>Ga0209579_10001139_pt1 | contig 22668 bp, 19 predicted proteins | sample Coa_R1_2_FD_187152 | JGI IMG/M metagenome (GOLD analysis project Ga0209579, IMG submission 187152) | Surface soil microbial communities from Centralia Pennsylvania, which are recovering from an underground coalmine fire - Coalmine... | ecosystem: Environmental > Terrestrial > Soil >... | reverse complement strand
CGTCTTGGCGGCGATGATGTGTTCGTGATCTGAATCATTCTCCAGCTTGACCGTTGCGTTCTTCAGCGGCGTGCCATCCGCCATCTTCACCACCATGCCGGACACCCGGCACGTCTCATCCTTATCTCTAGCCGCCTTCGTTGCGTTCGCCGTGTTGCCTGCTCCACTCGGCGCCTGCGCCGCCAGCACAGTTCCAAAAAGGGAAAAGCAAGCCAATCCCACCGCCGCCGCGCGAAACTTCTGCAGAGGCTTCACCCCTCCCTCCTTTCCAGCCGCGACCGTCACTGGACGCAAATATCGTGAGATTTTGCTCCTTCCGCACCGCAAGTCCAGCTTTTTCTCTTGACAGATTATTAGCCTGTGGTACCTTCTACAATGTGTAGAAACACGCTCTGACACTACATCTTGTCGTAATTCGATAAACCCTCTGTTTTGATACTCTTAGCCGTTTATGAGCTGTGACTCCTTTGTTTTGATACTCTTCACTTCCCATATTTCTCCGCTCTTTTTTTCATACACTTAGGAACCCACCCCCAGGGGGAGGAAGGGGGTATAAGTGAGGAGAGGGCCGCAAATCTCGGCTGTTTGCGTTCGCTCTGGTTTGTCCCTAGCCAGCGAACCGGGTAACATAGTCTGTCGGTTACGCGCCATGGCTTCACATTTCAACATCATTTCTAATCCCAGCCCATTGGCGGTTCCTCCGCCCGGCGCCCACCCGCGCCCCGACTGGCTCCGCGTCCGTTTCCTCGGTGGCGAACGCTACCAGGACCTCAAGCGCATCATGCGCACCCTCGATCTCCATACTGTCTGCGAATCCGCCCGCTGCCCCAACATGGGCGAATGCTGGGAGCATGGCACCGCTACCTTCATGATCCTCGGCGACATCTGCACGCGGGCTTGTGGATTCTGCGCCGTCCCGTCCGGCAAACCGGTCGGCCCCCCCGATGAAGGTGAGCCGCACCGTGTCGCCGAAGCGGTCGCCCGCATGGGCCTGCGGTACGCCGTGGTTACCAGCGTCAATCGCGACGACCAGCCCGACGGCGGCTCTGCCATCTTCGCCCGCACCATCACGGAAATCCGCCGCCGCGTCCCCGGCTGCAAAGTGGAAGTCCTTATCCCCGATTTCCGCGGCAACTGGGACGCGCTCAACGCCGTCCTCGCCGTGAAGCCCGACGTTCTGAACCACAACACCGAAACCGTTCCGCGCCTCTACCGCCAGGTGCGCAAGGGCGCCGTATACGAGCGCTCGCTCGAACTGCTGCGCCGCGCCAAGAAGACGCACCCCGATGTCCCCACCAAGACCGGCCTGATGCTCGGTCTGGGCGAAGAAAAACAGGAAGTCCTCTCGACGATGCAGGAACTCGCCGCGCAGGGCACCGACATCCTCACCCTTGGTCAATACCTGCAGCCCACGCGCGAACATCTCCCGGTCGTTCGCTACGTCCACCCCGATGAGTTTTCCGAATACAAGGTTTTAGGCGAGCCGATGGGTTTCAAGCACGTCGAAGCCGGCCCGCTGGTCCGCTCTTCTTACCACGCCTTCGACCAGGCCGAATCCGCTATCAAGTAGGTTGCCGGGATTGTCTTCGTAGCCGCGTCTTTACGCAGCTGCCTCTGGCTTTTTCCCGTAGGCCCGGGGCCGTTTTATCAATCCACCCGGTACATCGTGATCCCGCTAAGCAGCTTCGGATAAAAATCCGTGGATTTTTGCGGCATCACCTCGTTAGCGGTCGCAATCTGCACCACCTTCTCCACATCCACCGGATTCAGCAGAAACGATACCTGAGCGCGCCCTGTATCCACCGCCGCGATGGCCGCTGCGGCTTCGCGCTCGTACGTCAGGTTCATCTCTTTGGTCGCAGCCTGCAAGGTGATCCCCAGCGCCGGCTCCAGAATCCCGTCATGAAGCAGCACCACATCCAGTTCGCGCTGCAGCGGCGAGACTCCCGGCAAGAGCTGCGCCAGATCCACTCCTGGCCGCAGCTGAAACAGGTAAAACGCGCGCCGCCCCTCCGCCGTCGGATATGCGCCAATCGAGCGCTGCGCGGCCGTGGCTGCCAGCCGCTCCAGAAATTTTCCGCGCGCTTCGATTTTCTGCACGTCGTTCGCAAATTGGAAGACTTCCGCGGAAAACCACGGCTCCAGATAGCGCCGCACGGCCGACCACGAAAAATCGTGCACATTGGCCACTACGCGGTGCGTCGCCAGAATCGTCAGCCCCTCGCTGCGCGTGTTGATGAAGGTCATCATGGCCCGCTCGTAGCTGGCCGTCGGTACCGCCGCGGCTCCCGCCTGAGCGCGCCGCTCGTTGCGATAGTTCAGAGCCGTCTCATAGCGATGGTGCCCGTCTGCGATCACCAGCTTTTGATCGGCCATGGCCTGGTGAATCGTCGCGATGCGCTGTTCCTCGAAAATCGGCCACAGCCGGTGCACCACGCCATACTCATCCGTAAGTTCCGTAGCCGGCGCCGCCGCAGTTTCCGCCTCGGTCAGAACCGCATCCACTCGCTTCTGCGAATCCGAATACAGCATGAACAGCTGCCCGGTATGCAGTTGAGTGTGACGCAAGAGTTCCAGCCGGTCCGCCTTCGGCCCGGAAAGCGTGTGCTCGTGCCGGAAAATAATTCCCGCCGAGTAGTCTTCCAGTTGCCCCGCTCCGATAAAGCCGCGGCGCGTGCGCTTTTCGCCACCGCCAGGCACCGTAAATTCCTGCGTGTAGGCGTAAAATGCGGGCGCCCGGTCCTGCACCAGAACGCTCTCGCGCATCCATTCCGTCACCGTGCCCGCAGCGCGCGTGTACACATTGTCCTGCGGCGTGTCCGCCTCGGAGGTCAGTCCTTTTTCCACCCGGATCAGGTTGTGCGGGTGCATGGCATAGTATTCCGCCTGCCGTTGCGCTGAAATTTTGTCGTAAGGTTGCGTAAGCACTCGATCGAACGGGGCTACCTGGGGATTGAACCGATACGCCGCAAACGGGAATACCTGGGCCATGAACTCTCCATTGGTTTTCTACAACACAGCGGAAACTAATAGTTTACGCGAACGCCCGCATCGAATGCGACGCGCGTATTAAAATAAAAAGATATGCATGCAAAATTTCGCGGAACGGTAAAAGCGCTGCTCTTCGATCTGGATGGCACGCTGATTGATTCCAAGCAGGATCTGGTGTTGTCCGTCAACGCCACTCTACGCAGTTTGGGCCGTGAAGAGCTTCCCGCCGATCTGGTCGCCAGCTATGTCGGTTCCGGTGCGCCAGTCTTAATCCAGCGCGCGCTCGGCGGCTCACCCGATAGCGAGGAGTTCCAGCGCGCCCTGCAGTTTTTTCTTGCGTATTACGAGCAGCACAAGCTCGATTTTACGCGCGCGTATCCCGGTGTCCTGGAAGCCCTGCAACAACTGCGTAACATTCCCATGGTCGTCCTTACCAACAAGCTCGTGAACATCAGCGTGCGCATCCTCGAGGGTCTCGACCTCGCGCCATTCTTCCAGGCCGTTTACGGCGGCAATAGTTTCTCCACCAAAAAGCCCGATCCCCTCGGTGCCAACACCATTCTTGCCCAGTTGGATGTCGCCCCCCAGGAAGCCGTCATGGTCGGCGACTCCGAAGTGGACGTTCAGACCGCCCGCAACGCCGGCATGATCTCAGTCATCGTCAACTTCGGCTTCGGCATCCACAATCGTGCCGCCTATCCCGCCGATGTGTACCTCGACCGTATGCAGGATCTCCTACCCATCGTTTTCAACGGTGACCGGCAACTCCCTTAGTTCCATCCGGGTCTCAGGAGCTACTTGCGGAACACGCCGCGGACAAGGCAGACTCGGGCGTGCTGATTGGACTGTTCCCCGAATTGGATGCGCCGGGCGGAGTGCAGCGCTCCGGGCGGCACTTGGCGTCCGTTATGACGGAATTTGCCGCTAGCCGCGGCCTGGAATGTCGCCTTCTCAGCCTAAATGACGCCGCCGAACTAAAGCGCCTCAACGTCGCCGGCCGCGACATCGTCTTTACCGGCAGCGCCCGCGCTAAAGGCAGTTTTCTGGCGGCGGCGCTGCGCACTGGCTGGCGTTCTGCACGCCAAGGCAAAAAATCTCCCCAACTGGTTGTCGCGGGCCATCCCAATCTCGCGCCCGTAGTGCGCGCCATGAGCCTGGCTGCGCCACGCCTCAAATCCATCATCTGCACGCACGGCGTGGAAGTCTGGCAGCCGCTCCCGCGCCGCCGGCGCAGCGCACTTCGCAAAGCCACGGTCATCCTGGCGCCCAGCAAGTTCACGGCAGACCATGTCGCCGCCGATCAAGGAGCCGACCCGAAGAAAATCCGCGTGCTGCCCTGGGCCCTCGACCCGCAATTTGAAGCACTGGCCGCTAACGCCGCCAAAACTTCCCTACCGGCAAAATTCCCTTCGGGCCAGGTAGTGCTGACGGTTGGCCGTTGGCGCGCTGACGAACGATATAAGGGCATGGACACGCTCATCACCGCCCTCCCACGCTTGCTTCCGCGCTGGCCGGAGCTGGAGCTGGTGGCGGTCGGCGACGGCGACGACCGCGCATGGCTCGAAGATCTCGCCGAAGAGAACGGCGTGGACCGCCACGTGCACTTTCTCTCCGCGCTCAGCTATGCGGAGCTCGCCGCCTGCTACGGCCATTGCGAGATTTTCGCGCTGCCCAGCCGCGGCGAAGGTTTCGGTCTGGTCTATCTCGAAGCCATGGCTTGCGGAAAACCTGTCATCGGCGGCGCGTACGGCGGCGCTCCCGAAGTGATCGAAGACAATCGAACTGGGTACCTGGTTCCTCACGGCGACCCTGCGCAACTCGCCACCGCTCTTGAAACGCTGCTCGCCGATCCTGCGCTGCGCCAGGAAATGGGCCGCCGCGGAAAGCAGCGAGTGGAAAATGAATTCCGCTTCAACGTTTTCGCGAAGTCTTTCCGGAAAATTCTGCGCGAACTATGCGAATCCTGAGCGTCTCGCAGTCCTACGCGCCGTTCTACGAATTTGGCGGGCCGCCGGTAAAGGTTGAGGCGCTGGCCACCGGCCTGGCGCAGCGCGGCCACAACGTCACGGTTCTTTCCGCAGACTGGGGTTTCGAGGAGCGCCGCCAGGCCGACCCGGAAGGCGTCACTTCGCGCCGCTCGCCCTTTGGATGGGCGCGCCAGGCCAACGGCGTAGAAAGCATTTACCTGCCGAGCTGGGCGCGCTTTCGCGCCCTCACCTGGAATCCTGCAACGGACCGCTATTGCCGCGCGCGCCTGGCGCAATTCCACGTAGCTCACATTTTTGGGTTGTACGATTTTCTCGGCCCGACAGTCGCCAATCACTGCCGCCGGCAACGCATTCCCTACGTGGTTGAGCCCATCGGCATGTTCGTGCCTATCGTGCGCAACATCGCGCTGAAGCGCTTTTACCACCGCATCTGGGGCGCCAAAATGCTGGCTGGAGCCGCCGCTATCGTGGCCACCTCCGAACAGGAGGTCGAAGAACTGGCCACCGGCGGCATCCCCCGCGCGAAAATTGTGCTGCGCCGCAATGGCGTCATGGTGCCTCGCGAGCTGCCAGAACGCGGATGGTTTCGCGCCAAGCACCAGTTGCCCGCCGACGCGCACCTGATTTTATTCCTTGGCCGCCTCTCCGAAAAAAAGAGCCCCGGCCTGTTACTCGAAGCCTTTGCCCAGCTCCCAGAAAAAATAAACGGCCGCGAGCTCCGCCTGGTCTTCGCTGGCCCCGACGAATCCGGCATGCAGCAACGACTGGACACTCTGGCGCGCGAGAAAGGTCTGAGCGCGCGCGTCAGGTTCACTGGCCCCATCTTTGGCGAAGAAAAATGGAGCGCCTACCGGGACGCCGACGTCTTCGTCCTGCCTTCGCAAAACGAAAACTTCGGCAACACCGCCGCCGAGGCGGCCGCTTGTGGCACTCCCGTCGTGATCACAGAAAATTGCGGTATTGCTCCTTTGCTTGCAGGCAGTGGCGGAATTGTCGTCCGCCATGTAACTTCCGAGGTGGCGCAAGCCGTCAAAGAGGTATTATCTGACGGAGAGCTGCGCGGCCGTCTGGCCCAGGGCGGCAAGAGCGCGGCGGGCCGGCTCGGCTGGGATCAGCCTGTCGGCCAGATGGAACTGCTGTACGAAAAACTCGCCGTTCCTTCTCCGAAGGTGTAAATAAAAATCGCAAACGGGATCCTGAGTGGCCAACGTCGGGCAAAAACTGTTCCGAACTCTGTGGCGTTCCACGAACGTCGCTTTGCTCTTGTCCGTCCTGCTGTTTCTTTATTCGGCGGGCTGGGAATATTCGGTGCGCCGCTACCTGACCGGCTTCTCCGATGCCATCGTTCCGGCCGGCGCCGCGCCTGAAAAAAGAGTGCAGTCCATCCTCGACTGGATGCGCAGCGGCCCGACACGTTCCGAGGACCTGACCCCCGGCGGCCTGGCCATGCGTGATCCGGAAACTACCCTGAACTACGAAAAGCTGCTTTCGGTCTGTGGAACGGCCACCAACGCGTTCCTGAATCTTGCCCGCAGTTCCCGCTTGCAGGCCCGCCGGCTCTTGCTCCTCGCTCCTGACCGAACCGCCAAACATGTCGTCGCCGAAGTTCTTCTGGATGGCCGCTGGATCGTCGTCGATCCCACCTATCGCCTCATCTTGCGTGATGCATCTGGCCGGATGCTTACGCGGAGCGACCTCAAGAATCCGCAGGCCTTCGCCGCGGCTATCGCCAGTGTTCCGGGCTACCCGACGCAATACACTTATGAGAAAGTCGCGCACGTTCGCATCGCCCGCCTGCCGATGGAAGCGTTGCATATTCGCGGACTGATCGATTCCGTCTCACCGAATTGGGATGAGAAACTGGATTGGAGCCTGCTCCTCGAGCGCGAATCTTTCTTCACTCTGACCCTGGCTGCCTTTGTGGTTCTTTTCCTGCTGCTGCTGCGCCAGTCTCTGGCCTGGTATGCCGACCGCAGGCTGATGATCTCCCGTTACCGTTTGCGCGTTCATCTGGGGCGGGTTGGCAGCGCGTTTTTCTCCACGCCGGAGATAAAATAACCGCGTGTGCGGAATCTGCGGCGTCGCCTTCGTCAATACCTCTTCTGACGCTCAAGCACGCGTGCGTGCCATGGCCGCGGCCATGCGGCATCGTGGCCCGGACGGCGAAGGATTCCTGGTTAACGATCCACGCGCTCCCGGTCTGGCGCTGGCCATGCGCCGCCTCAGCATCATTGATCTTGCCGGCGGCAATCAGCCGATCTGGAACGAAACGCGGGACATCGCGGTCGTCTTCAACGGCGAACTGTACAACTATCGCGACTTGCGCGAGCGCCTGAACCGCTGCGGCCATCGCTTCGCTACCCAATCCGACACGGAAATTCTCGTACACGCTTGGGAAGAGTGGGGCGAAGAGTGCCTAGCCGAACTGCGCGGTATGTTCGCTTTTGCCATCGTGGATTTCCGTAAGCATTACAACGCAGGTCCCGTGCTATTCCTGGCGCGCGACCCTCTGGGCATCAAGCCGCTGTACTACACGCAGACCGAAAAAGGCTTCGCGTTTGCCTCCGAGGTACGCGCGCTGCTGGCCAGCGAAGTTCCCGTGCGCGCCATTTCGCAGGACGCTCTGACCTCTTACCTGTTGTTCGGCAGCGTCAGCGAGCCGGTGACCATGTTCGAGGGGGTTTTTTCCGTACCGCCCGGCCATCGCATTCTTTTGTACATTCCCGACCGGCGCCGCATTCCGCGCGCGCATCCGTATTGGGATCCGCGTCGCAGCCCGGCAGCCAAAGATCCGCGCGCTCCGCGCGACTTTGCAGCCGCGGCAAGAGCCTTGCTCCCTTTGCTGGAAGACAGCGTCCGAGCGCATCTGATCGCCGACGTACCAGTGGGCCTGTTTTTATCCAGCGGCCTCGATTCCGGCGCCATTGCCGCGCTCGCAGCGCGCGAGCACCCCGGCATTCAAAGTTTTACGCTGGCGTTTCCGGGAACTCCTTACGACGAATCGCAACTGACGCGCGTGGTTGCACAGCGTTGCGGCACAAAACACACCGAACTGCCGCTGAAGGGCGAGGAAATCCGGGCGCGCCTCGATGAAGCCCTTGCGGCCCTCGACCAGCCCACCATGGATGGCATCAACACTTATTTCGTTTCCTGGGCCGCGCGCCAGGTCGGACTCAAAGTGGCGCTCTCCGGCCTCGGCGGCGATGAGCTCTTTGCCGGATACTCCACGTTCGCCGATACTCCGCGCCTGGCGTGGGTCGGCGGCGCCGCAAAATTAGTGCCGGCCGGCCTGCGCGGCGTCAGCGCAGGAATGTTACGCGCCATGCTCGGCTCGCAGCGTTCTCCGGACGCCGCACGCAAGGCCGCCGCGGCCTGGAGCCAGCCCGCTCGGCTGCCGCATCCTTACTTTTTCGCGCGTTCTCTCTTTCCACCCGGCGAAATCGAAAATCTGATCGAACCTCGCTTCCGTCCAAGCAGCGTCGCCGCCGATGGCTATTCGCTCGAGCCTACCTGGCTGGGCTGGCTGCAGCGCGCCGCCGACCAGACACAAAACATGGGCCCCGTCTCGGCGGTCAGCTGGCTGGAAACGCGAACCTACATGGCCAGCACGCTGCTGCGCGACACCGATTCGGTCAGCATGGCTCGATCATTGGAGGTGCGCGTTCCGCTCCTAGACACGCCGCTGGTCGAATTTGTGAACGCGCTGCCCGACGCGGCGCGCCGCCGCAACGGTGTGCAAAAAGCTCTGCTGGTGGATGCGCTGGGCCCGCTGCTGCCGGCCGAAATCACCATGCAGAAGAAACGCACTTTCACGCTGCCCTGGGAAGAGTGGCTGCGCGGCCCGCTGAAGCCGCGTCTCGAACAGAGTTTCGCTGATATCGCCGCGCCGCTCGCGCCTCTGCTGAAATCCGATGGCGTGCGCATGACCTGGGAAAATTTCCTCGCCGGGCAAACTTCCTGGTCGCGCCCCTGGGCAATCTTCGCCCTCAACGAGTGGGCCCGCAACGAAAGCGCTGCGTCGCATCACTGAACGCGCTTCTTACCTGAGTTACACTGAAAGTCCGGCCACACGACGACAACGATGAATATCCTCGGCATCAACGCGTATCACGGCAACGCTTCAGCGGCTATCCTGTGCGACGGCAAACTCGTCGCCGCCGTGGAAGAGGAACGCTTTAACCGCGTAAAATACGCTGCGGGATTTCCGGCAGCGGCCATTCGCTACTGTCTGCAAACCGCGGGCATCACTCTGGCTGAAGTGGACCACGTTGCGGTGCCCCGCAATCCCTACGCGCGCCTCGGCACAAAACTTTTCTACGCGCTCCGTATGCCTTCCTTCGCGCGCGAACGCGCCAAGGTGCTCGCCAAGTTTACCGGCATTCCCGAAGCTCTGGCCGCGGCGTTCCATATCGCGCCCGAAACCATGCGCGCAAAATTCCATCGTGTTGAGCACCACATCGCTCACCTCGCCAGCGCTTTTTATTGCTCGCCTTTCAGTGAAGCTGCTCTGCTCTCCGCCGACGGCCTCGGCGATTTTGCCAGCTCCATGTGGGGAGCGGGCTTCGGCCGGCGCATGAATATCCACGGCGCCATCGCTTTCCCGCATTCGCTCGGCCTGTACTACAGCGCGGTAACCCAGTACCTCGGCTTCCTCAAATTCGGCGACGAATATAAGGTCATGGGTCTCGGCGCCTATGGCCAGCCCGAATTTCTCCCTGAGTTTCGCGAAATCGTCCACAGCAACGGTACGGGCTTTCATCTCGGCCTGGAATATTTCACTCACCACCGCACCGGTCCGGAAATGAGCTGGGCCGAGGCCGACAAAACCCCCGTGCTGGGAAAAATGTATTCCGACGCCATGCCGAAAAAACTCGGGCCGGCACGCGCGCCGGAAGCTCCCATCGAGCAGCGCCATAAGAATCTCGCCAGTTCGCTGCAAGCGCGTCTGGAGGAAGTTTACCTGGGTATGTTGCGCCGTCTGCACGAGGAAACCGATCTCAAATCGGTTTGTCTGGCCGGGGGCGTGGCGTTCAACTGCGTAGCTAATGGAAAAATTCCGGCTAGCACCGGCTTCGAACACGTGTACGTGCATCCCGCGGCGGGCGATGCAGGCCTGGCCGTGGGAGCAGCGCAGTTTGTGTGGCACCAGATGCTCGGAAAGCCTCGAGCTTTCGTGATGGAGCACGCATACTGGGGCCCGGAATTTTCCCGCGAACAAATTCGCTCAGCGGTCAACACTGCGCCCCTGGCCGAAGACGGCTGCGCCATCAGCGAATTGACCGAGCAAGAGTTGCTGCGGAAAACCGCCGCTATCATCGCCGACGGCAAAATTCTTGGTTGGTTTCAAGGCCGCGCCGAATGGGGCCCACGCGCCCTGGGCAACCGCAGCATCGTAGCCGACCCGCGCCGCCCGCAAATGAAAGAGATTCTCAACCAGCGCATCAAACACCGCGAAATCTTCCGCCCCTTCGCTCCGTCCATTCTTGCGGAGAAAACCGGCGAATGGTTCGCGCAGTCTCACCCCTCGCCGTTCATGACTATGGCTTATGCCGTGAAGCCTGAAAAGCGCGACGAAATTCCCGCGCCCACTCACGTGGACGGTACCGGCCGCCTGCAAACCGTCACTGCCTCAGCTAATCCGCGTTACTGGAAACTTATCTCCGAATTTGAGCGGCTAACCGGCGTTCCCGTGGTCCTCAACACTTCCTTCAACGACAACGAACCCATCGTTTGCAAGCCGCAGGAAGCGATTGATTGCTTTCAACGCACGCGCATGGACGGCCTGGTCCTCGGCGATTTTCTGATCACTCGCTCCTGACCAAGCAGCAGGGGTTCAAGTCAGTTTCAGCGGCACCTTTTTCTCCAGCTTGCGCCTGCGCACCCAGCTTTCAATCAGCCAGCCCACCAGGTAATACCACCCGAAAATGAGCACTGGCATGGCTACCATGAAGCTCAGCACTTCGTCCACGCCGCGCTGTCCGAGCAGATAGGAAATTCCGAAGCCCAGCAAGAACGCCGGCAGTGCGGAGGCCACCAGTATGCGGTCCAGCCATCCGGGCGCCGTGCGCTGTGTTGGCACATCCCAGTTGGCGCAGGCTTCGGGGTCGTACTGGCAGCGCTCCGCTGGTCTCGGATGTTCATTTAGCGGATCCGAATCAAGCCGCAGTGATGACCACCAGTAATAGCGATTGGGTGATTGCTGCAATTGGTCGTTCACTCGCGCGGACTCAAAACTCACCGCCGTGAATAGCAGCAGCCCCATAACAGGAAGAACGATCGTCCAGCGCATGACCATAAGTATGAAACACCAGAATGCGCGCCAATGTCCGGAGAATTTCCACGCTGGTCGCCATCCGGGCACGCGCGGGCTCCCGTGTACAATCGTCCCGTGCGCATCCTGCTACTGAATCTGTACTACCCGCCGGATACTTCCGCCACGGCAAAAATGGCGGAAAGCGTGGTCAACACGCTTTCCGCCAAGAATCAGGTGACAGTCTTATGCGGCCGCCCATCTTACGACCCCACGGAACGCCGCCCCTGGCGGATCTATCAAACCGAAGACGCCGGAGCGGTGCGCATCGTTCGCGCCGGCTCCACGGATTTCCCCCGTTTCCAGATGAAGCGTCGCGTCCTCAATTATCTGACTTACACACTGCTGGCCATTCCGCGCGCTCTATTCACGCCGTGCGACGCCATTCTGGCCATGACCGACCCGCCTTTTCAGGGCATCACCGGCGCTCTGGTCGCCACCCTCAAGGGCAAACCCTATTATTACAACATCCGCGACATGTATCCGGACATGGCGGTTGGCGGCTCCATTGTCGCGCCCGGTTTGCTGGCGCGTGTCTGGGAAAAGCTGCATCGCTGGGCGCTGCGCCGCGCGGCTTGCGTCATCGTGCTGGGCGAAGATATGCGCAATCGAATTCTGGCCAAGGGCGTCGCCACCGAAAATATTGAAATCATCCGCGACGGCGCGGAAATCCCGGAAGCGGCCGCGCCCGCGCCAGCACTCGATCCACAAGTCATCCAGGCCATCCGCGGCGACTTCCGCTTTGTGCTGCTCCACGCCGGCAATCTTGGTTTTTACGGCGCATGGGCCACGCTGATTGCCGCTGCCCGTAAGCTTGCGCAAGACAGCATCGGCTTTGTTTTCGTCGGCGAGGGGGCGCAACGCGCGGAAATCGAAGCGCTCGCTGCCGGTGTCTCCAACGTGCGCTTCCTGCCGTTTTTTCCGTCCAACAAAATCCCCTCAGTACTGGCTGCCGCCGATGCCCACCTCATCACCGTAAAGCGCGGCCTGGAAGGCGTGGTCGTGCCCAGCAAAATGTACGGCATCCTTGCGGCTGGCAAACCGATTGTGGCCGTAGCTCCTCGCGAAACGGATGCCGTCGCGCTCGGCGAAAGATCAGGGTTCAGCGTCGGCGCCGACCCCGACCGCCCCGACGATGTCGTCACAACCATTCGCCAACTCGCCGCCGACCGAGCCAAAATCGGTCGCATGGCCCAGGCCGCTCGCGCCGCCGCGCCGCGTTACGACCAGGCGAATGAACTACGAAAGTTTGCCAAGCTCCTGGAGACTGTCAGTTCGCGCGCCCGTTAGCCGGGCGGAAAGCTGGGCGAAGACCAGGCAAAAATATGCAGCATCGGAGCATATTTTCTGCTTCTTCCATATTATACATAGTTATATGTAGGGGTGATTTTCTCGCAATTTTAACTAGCCAACCGCATTTTTCCGCGTTATCTTGATTTCGCTGCGTGGGGCAGCGCGTTGACCGCCCAACGGTCAACCTTTCTCTATTTCACTTGGGAGCCGGATCCCCAATCCGGCAGCGAGTCGCGTGTGTCCACCGATGGCGCCGGCCTCATCGGTTCCGTAACTCTGAAATTTGAGGGTGCATGGCCGCAGGCCTGCTGGCTTTTCTCATAGCCCTATTTGCCTCTCTCACTCTCACGGTGCCGGTTCGCGCCCTGGCTCTTCGTGTCGGTATGGTGGACCGTCCTGGTCCTCGCAAAGTTCATTTGCAACCCATTCCTCTTCTGGGTGGACTTGCCATCTACGGCGGCGTTCTCTTGGCGGTGCTGTTTCTTGTGGAAGGCCCGGCGCGCGCGCAGGTTTGGGGCATTCTCACCGGCGCTACGCTGATCGCAGCGGTCGGAATCCTCGACGATCGCGGCTTGCTGCACCACCAGGTCAAGCTATTCGTCGGCATGCCTCTCGCCGCTAGTATCCTCCTGCTCAGCGGCATCCGCGCTCAGATTTTCAGCACAGTCATTGGTGGCCGTATCGGTGATGTTCTGGACGCCGCTCTCACCGTCGTCTGGGTCGTTGGCATCACCGCCTCTTTTAGCATTCTTGATCACATGGATGGCCTGTGCGCCGGGGTCGCCGCTATGGCGGCGGCGTTTTTCGCTCTGCTCGCTTACTTGAGCGGCCAGACTCTGGTCACCGTGCTGGCTGCGGCCGTTCTCGGCGCGGCGGCTGGTTTCCTACGCTGGAACTTCAAACCTGCAAAAATTTTCATGGGTGACGGCGGGGCGATGTTCCTTGGCTTTCTGATGGCCACCCTCGCCCTGAAGCTCCGCTTGATCCAGCCCAACATGGTTTCCGCGTGGCTAGTTCCCGTGCTGGTTCTCGGCGCCACCATTTTCGACACCACGCTGGTCACCATTTCCCGCAGCCGTCGCGGCCTGCTGCCTTTCGCCACTCCCGGCAAGGATCACGCTGCGCATCGCCTCACCAATTTAGGCCTCGGCCAGCGCGGTGCTGTCTTGGTCATGTACATGGTCGGTGCCCTTTCGGGTGCTTTGGCACTACTGGTCAGCACGGTTGCGCTATCTCTTTCTCTGGCCATTGGCATTCTTGCCGTGGTCATCGCCCTCGCCGGCGTCGCTTTCCTTGAGCGCGCTCCCTACGAACGCCAGGTACGCAAGCCGGCCCCCGCCACCGACTGATTTGTTTCCTCAGGCATTTCGCACCGCGCGAGGATTCGCTATACTTTTCCGGCCGCTCGCGAGTCTCCCTGTCCTGGTGTGCGGGCGCCCAAGAAACTTGCGAGCAAGCCAAATTACATCGCAAAAACCCGGCTCTATTGCAGCTGCCGGTGTGACGAATTGAGCCGCACGAGTGCACCAGATTGAGCAGAAGTCTCTTCCTGACAACCCTAATCGCAGCGTAGTCGTAGTCGGTGGCTCCGCGGCCGGGCTCCTGACCGCCGCCAAGGTCGCCGCCGGCGGCCGCGACGTGCACGTCCTCGAATCCAAGTCCGGTCTGGATCCCGCGCCGCGCTCGCTGATTGTGACCCACCATTTCCGCGAACAGCTCGGCGCCACCGCGTCCTCCAGCATCGTCAATGAAATTCGCCGCTTTGAGCTATTCACCGACGGACGCTCCGCCGAAATTGCCCTTCACAAGCCTGACCTGATCATTGAACGCGCGCGCCTGATCCCTTCGCTAGCGACGGAGGCCGTAAAAGCTGGCGCCAGATTTTCTTTCGACACGCGCTTCCTTGGCCTCGGTCCTAATTCGCGTGGCTTGCGTCTGGAAGTGGAAACCGCTGGCCACCGCGATGAACTCCACGCCGACGCCGTGGTCGGCGCCGATGGCGTCACCACTCGGGTGGGCCGCGCCGCCGGTTGGCCGCCCATCGAAACGGTTCCGCTGGTGCAAGCTATCGTCACACTGCCCAAGGATCTGCGCCCCGACACCACTCGCGTCTGGTTCGTGCCCGACGACACTCCCTACTTTTACTGGCTCATCCCCGAAAACGAATCGCGAGGCGCCCTTGGCATCATCGGCGAAGGCAGCGGCCAGCAAACCAAGCAGCGCATTGAGCGCTTCCTGCAAAAAAGATCTCTCGAACCCCTGAAGTGGCAGGGCGCGCGCATTCCGGTTTACAAGAAGTGGATTCCTGTCGAACGCCGCGTCGGCGACGGCAAAGTTTTTCTGGTCGGAGACGCCGCCGCGCAAGTAAAAGTCTCGACTGTCGGAGGCATCGTCACCGGCTTCCGCGGCGCGCAAGGTGTAGCCGACGTGCTGCTCGGTTCCGCAAACCGCCGCGAACTGCGTGCGCTGCGCCGCGAGCTCGCTACTCACTGGCTGATCCGCCGCACCATGCACCATTTTGATCAGAAGCATTACTCGTATCTGGTCGATCTGCTGAATGCCGCCACACGTGAATCGCTCGGCGAAATTCATCGCGACCATTCCACCCGGCTGTTGTGGGCTGTTTTCCGCCACCAGCCTCGCTTGATCTTGCTCGGTTTGCGCGGCCTGCTCATGGGTAAGGGGCCGCGCTAGTTTCGCCCAGGTTTTAATTCGCCGCCGCGTGTGTTGGACTCGTGGCGGACCAGGAACGGAGAAAGCCTTGCGTCTATCAGTCATTGGTTGCGGCTACGTCGGTCTGGTTACCGGAGCTTGCCTCGCGGAAGCCGGCCATGAAGTCATTTGCACGGATATTGATGCCGCGCGTATCGCGCAGCTGAAAGCCGGCCAGGTCCCCATTTACGAAGAGCACCTCGACAAAATTCTCGCCTCCGCCGCGAAAGCCGGCACCATCTCCTACACCGCCGACGCCGGCGAAGCCATCCGCTTCGGCGACGCCATCTTCATCTGCGTAGGTACTCCGCCGCGTCAAGATGGCAGTGCCGACCTTTCCGCCATTGATCACTGCGCGCAGCAAATCGCCGCGCAGGCGCGTTCGCCCAAGCTGGTTGTTGAGAAAAGCACCGTGCCGGCGCGTACGGGTCTCGAACTGCAACGCGCGCTTGCCGCCTATAGCCGTGGCAACGGTGGCTTCAAGGTCGCCTCCAACCCCGAATTTCTGCGCGAAGGCACCGCCGTTGAGGATTTCTTCCACCCCGACCGTATCGTGGTTGGCGTCGAGGATCCCGCCGCCGCCGCGCAACTCCGCGAAATCTATGAACCGATTCTGGAACGCCGGTTCGCCTGCCCGGTTCACAAAGACGGCTTGTGTCCCGATGGTCCGCGTGCCGAGTTCCTGGTTACCACTATCAGCAGCGCTGAGCTCATCAAGCACGCTTCCAACTCATTCCTCGCTCTGAAAATCAGTTATGCCAACGCCGTCTCCGACCTCTGCGAAAAACTGGGAGCCAACGTCGAAGAAGTCACTCATGCCATGGGCCTCGATCCGCGCATCGGCACGCAATTCCTCAAGGCTGGTCTCGGTTTCGGTGGCTTCTGTTTTCCCAAAGATATTCAAGCCTTCATCAGCCTGGCCTCGACCGTTGGCGTGGATTTCGAAATTCTCAAGGCCGCCGAGCGCGTCAACAAACATCGCATTGACGTGTTCCTTGAAAAGGTCAGCAAGGCTCTGTGGGTGGTTAAAGGCAAGCGCATAACGGTTCTCGGCCTGGCCTTCAAGGCCAACACCGACGACATTCGCTTCGCGCCCGCTCTCGAAGTGATTCGCCGTCTTCTGGAAGAAGGCGCGGAGATCCACGCCTGCGATCCGGAAGCCCTGGAAAAAGCCAAAAAACAATTTCCCGAGGTTCACTATCACCAGGATCCCTACCAGGCCTTGGAAGGCGCGCACGCTGCTCTGGTCTGCACCGAATGGCAGGTTTACAAAAATCTCGATTGGGAGCGCGCTGGAAAAGTAATGGCCCGCAGGCTGGTGGTGGACGGTCGCAATCTTTACTCGCCGGCCAAGATGAAGCAGCTCGGCTTCGAGTACGTTTCCTTCGGCCGCGACTGACTTGGCGGAAGTGACCTACGCCGTTTTCGCCGCAGCAAACTGTTCCTGAAAATATTCGATGGTGCGCTTTAGGCCGTCGGCCAGCGCCACTTTCGGTTCCCAGCCCAGAAGCCGCTTCGCCTTGCGGATGTCCGGGCAACGCCGCTTCGGATCGTCCTGCGGCAGTGGCTCAAACACGATCGGGCCCGCTTTCGGGAAATGCGCTCGCACCCGCTGCGCGAACTCCAGCAACGTAATCTCGTCGGGATTCCCGATGTTCACTGGCAAATGCTCTTTCGAAACCGCCAGCCGGTAAATTCCGTCAATCAAATCCGAAACGTAACAGAAGCTGCGCGTCTGCTTGCCGTCTCCAAAAACTGTAATCGGTTTTTCGCTCAGCGCCTGAAATACAAAATTCGGCAAGGCTCGCCCGTCGTTCAACCGCATGCGCGGCCCGTAAGTGTTGAAAATCCGTACGATACGCGTGTCCAGACCGTAGTGTCGGTGGTAGCCCATGGTCAGGGCTTCTGAAAAACGTTTGGCCTCGTCGTACACGCTGCGTGGCCCCACCGAATTCACATGACCCCAGTACTCCTCGTGCTGCGGCGAGACTTCGGGGTCGCCGTAGCACTCGCTGGTCGAGGCCAGAAAAAATTTCGCGCCCTTGCTGCGCGCCAGCTCCAGCGCGTTTTGCGTGCCCACCGAACCCACGCGCATGGTCTCAATCGGGTGCTTCAAATAATCCGGCGGGCTTGCCGGCGAAGCAAAATGCAGCACGTACGCCGCGTCACCCGCCACGGGAAGCTCGTCGCTCACATTGATTTCCTCAAGCGAAAATTTCCCGTCGTTCTCCAGGTGCGCCAGGTTCTCCCTGCGCCCGGTAATGAAATTATCCATCCCTAGAACTTCCCAGCCCTCCGCCAGCAATCGGTCACACAAATGCGAACCCAGAAATCCCGCGGCGCCGGTCACAATCGCCCGCATGCACCCTCCCTCACGCCCCATCAGCCAAATGAAAGCCTTGACAGTTTATCTTTGCCCGCGGTGATTGACCACTGGCCGCCACCGCACTACCATGCGCGCTTCACATGGGTGCATCGTCGTCACGCTTTATGTCCCACCGCGCGTGGTTGCTGTCAGCAGCCGCCTTGGTTGTGCTTGTCTCGCTCGCCGCCTACGCGTTCCTCCGCGCTGGTGTCTGGCTGGTCCGCGAAGATTCGCTGCAAAAAGCGCAGTTTGTTGTTGTCCTCAGCGGTGGCTTGCCCGACCGCGCCCTGGCCGCTGCCGATGTTTTCCGCTCCAGCCAAGCCAAAGAAGTCTGGCTCACTCGCCCCACGCAGCCGGCCGCCGCCATGCAGCAGCTCGATCTGCCCTACTCCGGGGAAGAGGAATACAGCCGCATGGTGCTGATCGCCAAAGGGGTTTCTCCCGAGAACATCCACATCCTGCCGCAGGGCATCAACAACACTGCCGACGAAATGAAAGCCGTTTTCGACGAATTGCAGTCCCGTCCCGATGCCACTGTCATCGTGGTTACCTCCAAAGCGCACACCCGCCGCGTCCGCTCCCTCTGGAAAGTTGTTTCAGGCGGGTCTAGGCGCGGCCATTTGCTGGTACGCGCCGCACCGCAGGACCCTTTCGATCCCGAACACTGGTGGCGGACCACCAGTGACGCGCTCAGTGTGGTCCGCGAATATCTGGGTTTGCTCAACGCCTGGGCGGGACTACCACTCCATCACACCTCTTGATCGGGACGCCGTTTCCTCAAAACCCCTCAAAAAAAACCAAACCGCTTCTTCTTCCCAACCGACTCCGTAATCTCCGGCACATGCGGCAAACCCCGCCCCTCAAACACCGCCAGCGGGTTCTCCACAAACAGCGCCTTCGCCTGCGCTCGTCCAAATTCGCGCTGCACCAGGTCATACGCCGCGCGCAGCTTGTGCGGCCGTGTCGTCAAGTTGTGCGCGTCGCTGGCCACGATGTGCACCAACCCGCGCGCAATCCATGCCATCGCGTTTTGCAGCGCGTTTGCCCCAAAGGCACCGGTTAACGACCCTCCCGTCACCTGCGCATAACAGCCATTGCGGATCCATTGTTCCAGCCGTTGCGGCTGCGCTCGCAAAATCGCGTTGCGCTCCGGATGCGTGATGACCGGCCGGATTCCCGCCAGTTGAATCTCATATAGCGTCTGGTCCATCGCCGGTGGTATCGAAAAATCGTTAAACTCCACCAGCAAATAATCTTTCTGATGGATGCAAAACGCGGTGGGCCCCTTCTTCAGCGCCGCGATATTTTCCGGACTCAAATGAAAGTCGCAGCCCGTCGCCAGCAGCAATCTCGCGCCCAGCTCTCTTTGCAATTTTCCTGCCGCTCGCTGCACCGCCGCAAAATCGAAGTGAAACTCGCCGTTCGCGTGCGGCGTAGCCACCACGTGCGTTATGCCGTCGGCGATTGCCGCCTCCGCCATCGCCAGCGAATCTTCAAACGATTTCGCCCCGTCATCCATCCCGCTCAGGATGTGGCAATGCACATCAACCATAAAATCCAGCGGCTCTCATCCGCGAACCACGCTCAAGATTTGCCACACCCCGAATAAAAACATCAGCGTCGCAAAGACCCGCCTCATCATCGCCGCGGGAATTCGTTTCGCTATCTTGCCGCCGGCAATTCCTCCCAGAAATACGCCCGGGATCAGCAGCAAGCCGACCCGCCAGTCCACGTAACCCATCTTTCCATAAGCCAGCACTGCCAGCACGCCGGTCGGCGGAATGAGCGCCACCAGACTCGTTCCCTGGGCACGGTGCTGCGTAAAACCCAGCAGCAATCCGAGAATCGGCACCATGATCGTGCCTCCGCCGATTCCGAACAGGCCGGAAGCGACCCCGCCTGCGATACCGGTCAGCAGGACGCCCGCATCCACCGCCAACTTGCGGTTCATGCCCCGCCCTCTTTCAGACTGGCTGGCGCGGGGATGACCGGGCCCGCCTGTCCGGGTTTCGTCTTCATCCAAAGTAGCGCCGCGGAAAATATGAGGTATCCCCCGAACCACGCCTTCAGCTTGGGTGTCGGCATTGGCACGGCAACCAGTCCGCCAAGGTAGGCGCCCAGGATCATCCCGATCGCGCAGAGAATCCCGGCCCGCAAGTCCACGTTTCCGGCTTTCCAATACTGGCGAAGCGCGCCTAACCCTATGGGCGGCAGCAGGATAAACAGCGAAGTTCCCTGCGCGAGGTGCTGGTCCATGCGCAGCACGTACACCATTGCCGGTACCAGCACCAGGCCTCCGCCAATCCCTAGCAAACCCACCATGATTCCGGCTGTCACGCCAAGCAACAGCACCAGAACGATCATCGAACCAACCATTCCGCCGCGCTCATCCTCGCGCCGGCTATGATTTCATTTTGGCCGCCAATCGCGCTGCAGGCAACGCCTCCTAAGCGTAAACAACGCGTAACATACATATCATCCCCCGTCCGGGCTTCTGGTGCGAACCTGATATATTGGTAGCGCAGCCCTTCGCGCCACGTGCGCCGTTTTTTTTGCATTTATTTCTCAGCGAGTGAGGAGCGATTACTCTCAGATGCCTGCCGACCGGAAACCTGAATTCTTCAAAGGCGCGCAATTAAAAGTTGGAATCATCGGCTGCGGTTACGTGGGTCTGCCCCTGGCCCTGCGCTTTGCCGAAGCCGGCCATAAAGTCACCGGTTTTGATACCGACCCTTCCAAAGTCTCCATGCTCAATGCGGGCAAGTCCTATATCGAGCACATCCGTCAGGATAAAATTCAGCAGTTCGTCAACAGCCGCCATTTCAACGCCACTACCGATTTCGAGCGCCTTAAGGATGTTGACGCCATCATTATCTGCGTGCCTACGCCTCTCGACGAACGTCGCGAACCCGATCTCAGTTACGTCGAACAAACCGCTATCTCCATCCAGCCTAATCTCCAGAAAGGCCAGTTGGTGGTTCTCGAGTCCACCACCTATCCCGGCACCACCGAAGAACTGGTCCTGCCCATCCTGGAAAAATCCGGTCTGCGCTGCCCCATCGCGTCCGGAATCGAGAGTGATAACATTCCCTCCGACTTTTTCCTGGCCTTCTCACCCGAACGCGAGGATCCGGGCAACAAGCAGTACGGTCTCGCGCAAATCCCCAAAGTCGTCGGCGGCACCAACCCGCCCAGCAGCCGCGCCGCCCAGGCTCTCTACGCCCAGGTCGTCGCCAAAGTCGTCCCCGTCAGCTCCACTCGCGCTGCCGAAATGGCCAAGCTGCTCGAAAACATCTTCCGCTGTGTCAACATCGCTCTGGTCAACGAACTCAAACTGCTCGCCTCCCGCATGAACATTGACATCTGGGAAGTGATTGACGCCGCGGCAACCAAGCCCTTCGGCTTTATGCCGTTTTATCCAGGCCCCGGCCTCGGCGGGCACTGCATTCCCGTTGATCCCTTCTATCTTTCCTGGAAGGCCCGCGAATACGACTTCGCGGCCCGTTTCATCGAACTCGCCGGCGAAATCAACACCGCCATGCCCTATCACGTGGTGGACGCGATCTCCGAATCCCTCAACAAGCACAAGAAGAGCCTCAACGGTTCCAAGCTGCTGGTCCTCGGGGTGGCTTACAAGAAAGACGTGGACGACCTGCGCGAATCGCCATCCCTTAAAATCATGCAGCTGTTGCAGCAACACGGCGCTCAGATCGATTACAACGACCCGTATTTCCCGCAACTTCACAAAATGCGCCACTACAACTTCGAAAATATGAAATCTGTGCCGCTTTCCGCCGAAACCCTCGGCAAATACGACGCCTCCATCATCGCCACCGATCATTCCAGCTACGATTACCACGCCATTGTGGACGGCTCCAAAGTCGTGGTGGACACCCGCAACGCCACCCGCCGCGTCACTCGTAACCGCAATCGCATCGTGGCCTGCTAAACTCATTTTCCAGCCAGCGGTGTCAAAGACGTGTCATCCGCAGGCGAGCGAAGTTTCGCCCAAGGACTTTACCGTAAGCCGCGGCCGGCGCTTCTACCCTGTCTAAGGCGCAACCCGAGGCGCTCTGTTCGCGCAAATCCGCTGCCCCTTCGTTGACTTGCTTTTCCTCGCACCCTAAGATAACGCCACCATGCCGGATGCTGCGTCCATCATTGGTCAGTCCTTTTCCCACTATCGCATCCTCGAAAAACTCGGTGGCGGTGGCATGGGCGTGGTTTACAAAGCCGAAGACACCCGCCTGCATCGCTTCGTCGCGCTGAAATTTCTTCCCGACGATGTCGCCCGCAATCCCCAGGTGCTCGCCCGCTTCCAGCGTGAAGCCCAGGCTGCGTCCGCTCTCAATCACGCCAACATCTGCACCATCTATGACATCGGCGACGAAGCCGGCAAAGCCTTCATTGCCATGGAATTTCTCGACGGCCAGACCCTCAAGCACCTGATCATGGGTCGCCCGCTAGACATGGAAGTCTTTCTCGACATTGCTATTGAAGTCGCCGATGCCCTCGACGCGGCCCACTCCCAAGGCATCGTTCATCGGGATATCAAGCCCGCCAACATCTTCGTCACCAAGCGCGGCCACGCCAAAATTCTCGATTTCGGCTTGGCGAAGCTCCGCTCCGCAGCCGGCACCATCTCCTCTTCCGCCATCGAAACCATGGCCACCGAAGGCGTGGACCCGGAGCACCTCACCAGCCCGGGCAGCACCATCGGCACCGTCTCTTACATGTCCCCTGAACAAGTGCGCGCAAAGGAGCTCGACCCTCGCAGCGACCTATTCTCTTTCGGCGTCGTTCTCTATGAAATGGCCACCGGCCAGCTTCCCTTCCGGGGTGAAAGCTCCGCGGTCATCTTTGAATCCATCATGAACCGCCAGCCCGTCCCCCCCGTTCGCCTAAATCCCGATCTTCCCGCCGAACTCGAGCGCATCATCCGCAAGGCCCTCGAAAAGGACCGAGAACTCCGCTACCAGTCCGCCGCCGACCTCCGAAGTGACGTCAAG
>Ga0209579_10001138_pt1 | contig 22676 bp, 23 predicted proteins | sample Coa_R1_2_FD_187152 | JGI IMG/M metagenome (GOLD analysis project Ga0209579, IMG submission 187152) | Surface soil microbial communities from Centralia Pennsylvania, which are recovering from an underground coalmine fire - Coalmine... | ecosystem: Environmental > Terrestrial > Soil >... | reverse complement strand
TCCTCCAAGCATGTCCATCAGCTTTTGGCGGGCCGTTCCGTAGTCGCTGTTATCCTTCTCCGCCATTCTCCCGATCATTCTAGTGGCAGCGTCGGTTTCGATAAAGCCGGGCGAAACAGTGACGACCCTCACTCCTTTCGGGCTAACCTCATTCGACAAGGCCTTGCTGTAATTCGTCAGCGCCGCTTTGGCGGCCGCATAGGCAAGCGTCGAGTCGTAAAGCGGCAGCGTTCGTTGGATGGACGAGACGTGAACGATGACGCCCGCACCGCGCTCGATCATTGACGGCAGAAGTCCTCGGTCCAGCCGCACCGCGGGGTATAGGTTCTCGTTCATGGCCTGCTGCCAGAGCTCGTCCGTGACGGTGCTGAAACCGCCGCTGGGAGCGGAGGAACCTCCGACATTGTGGACGATGATGTCGACCCCGTGGAAGCGATCAAGAAGCTCACGGATAATCTTTGTCGTTCCCTCGGATGTCGAGACATCCGCCTGGATGAAATGAGCCCCCGTTTTCTCCTCGGGGGCGGATCGCGCCGTGATGATGACGGTTCCTCCGGCGAGCAGAAAGCGATCAGCGATAGCCTTGCCGGCGCCTTTCGTTCCCCCGGTCACCAGGATGCGTTTGCCGTTGAATTCACCCGTGTCTCTCGTGGATGCGGTTGACGCTGTCATCGCGGTTTCTCCGTTGCTCTAGAGCGTTCCCAAGAGGCGGGCAGGGGCACTATCGGCTTGTTGGCCGGTCTTGCGACTGGCTTCTTACCCGAATCACCTTTCCTGCTGCCCTTTTGTTTCATAAATCTACTTTGCCAGCAAATCGACCGATATGTCCAACAGACCTTTACTATCAGACTGATCGCTTTAGATGTCAGTATGGAACTGCGGCATCTCAGATATTTCGTGGCTATCGGGGAAGAGGAAAACTACGGGCGCGCGGCCCCGCGGTTGAATGTCGCCCAGACGGCTCTGTCCCAGATTCAGGATCTGGAAGCCGAGCTGGGGTTCAAGCTGTTCGATAGGCTGCCGCGCGGCGTGAAGCTGAGCGCCGCCGGGCCGGCTGTTCCTGGAAGATGCGCGGCGCATTTCTTCAGGTGAGCGAAGCGGCTGCTCGCGCCGCCCGCGTGGCGCGCGGTCATCGGGGTGCGCGTCGGCTTCACGGAAAACGCATCGTGGTGCGGCATCGTCCCGGATTCGTTCCGGCGCTTTCGGGAGCGCCAGCCTGACGCCGAGCTGCAACTCACCCCGGCAACCAGCCTGGAGCAGATCGAAGCGCTCCGGTCGGGTGCGCCGGGTCCGCTGGAGATGGTGGCGATAGATCGAAAGGCTCACGATTATCAGCGCGACCAGAGAAAGGACACCGAGGACCTGAGCAGGCGTGACGCCGCGTGAAACGGGAACCAGAAACCCGTAATGCTTGTTGCCGCTGTCGTCGCCAGGAAGGCCTGCGTCCATCGACTGGGCGTTTTCGCTTTCAGCAACCCGTAGATCGTGACGACGCCCCAGCCGACTCCGATCAGACTCAGTACGACATGAACAACCGTCAACGCATTCACGGTCATTGGTTTTGTTTTTGTCCGTTCAATCCGTGCCCGGTTTAGAGGAACTTTGTCAGCGCGTCGGTCGTCTCCCTGGTGTTCTCCTCCAGAATCCAGTGGCCCGTGTTCTTGAGCACGATCACCGTCACATCTCGCGCCACCGACTTCATCTGCGCGCCGAGAACCTCGCCCAGCGACTTCTCACCGCCGATCGCCAGAACCGGCATGGTCAGCGGCGTGCGCGCAAGCTGCGCAAAATCCTTCGCCGCCTGATTGAAGGAAACGAAATAGGCCCAGCCCGCTTTCATCCGTCCCGGCCGCGCATAGGCGGCCGCGTAAGCTTTCCTGTCAGCTTCGGGGATCGAATGGGTCTTGTCGGCCGCGAAGTCGTTCCAGAAATAATCGAAGTAAATACGCTCTCGTCCGCGCACGAGCGCTTCCGGTGTCGGCCCGTTGAAGCGGAAATGCCAGATGCCCGGATTGTTGTAGACGGCTTCCCATCCGGCGACGCCGGGAAGGAAGGCATCCATGACCACCAGCTTTGAGGTTTCGGCGGGGTACATCGCCGCGTAGGCGTAAGCGACCATCAGGCCGATGTCGTGCCCCACCACTTCGGCTTTCGGAATACCGAGCGAAGACATCAGCGCGTGGATGCGGACGGCCGCCGCTTTCATATCCAGCCCGTCCGCGGGTATTGCAGAGTCGCCTATCCCTGGCAGGTCCGGAGCGATGACAGTGAATCGCTCCGCGAGGGATGGCATCAGGGGCCTCCACATCAGTGAGGTTTCTGCGTAGCCGTGCAGCAGAAGAAGCGGCGCACCGTGCCCGGATGTTAGGTAATGCAGCTTGACGCCCTGCACCTCGGCATCGCGGGCGGTGATCGGTTCAGCAGCCCAGGCGCTTGCCGACATGGCAGTGCAAAACAGCAACGCTCCGGTGACGCGCCGCAAGCCCGCCGGCAGCAAGGGAGAGGCGAAACGCCCGCGCGGCGATCCCGATAATTTAGTCTTCATATTCTAGACTGTACAGTCTAGAATCCGCCGAAGTCAAGCAGCCCGATACACTATGCAATGAAGAGATGGCTCGCTCCAAGGAATTCGACGAAAAACGCGCGCTGGCCTCGGCGATGGACTTATTCTGGCGCCAGGGCTACGAAAACACGTCGCTCGAAGCCCTGATGCGGGAGATGAGCATCGCGAGGCAGAGCCTTTATGACACTTTCGGCGACAAGCGGGCGCTTTACCTCAAGGCGATGGCGCTTTACCGCGAGCGCACGAACTCATCGCTGCGCGAGACGCTGGCGTCCGCGCCTACGGCAAAGGACGGGTTCACGCGGGTTCTGCTGGGGTTGGTCGCGGAGTCGCGGGAGCAGCATGCGCGCGGCTGCCTGCTGCTCAGCGCCAACATGGAGCGCGCTGTTGATGATAAGGAAATCGCCCGGTTCCTGGAGGACAACCAGGCAGAGGTTGAATCCATTTTTGCAGATGCGTTGCGCCGGGGGAAGCGTGGCGACGAGCTTCGCCCCGGAACTGATGCGGGTGCGTTGGCGAAGTTCTTTGTCGCGACGATCCAGGGCATGCGGGCCATGGCGCGGCTCAAGTCGGACCGCCGCGCCCTGCGTCAGGTTGCGAGGATTGCGCTCGCGGTGTTCGATCGATAACCGACCTCGAAGTCGCCGCCAAGAGATTCCCGTTTCTGGACCTACGCGACCGTGTAGTCACTCGGTCGCAGCTCTAAAAGGCTCATTGCCGCTCTGCCCGAAGGCCAGGGTCCGCATTAGTCAAACTGTGTCGACGTTCGTTAAATACAGGCATAGAATCGAACCTTCAAGGCTATCTGCAACTGGCGCGGGATTCCGCGAGTAGCCGTAATAACACCGAAATTAGGGGCATTGACGTACGTGAGTCTGCGCTTAATGGGGCTGCTTGCGTTCGCGGCACGCTCCTCGCCCACGCTTGCCCTGACTGCCTGGCGCATTAATCTTGCCAATTCGCACCTTCCAGTCTCTTGTGAACTTCAGGGCTTCCTCTTTGGCGATTCTAGGATGCGCGGCGCCTTCACCGGTAGTGGACCAAATGCCATAACTCACGTTGATCGCCAACCCATGCATTTTAAGAATGGCGACGGCGTAGGCAACTTGCTCGTCGCGGTATACCAACTCTTTGCGAGCCGCGACCTTGACCATTGCATCCTTGATGTGCACCGTGCGCATCGGACCGGACGCTTTAAGTAGTTCCAGGATTTCTGGAACCACATCATGGCTGTCTAGTTTGGTTCGCCTGCGCCGCATGGCAAAGTAAGGTAGCAGATCCTGACCTCACTGGCCAGCATTTAGCTAGGTGGCTTGCGAGCAATGGCCGGCGTGACTTTGTTCTTGCTGCCCGGCGGCCGGCCGCGCCGCTGGGTCGCGGCTTGTCGCATCCAGGCCGGAGGTCTTCCCCGTCTCCGTCCGCTGCCTCTGGCCACGCGTTCCATACTCAGAATAGCCGCGTCCAGTTGGTCCCGCTCTTCGCGCATTTCGGCTAGGACCTTCTCCACGTCCATCCGGTCCCCGAATTCTCATTTCGTTTGGCAGTGCTTGCGCGCCGCCGTCGGCGCGCGCCCGCCGTCCTGGTGTCCTCCCCGGGTGGCCCTATCTCCGAGAATCTCCCCTTCAAGACTGGCCCGCTCCAGCCGATTGTTGCTGCCCGACAGTTCCTGCGTGGGCCCGATTAGTAGTTCTTTGGTCAGTGGACCAGCAACGTTATGATCAACAAGCACATACAGGCCAATGATGTGTATATAGTAACATCACTGGCGGAAAAAAGATGAAATTCCCTATGATCAAGCACCGAAACCAGAAGCGCCAAGAAACCCGCCAGTTCATTGACAAAAGAAGCATGGCCGGCCATGGGCTCGGCACTCGATGGCTTCCTCGAAACAGATTCGAAGTATTCCTCTACCTGGCCGCGGCCGAAAGAAGTCGATCGACTTCGGAGTCGAACAGACGCTGTACACCCGGCAGCACGCCGCACGGCGTCAAATGATCCCGTCTTTCCGGAGTAAACCACTGGTTCAAAATGCCCGCTGTCGTCTTACCCTGGAGCGCCGCATATGTTGCTAGATCCGCAAGTTGGTCCTCGGTGGACATAAATAGCCAGTCCGCAAGAACCTCATGATGCTCCCGATAAAGAGCCTGTTCCAGAGCGTTACAGTCTGGCCCAGCTGGCAGCAAATGCCTTAACTGATCGCGAGTCTCGGGGTTTTGTAGGGTTGCGATGATCACCAGCCGCTCGACCTGGCAGGCCACGTGGAGTAATGTGGCTCGCACCTCGGTGAGGGAATTGCGCCTTGCAAACATGCTTCAGAACCCTCCAGCGAGACTGGAATTGTGCCTGATCTTCAGTGGACCGTAATACGTCGGATCGGCGAATTTCTCGTTGAAGATGCGCTCCCAACGAGCGTTATCTAGACACCAATTGCACGTGCCGCATTGGCAACGCCGGTGTTGGCGCCTGACGCGGGAAACTGGTTCGGCTGTTCGAGCGGCCTTGGCCACCAGCTGCGCCGCTGGCGGTGCGGTGGGTTCAACCCTCACGGTAGAAGTTTGGGCTGGAATTGCCGATTTCACCGTCGGCGTGGTCGGCGGATCGTAAGCGGGAACGTCACGACAGAAGAGGCCGGCCATGGTTTCGTGTGGGAATTCGGGATTATTCCATTCCCGAGGCGAACGCCGCTTGCGCGGCGCGGACAGTTGGGCTAGCAGGCCCAGGATATCGGAGTTGGTGGCCAGAACCGCCTCTGGCGTGGTGCTCATGTCGATCATCGGGAGCCGTTACAGCATTCAGCTGACCAGGATCGGAATAATCCTACCAGCAGATTGGAGACACTCCGCGAAATGTTCTGGAACTGATTGTTAACATTAGCAATTAGGCCGGAATGGGACGCCGTTTGGCGGCGGCTCGCGAGTGGCGGCTCGGTGGGTGAAAGTGAGCCACATGGCTCAGTTACTGTTGGATTATCCCACAGCTACCCGGGCGAGTCCGGGGACGGAGTGCTTGGGGCTCAAGCTGCCCATGATTGGAGGCGGGAGTGCTTGGTGGATTCAGCGGGAGAGGAGAGCGACCATCGGATGCCGGAGTGTAATGACCTGCGCCTGCTGAGGCAAGCTGCCGGCAAGGCGAGTCTGCGCTGCCGCGCGCTTCTTGAAGAGTCCACCCGATTACCGGTCATCACCGGGCTCAGCCAGCAACAGATTCTCGACTCGATTCTTCGGGCGATGGAAACGCGGCAGGTGTCGTGCGCCGCGTTGCACGATCACGCTGTCGGGCACGACCAGGGACTGAGGCCCTGCGGGTGGCCTTACCGTTGCATCAAATGTACGCTGCCCCGGCCGAAGACTTCATATTAGGTACGGTCTGGTTGGGTCATCGCAGCCTCTATTCCTCTGGCACTCCTTGTGTGTCGATCTCTTTTGGCGGATGCACTCGTGTCGAGGTCGGGTTCCTTGGCAAGCAGCGCGATTTTACTCGTTACCGGCAGTGCCTTCGCGGGCGCCGTTACCGCCAGAGCGCTGGTCGAGATTTTCCCCGAACGAGGGCAACACGTTCCGCTGAATGACGGCTCGGATAGTGATAAGGCCGGAATAACGGTCTTCCTTTTCGTCGGCGCCAGTCCATGGTGCGCCAGGGCATGGTCTCCCAATCATGAGGCAGTGCTGATGTTCGGTGGGGCCAGTTTCCGCACCGTTGCTGGCGAACACGTGGCAGGTTACTCTGGCAACCCGCTCAACAATGCGTCGTGTCCCAGCTTTCCTAGGACGGCCACTTCGCCGCACAACCTCCAATTTTGCCGAGTGTGCGTACTCTCTGGGTTACTGTATGATGGCAAGTTGCAGTTACTGTTCGACGGGGAGAAAGACGAATGACGAGAACTGTGGATCGGAGCATTCTTGAGATGGCTCTGGTCGGATACGAAGCAGAGAAGGCACGAGTCGCAGCGGCGCTTGCGGCGATTCGATCCAAGTTGGGGCAGCGAGGACCGGGCCGGCCAAAGGCTAAAGCAGCCGGAACGGAACCTGCGGGTCCGAAGAAGCGCGGAAGGATGAGTGCAGCCGGCCGCGCCCGGATCGCCGCCGCTCAGAGGGCGAGATGGGCAGCGCAGAAGAGGCAACAGGCGCAGCCAGCACCGGCGAAGCACAAAAAACGGAAGATGTCGGCGGCAGGTTTGAGAGCCATCAGAGAAGCCACGAAGAGGCGTTGGGCGGCTTACCGCAAGGCCCACAAATCCGCGGCGTAAGCCCGACGCCAGGAGGCTCGGACGAAGAAGGCTCCTGTGACGCAGATGGAGTAGCCATAGATCGTTGCCCATCACTCCCGCCACTGCATTTCTCCCGCGAGGGCCAGTTTGCCGCTGGCGGTAGCTGGAAAGGGAAACGAAGGCCGCCACTCGTCGCGCCAGGTTCGCCGACGTTGCGACGACGGTGCAAACCGCGGCCGGGGCGCCACTTGGTATCGTCGATCGCGCTCAGGCTGTGCAATCCCGACTGAGTATAGGATAGTGTGCGCGTGCCGGGTGTGGGCGCGTTGCAAAGCGTGATACTAACTGAGGGCGGCGGAAGCGGATAACGTATAGGGATCTCAATGGCCCAAGGAAGGTACTCTCAGAGAAACACCTGCACCTGATCGCCAAAGCCCTGGCTGATCCGCGTCGGTACGAGATCCTAAGGCAGATCGGCGCGGCGAATGGTGCCGTGCCGAGCACAGATGTCCGCGGGCGCCAGCCGGTGAGCGCCGCTACGCTGTCGCATCACGTTAAGGAACTGGAAATGGCGGGACTCATCAGGATCGTCCGCAAGGGGAAGTTCGCCGACCTGGTGCTGCAGCGCGACGTCCTGAGGGCCTACCTGGATCGTTTGGGAGAAATTTAGCGTTCCAATCCTGAATCCTCCGGCAACGGCCTCTCATCGATTAGGCGGCAATCGAAATGAGCGGAATCGTCGCGATTCGAGCCGTAGGAGAGAAATGAACAAGCTTAAGAACAAGGTCGCCGTTGTCACTGGTGCATCCAAGGGTATCGGTGCGGGTATTGCCAAGGGCTTGGCGGCCGAGGGTGCCGCCGTCGTCGTGAATTACGCCTCCAGCAAAGAGGGCGCCGACCGTGTCGTAGGGGAAATCATCAGAGACGGCGGCAAGGCTGTCGCCCTACAGGGGGATGTTTCGAAGGCGTCCGATGTGCAACGCCTCTTCGGCGAGACGAAGAAAGCATTCGGAAGGCTCGACGTGCTGGTCAACAATGCGGGCGTTTACCAGTTCGCGTCACTCGCAGAAATCACCGAAGAGCAGTTCCACAAGCAGTTCAATACCAATGTGCTGGGACTCATCCTCGCCACCCAGGAGGCGGTGAAACTGTTCGGGCCCGAGGGCGGAAGCATCATTAATATCGGCTCAACCGCGAGTAGCATGACCCCGCCCACAACAGCAGTCTACACTGCGACCAAGGGTGCGGTAGACGCAGTGACTCACGTGCTCGCCAAGGAACTGGGTCCGAAGAAGATCCGTGTCAACTCGATCAATCCCGGAATGGTGGAAACGGAGGGCGTCCATACGAGTGGCATCATCGGCAGCGAGTTCCAGCAGCAGATGGAAGCGCAAACTCCGCTGGGCCGCATCGCGCAGCCGGACGACATCGGGCCAATCGCTGTGTTCCTGGCGTCGGCGGACTCCGGATGGGTGACCGGGGAAACAATACTTGCGTCCGGTGGCCTGCGCTAAAGTCGTCGTCAAGGCGCGTCAGGTTGGACACTTACGCCGGCGGAGCCTACCGCGGCCAGGGGTGCAATCCGGCACACACCGGGGGCAGACAAAATAGCAAACGGATGGAACGACGGCTCTTTGCTACCAGGGCCCGGACCGGGAATCGTGAATGGTGATTCCCCGCGACGACAGCTCGTCCAGCAACTTCCTAACTGCGGGTGACATCTCACTTTCTCCCGGCACGACCACTGCCCATGCCAGGTTCTCTCGGAACTCTTTGGAGATGATTTGCCATTGATCGAGCGGCGGCGGCGTTGTGCCTCCGATCTGAATGAGTAACCAGTGTTGGACGAGTGCGAGTGCGGCCTCTCGGTCCGGCAATGGACCGCGCGCGATGAAATGGTTGTCGCCATGCACCAAAATACCGACCATGACGATCTAGCCGCCAACCACGATTGGCGGCGGATTTCCCTTCTGGCTCAGCAGTTCGCTGACGCGCGTCTCAATCATCGAGATGGTGTGGCGAAGTTCCTCCACCTTCATATCGATCATGAAGTCGTTCAAGACCTGCCCGAGAGGCGCCGCTGGCGGCTGAGATGGTTCTTTCTTTTTGCGCTTCGACATTCCTCCAGAGTAGCCAAAGCCGCGCCCCGTCGCGCCACGTCCGCCCACGTTACGTCGGCGGTGCCCACCGCCAGGAATGTTGCCACCAGGTGCTCCGGGCGCGGCACAAAGCCGAACGCGCCGCGGTAGACTTCGTGTTGCCGGACAACTTCCGATAAGGGGGATTACCTGGCCGAAGCGCTGCGCGAGATGCGTCGCCGGAATTTCACCGAGATCATCGACCACGATTTCAGTCTGGGAGCCCAGCTCAAGAGCCGCGACGTGAAGGCAGTGAGGAAGACTGTGGCGGGGCTGGTGAAGTTGATCCACCCGCACGGTGAGGTCGCGAAGGAGGAATTGCGGGAACTCCTGGAGTTGGCCATGGAGGGCCGGCGCCGCGTGAAGGAACAACTGAAAAAGCTGGGGTCGTTCGAGTTCTTTCAAACTTCGTTCAGTTATATCGACAAGGAGACGGGCGAAGAACGGTACGTCGGCGTGCCGGAAGAGGGCGGCCGTAATGTGATTTCCAGCGATCCGCTCGAACCCGGGTCAGTGTATGCCGCGAGCGTTGACGACCAGGGCAAGGTGGGGCTCTGCCGTGTGGAAATTGGGTGTGCGAATGGAACGGGGAGGCTGCGGCTGGCCGGTGGGATCGAAGGCGCGATGAGGGAGTCGATTCAACGGGCGTTTGGCTATCTGCAGGGCAACAAGGTAAAGCTCGGTATCGCCCGTGAATTCGACACGACGGATTTCCACGTGGAGGCGATCGACCTGTTGCAGAACCGGGTCTCCTGTGAATGCGGTGTGGCGATGATTGTCGCCATCATTTCCGCGATAAAGCGGGTATCGGTTCAACCGGCGCTGGTCGTTCTTGGCGACATCAGCATCCAGGGCAACATAAAGGGTGTCCGGACCCTTGTGGAACCCTGCCAACTTGCGATGGAGAACGGGGCGCGCCGGGCACTCATCCCAATCGAGAACCGGCGGCAGTTTCTCGAGGTCTCCGGAGATGTAGCTGAGAAGCTTGACCCAATCTTTTACGGCGACGCCCCGGTGGCTGCGAACAAGGCACTCGCGATCACGTGAATTTTTCGTCGCCGGCCAAGCCCGGCTTGGCAGTAAGTGCTTCATCAGTTAACAACAAGACATTTCCGAGATGTGGATTCATTCGGTCCGCAGCACAGCTAGACCACCACCCTCAATCTAATGCCGTCGTTGGGCGCGTGGACCAGATCCTGCTTCGTGCCAAGGTACCGTTCGGTCGTCTGAACCGAAGCGTGGCCCAGTAGCAACTGGATCTGCTCAAGCTCGCCACCGCCGGCGCGACACATCTTCGCGCAGCTACGTCTCAGGTCGTGCGGCGCGATGCCCGCAACGCCAGCAGCCGCCGAGTACGGCCGCAGGAGTTGCCACACGACTTTCTCCGACAGGCGGTCGCCGTGCAACTCGTCGCCACGGTGCACGGGCCGAAACACGTGGCCCTCAGTTACGCCGGCGCGGAGGGTCCACGCATCAATTGCGACCTTCACCCACGTTGGCATTGGGACCGTCCGGACTCGTTTGTGCTTGGAAACCAAATCCAGGATCACCCAACGGCCGTCGCGCTGCTGCACGTGTGCCATCGTCAGCGCCGCCACTTCCGACCTGCGCAGACCGCAGCCCAGCAGCACGGCGATGATGGCGCGGTCGCGCAGGCCCTTCAGCGTCGTGATATCCGGAGTGTTCAACAGCGCCTGGGCTTGCTTCTGGGACAGCCAGTTTCCCATGCGGACGCCGATCGACTTGGCGCTCTTCACGCGCTGGATGCCGGCGGCCAGGTCGGGCGCCAGTAGGCCGTTGTCCATCGCCTCTACGGCAAGCTTGCGGATTGCTGACATACGGACGATGATGGACGACGACCCCAGCTTGCGCTCTTCCAGCGACACGCGCCACGCCGACACCGTGGCCTTGGTAAAACCGGGCCGCGGCTCCTGGGCGTACCAGACAAAGAACTCCGCGAGCGCCATCCGGTACACGCGTTTGGTGATCGGAGACGACACGCTATCCAGGACCAGGTGCGTCAATCGCCGCCACTCTGTCGTTTTCGCCGCTACGGTTAAGTCATTCATTCTGAACCCCTTAATGGTCAATATCGGACAAGAAGACCTTAGCTCTGGACGGCGGGGACAGCAAGCACACTGACGCAGAATTGGTGAAGAGATTCTGACTAGGAATACTTCTTTTCCGGAAATGGCAGGGCGACAGCCTGCCTATCGGTAACCCCACGGCAAGCGACGACACCGCAGGATGCCGTCGTTTGTCGCTTGCCGCGGCGCAGTGAGCGCCTTACGTTAGATGACGATGCTGCCGGCTTCACGGTGTAAAAGGCTCCAAAACATGCGATGACCAGGCTAGGTTCAGCACGAACCGTTCGCATCAGGAGGTGCGCCCATCTTACGACCATTGTACAGGTCACTTTAAGACCTTCTTCAGAGTTCCGTAAGGACATCTGCGGATCTTCCAGGTAGAGTCGTGGCGTACCGTTCCGCGTTGGCCGGTGGCCCAAGCGTCGTCCGACGACTGTTGCGGATGCGATTAGGCTTTTAGAATCAAGGCTCCTGGAGCCACTAAAGATTGAGGAGGGGTGGTCCGATGAAGACGAAATGGGTCATTAAGCAACGTTGGGTGGTTCTTTTGCTTGCGGGCGTGGCCTCTACCGGCCCGGCGCTCGCCCAGGTGCCTCAAATAATCTCGTTAGTACCTTTAGGCGCTGCGCCTGGAAGCGTCCCGCCAACTGGCCCTGGACTTACCATTACGGTAAATGGTACAGGCTTCAACTCGTCTTCCAGGGTGGGATGGAACGGCTATTTCAAGTCAACGATCTTCATCTCAAGTACCAAATTGGCCATTGCCATCACGGCGGAAGACACCGAGTTGCCAGGGACGGCAACGGTGACGGTGCTCAACGACTCAGACTTCGCCGCCTGCACGGCGGCCCCTGGGCGCAGTATCTGCCCATCGAATGTGGCTTATTTTGAGATAACGAACCCGACTGCCACAGTCTCCTTTGCAAAGACCGACTATACGGCAGACATCTACCCATTCTCGCCAGTGGTGGGGGACTTCAACGGTGACGGCAAGCTCGACCTGGTGGTTGCGAATAACGCCGGCGGCGACGTTAGCGTGTTCTTGGGCAACGGCGACGGTACGCTCCAGACGGCGAGGAACTACCCGTCAGGCGGCTACCCGATCTCAGTCTCGGTAGGGGACTTCAATGGCGACGGCAAGCTCGACTTGGTCACTGCGAATGGCTACGGAGGCGTGAACGTGCTTTTGGGTAACGGCGACGGGACCTTCCAGGCACCGGTGAACTACCCGGTAGGTACCCCTAACTTCACATCTAGCATGTCGATCTCGGTAGGGGATTTCAACGGCGACGGCAACCTCGACCTGGCAGTGGCGGATTTCTACGGCATTTATGGCGGCACCGGCAACCTAGCCGTGCTCTTGGGCAACGGCGACGGGACCTTCCAGGCTCCAGCGTTTTACGCGGCAGGCGGAAATCCCCACTCGGTGGCCATCGGAGACTTTAATGGCGACGGCAATCTTGACTTGGTGGTAGCAAATACCGTGAATGTGAGCGTGCTGTTGGGCAACGGCGACGGCACGTTTCAGGCGGCGGCGTTTTACCCGGCTGACTCCGGTCCCTTCTCGGTCACCGTAGGGGACTTCAATGGTGACGGTAAGCTGGACTTGGCGGTGACGAATAGCGGCAGCAACGACGTGAGCGTCCTGTTGGGCAACGGCGACGGCACCTTCCAGACGGCGCGCAACTACCCGACCACCCCTAACCAGTCACTCACGGCAGGGGACTTCAACGGCGACGGCAAGCTCGACTTGGCCGTGGCGAGTCCGGGGAACAATGGCAGCAATGGCAACGTAAGCCTGTTGTTGGGCAATGGCGACGGCACCTTCCAGACCGCACTAATATACCCGGGAGGCGGCCCCGTCGCAATTACGGCGGGGGACTTCAATGGCGACGGCAGAATGGACCTGGCAACGGCCGGTTCCAACGTTAGCGGACTCGTTTCTATTTTGCTGCAGCTGCCCGCCCCAAGCGTTTTTGCGCAGTTGAATGGCGGCAACACCTTTACCGGCAACCAGACTGTGAACGGCACGGTTGGGGCGACCAGATTTTCTGGCGATGGTTCCGCTCTGACAAACCTCAACCCGGCGAACCTCGCGCCTGGAACGGCAGGCATCAATATCACCGGCACCGCAGCCTCGGCGCTGAACGCTACCAATGCGGGCAATGCACTGAATCTTGCAGGCGTAGCCGCAAACAATTACGCTCGACTAGACATAGGCAACATTCTTAACGGCAACCAGGCCGTCACGGGTAACGTGAGCGCTTCCGGCAAGTTGAGCAGCGGGAGCTCAATTACTATCGGCGGGGGCACTCCAATCGTCGAGCATCTCTCGATGACTATTAACCCGGCGTTCCCAGCGTTGAAACCGGGCATTTGCTCCAGTTTGGCGTTTACATTCACCGGGGCTAGTGACGGCGACACGCTCGCGCTCGGAGTGCCAAACGCAAGACTAACAGGAGGCGGGACCATCAATTACTTCGCGTGGGTCAGCGCAGCAAATAGCGTAACAATCCGGGCCTGCAATATTGATCCTAGCGCGAAGCAAACAGCCCCTGGCGCGGGGGCGATTCGGGTAGATGTGTGGAAACACTGACAGCGGCGACCAGAGTCGGTGGAAACCGCGCGACTGTCTGTGGTCAAGGGCGATCGCCTACAACTGGGGAGTTGACCAAGCACCCCTTAGCCACGGCGGCAATAAGAACCCTTATCGGACACTATTTCCTACGGGGTCACCCGGCGGGCCGCGTCGGCCCCGCTATGTCGAGCCCCGCCTTGCGAAGCCCGTCGATCAGGTGCTCGACTAGTTCCACATCCCAAATCTTCCCGAGTTCCTGGCGCGCGACTGACGCGTAGTCCGGCTTGAGGGCCAGAAGTTCATGCATGGCGTTGTGCGCGGACTCTGTTTCGCCGAGTTGTCCGTACACCGCGGCCAGGGCGACCTCGGCAAGCGTGAAGCCTGGCATGCTGATCTTAAGCGCCAGCGCCAGCGCGGCGCGGTAGTCGGTCTTGCGGTATGCATCCAGGAGCGGCGCGTACCAATACCATCCCGGATGATTCGGATTGAGATCGATGGCTTGCGCAATGAGGCCGCAGCCCCGCTCCCAATCGCCGGCAAAGGCAATCGTCTGCCCCATGTAAACGGCGGCGGATGCGTCCATGGGATTGAGCGCAATGGTTCGTTCCGCGGCAACGCGAGATGCCTGGAATTGCCTGCGGAAGAATAACGCCCATGCCAGGGCCTGGTGCGCCTTGTGGTTGCCCGATCCAGTATCGACCGCCCGCCGCGCGGCCTGCAGGGCGCGGCCCAAAGGATCAGGCGGACCACTGAACCCGTGGATGTACTCGTCCGTGAGCAGGATCGACAACATCGCCCAGCAGTCGGCGCAGCCCGGTGTTTGCAGTAAGGCGTGTTCGAGTGCGGCTTTTGCCTGGGCATGCTCTTCGGCGGTGACGCGCTCGGCGTAGCTGAAGCTGCGCAGCAGGGCCTCGTAGGGCGTCAACCGCGCGGCGACCTTGCTTCGCACCTCTTGGCTCATGGTGTGGGGCAGAATACCGTAGGCGTCGGCCACCGTCGAAACGATCCGGGGCGCCAGGTCGTCCTGGAGGGTGAAGACCTTTTCCGGCTGGAACGGGCGGTTGTACGTCTCCGCCCACAGGTGCGCACCGGTTGCCGTGTCGACCAGTTGCACGGCTAAGCGCAGGGTTGGGCCCGCCTGGCGGAGGCTTCCCTCTATCACGTAGCGCGCTTGGCGAGACTTCGAACCGCGCGCTGTCACGCGGAGGTACGAGAATCGCGACAGTCCCGTCACGATTTCTTCGGAAAGTCCTTCGGCCAGGGCTGCGAGCTCGGTGCCGGCGCCCGTGGATTTGAACGGCAGCACCGCGACCCAGAATCCTTCATCGGCGCGAATCTCGCCGGAAGGGCTGACCGCCGCAGCCGAAAGAGCGCCTTCGATTTCGAGACCCGCCTTGCGCCAGCCTTCGATCAGATGCTCGATCAGTTCCGAACTGTGCCACTTCCCATAGAAGCCGCGCGCCATGGAAGCAAAATCCGGCTGGATGGCAAGCAATTCCCGCACGGCCTTGTGTGCGAGTTCGCTCTGGCCGAGCTGTGCGTATGCCGCCGCTCGCGCCGCCGGATCCTGGAAGTGACCCGGCATTTTGAGCCGGAGGGCCGCGGCGAGCGCCTCCTGGTACTCAGCTTTGCGGTAGGCATTGTAAAACGCCGGGAGCCCGTGCCATCCCGCATGATTGGGATTGAGCGCGGACGCGGGTCCGGCAATGGCGCAACCTCGCTCCCAGTCGCCCGCATAGGCGATGAGGTGACCCATGAACGCGACGGTGGAACCGTCCATCCGGTTGAGCTCGATGGCGCGTTCCGCCGCGATACGGAACGCGGGAAGATCCCGCCTTAAGAACAAGGCCAAGGCCAGTGCCCAGTGAGAAAGGTGATCGGACGGGGCCACGTCCACCGCGCGGCGGGCAGCGGCTAAGGCACGGTCCAAGGCGTCGGGTTGGACATTCCATCCGCTCCAGTATTCGTTGCTGTACATATGCGACAGCATCGCCCAGCAATCGCCGTGATCCGGCGCGGTGCGCACCGCGCTTTCCAGTATCCGCTTCACTACCGCATGCTCTTCCGGATTGAAGCCCCTGAAGAAACGGAAGGAGCGCAGGGTAGCCTCGTGCGGACTCAACTGGTCCTCGCTTTTCGTGCGGAGGCCCTCGGCCATGCTTTGCGGGAGAACACCGTCATGGTCGGCGACGGTCGAGACGATCCGGGGCACCAGATCGTCCTGCACTTCGAAGATGGCCTCGGCACTGAAAGCGCGTTCGTAGGTTTCGGCCCACATTTGAGCCCCGGATGCCGCGTCGACCAGTTGCACCGCGACGCGCAACTTGACTCCCGCCTGGCGCAGGCTGCCTTCCATCACGTAGCGCGCGCCCAGTTCCTTGCCTATCGTTCGCATGTCCGCCGCCTGCTTCGCGTACTTCAGGGTCGATCCGCGGGCGATCACGCGGAGGTAGGAAAAACGCGACAGGCCGGTGACGATTTCCTCGGAAAGTCCCTCTGCTAAGGCCATGAGCTCCGCGCTCGTGCCCGTGGACTTGAAAGGCAGCACCGCCACCCAGAATCCTTCATCGGCGCGAATCTCGCCGGAAGGGCTGACAGCCGCAGCCGAAGGAGCGCCTTCGATTTCGAGACCCGCCTTGCGCCAGCCTTCGATCAGACCTTCGACGAACGCCGGCTCCCACCATTTAGTAATGTCACGGCGCGCGGCGGGGGCGAAGTCCGGCCGCAACTGGAGCAGATCTCGCACGGCTTTGGTGGCCGCGTCGCGCTCCCCGAGCTGTCCGCAGGCGGCGGCCACAGACGCGGCATTAAACCAGTGGCCCGGCAGATTCACTTTGAGCGCAAAATTCAGCGCTCCCCGGTAGTCGCCCTGGCGGTACGCGCTGTAGAAGTCGACATACCAATACCAGCCCGGATGATGGGGGTTGATCTGCTTGGCGCGCGCCGCCAGCTCCAGACCGCGCTCCGCATCGCCTGCGTAGACCAACATTTCACCCAGAAAAGCCATGCAATTGCTATCCATGGAGTTCAAGGAGACGAACCGCTCCGCCGCATTGCGGAAGCTCTGGATGTCCTTTTGGAAGAAGTGCGCCTGTGCCAGCGCGCAATAACCGAGGTGGTTGGTGGGCGCCGCCTCCACGGCCCGCTGCGCGGCGGCCAGGCCGCGCGACAGGGAATCGGCCTGAAGGTTGAACCCGTGGGCGTAATCCTGAACGTAAAGGAAGGCCAACATCGCCCAGGCGTCGCCATAGGCCGGCACCTTCCGCACCGCCAGTTCGAGACCGGACAGCGCGGCGGCCAGTTCCGCGGCCGTGCCTCGCTGGCCGTAGCCAAAGCTGCGCATCAATGCCTCGTATGGGCTCAACTGCTCGGGATCGCGGCTGCGCAGAGCCTCGCTTATGCTGCGGGGTAGAACCCCATGCATGTCGGCCACGGTCGAAACAATGCGCGGAACCAACTCATCCTGCAACTCGAAAATCGTTTCCGGACTAAAGTTGCGTTCATAATTCTCTGCCCAAAGATGGGCGCCAGTGGCCGCATCGACCAGTTGCACCGCGACTCGAAGCTTCACGCCCGCCTGGCGCAGGCTGCCTTCCATTACGTAACGGGCCTGGCGGGTGGTCGCGCCGTGGGCGATCACGCGGAGGTAGGAGAAGCGCGAAAGGCCGGTGACGATCTCTTCCGAGAGCCCTTCGGCCAGAGCCTCGATATCGTCGTTCGAGCCTTTGTATTTGAACGGCAATACGGCCACCCAGAAGCCTTCACCCTCGGCGGATGGCGGCAGCGCGGTCTTGGGGCTGGCGAACCCGGAGCTCAATTGGAGCCGCGCCTGCTGCAATCCTTTGGCGAGTAGCCGGGCAGATTGGATGCGCTCCCCGGCATCTTTCGCGAGGCATTGCTGGATCAAAGTCGCCAACTCGCCGGGTAGATCGTCGCGCGTGATCGGCGGGGAATCGTCGCGCAGGATCGACGCCGCCAGCTCGCCCGATGTACTGCCTTGGAACGGCCGCCGGCCGGTCGTCATTTCGTGCAGAATGATGCCGAGCGAAAAGATGTCGCTGCGATAATCGACCGCGCGTCCCGAGATCTGCTCGGGCGACATATAAGGGGGCGTCCCTATCACCACGCCCATTTGCGTTTGCCCGGCGGAGGTCAGGGTGGCCTCTGTCGGAGCCGCCGTGCGGACATCCTTGGCGAGTCCGAAGTCCAGCACCTTGACGTGTCCATCGTGAGTGACCATGATGTTTGCAGGCTTCAGATCGCGATGGACCAGGCCTTTGTCATGCGCCGCGGCCAGCGCCTCGGCGAGCGCCAGCGACATATCCAGGATGCGCTCCACAGGGAAGCCATCCTTGGGGATCACGCCGTCGAGCGGCTGTCCCTCCACCAGTTCCATGGTCAGAAAGTGGACGCCCTGGCACTCTTCCACGGAATATAGGGCGACGATGTGCGGATGATTGAGCGCGGCAACGGCGCGAGCTTCCCGTTGGAAACGAACCAGCCGGTCGGGATTCTGCGCCATCTCGGGGGGCAGCACCTTGAGGGCCACGTCGCGCCCGAGCTTGGTGTCGGTGGCCCGGTAGACCTCGCCCATGCCGCCCGCGCCGAGCTTGCAAGTGAGGCGGTAGTGGGCAAGTGAGGACGGTGGACTCATTCTGACTGGTCATGCCATCGTATCACCTTCGCGTCAACTGCTGGCTCCCCGCGGGGACGGCATTGGGAATGGCTTACGCATCCGGAAGTAATCCAAACGCGCTACTTGTGAAAGTGCCACCAGCGAAAAGACGTAGCCAAAGGCTTCAGTATCCGCCCAGCGCTGAGCGTGAAAAGATCGAAGCTATTTTGCGACAATATCCCTTAGCGCAACAAGTTGGAATCCTGCCTCATGGTTGAACTCGGCTCTGCAGATGAATCCGAGATGATTCTCGCATTCTTGCGAGCGGAAGTAGACTCGTTTCGGTTCAGACGATACGTTGCTCACTGCTTGCGGATGCTAGGAACTGATCGGAACCTGATCGACCGAGCCGACATCACGGATGCGCGACAGAATCAACTGAGGAAGGACCTCCTCGGGTGCTATCGGGGCTATGGCAAGGATGACCTCTTCCGAGGATTCCCAACGCGTATGACTTGGCGGCGAGTCCGACTTGACGCGATCGATTTGGAGACCGTTGTGTACGGAAACGAGGACCACTTTGACAGAAAGAAGTGGACCGAGCTCTCCAACGGCACACGATATGTGTCGGTGGGAGCGCGCAACGTTGAACAGGAGCCAAGGCCAGGCGACCCGCTCCTGGAAGAGAAGCAGAACATCCTTGCGGTAGTAGAAAAGATTCACCTAGGTAGCCAATTCCCGGAATTGATTCTCGCTGACTCCCTCAAGGGTTCGTTTATTATTATTGAGGGTGCCACGAGGTCAACGGCTTATATTCGTGAGCATGTGACGGCGGTCGAAGCGTTCCTAGGACACTCGCCCGATATTTCAAGTTGGGTGTGCTACTGATGAAGAGGGGCTGGTCCTGCAATGGTTTACTACCGGTATGAGCCTTGATTCGAAGCAGGCTCATCTCATAACGTCCTGGATGGGGCTAGCGGATCGGCCCAACACGGACGCATACACGCAGTTCATGGCGTTGTGGATTGCGTTCAACGCATATTGTTATGCGTACTACGCGCATCAAGCACAGCGCGAACGAGCCGACATTCGCAAATCCCGAGGAATCGACGGGCTCACGAGCGACCAGCAGCCGGTCGCTGGTACGATCCGACGCTTCAACAATCGTATCAACATTGATCTCGAATCTCCCACTATCCTGAAGATTGTCATTGCGGAGAAGTACACCGAGGACCACATCTTTAAGGCATTCGCCGAGCTGCACGCAGATACGTACGACCGACTCCTTCAGGACGACACCGGCCGCGACAGCGTCTCACGACTACAGCAAGCGCTCGAGAAACAAGGGGACGAATACTACGTAATCAACATGGCAAAGGAAGGAATGCACGACCCAGCTACTGACATGGACGACATGGAAGCCCGGGACGTAATCGTCCGATTTACCAACACAAGAAGCCTCCGACAGCTCAAAGATGTGCTCTATCAAATCCGGTGCAACATCTTCCATGGTGAAAAGCTACCCGGTGTGCTCAACGACGATCGCATCGTCAAAGCCGCAACACCTGTGTTACGACAACTCCTCAACGAGCTCATGAAGGAAGAGACCGAACCTGCGGAGCACTGAGGGTTTGGAGAGAGGCTGGAACATTCCAGCATGTTCAACGCGATCCTGCAACTAGCAGGTCTTAACCCGACAGACCTTGTGTTGCGCCATCAGGATCAGCGAGCGGCCCGTGGACGGACACCTCCAGCGCCACCGCCTCGTTAAGCTGCGATATCGGCCAATACCCCAACTCGACTCGCACCACAGCCCGGTTGCTAAGCCGGCTGGTGTGCCACGCAAAACTGGTCGAACACTTCTGTGAGAATGCCGGCGATTTCCGCGGGCTCGCGGTGCTCGATGTCGCTACGGTGCAGCATGTAGACCGGCTTTCCATCCTGGAATAGCGCCATTGACGGCGAGGAAGGCGGGTAATCGGACAACCGGGCGCGCAATTGAGCCACCGCTGCTTCGTCGCCGCCGGCAAAAACGGTGGCTACCTTCGAAGGACGCACGGCATGTTGCAGAGCGAGCCCTACTGCAGGCCGGGCCCTCCCGGCGGCGCAGCCGCAAACGGAATTCACGATCATCAACACGGCGCCGCTGTCCGGTCCCAGCAGCCGGTCCACATCTTGAGGAGTTCTGGCCTCTTCTACACCGTGTCGGGTGAGATCTAGGCGCATTGCGGCGATGAGCGGTTCAGGGTAGGGCACGCTCTGATTGTACCGCCTATTCAAAAGCCGCCGACAACGCGGCGTTGTCGTTCAAATATCGGCATTTTTCCAACTCGCAGCAATCGTTAAAGAGCCGCGACAGCCAATTCCCAAAACGTCGCGACGAGCTAGCGTCCAGTCGTGCACTCGACGTAGGGTGCATCAGCGCAGGATCATTTGGGTAGGGTGGCCTCCAGTGAGGGATTCCAACGAATGGACTATCCTAGTATTTTCTCGAATGCTTCGTCGGGAGAATTGATTGGCCGCGCGGGACGGCTCTGAGCCAGAAGCCGCCGCTCCAAAGGGGACTGATGAAAACCGTTTCGCCGACACGCTACGACGGTGTCTGGCTTGCAGGTGGCCGCCTTCCGATCTCTGCGGATCCTCCACTGGCGAGGCTTGTGAAGGGCGTGGAACGGGTCGCGTCAATCCGGGCAGAAATCGCACATACAGCTAAGGTCGCGACGATGCCTCCGGTCGAAGTAGTGCCGTACATTTGGACGCGTGAGCGCGTGCTGATTTGTGGTCGAGTGACAGCGCTCCGCCAAAGCGACGGCGCATACTTTGGTGTTCAGATTCCTGCGCCGACCGCTCTCTGTACCGATCACGCGGCAGTACGAGCCCTCCTCGTCCACGAATTCGCTCATTGGTTCTATATAGCGACGCGAGTCGTGAACGGCTCCGAGTCTAGGGAGAAAGAAGGCGGCACGTTGGACCTCAGGAATGAGGGCCTTGCAGAATCGGACACGCAGATTAACTCTCAGGACTGGTTTGGAGAAGAGGATGCGCGGCGGTTCATCCAGCACGGTGATTCGACGACGCGTTCGATTTCGAGCCAGGCCGTCGGTCTGGAAGGCCATTTTTACGTAGTAAGTCCACGCCTGGGTGATACCGTTGGCAACATCGACATCAGCGATGACGTCAAAGCTCATATTCGAAGCCTAAGGACGCTACGCTTATAAGGAGGTCGAATGCAGAGTCGATATCGGTTCCTCACGTTCGTTCCTTTGGCCATGGCCGCGTTCGCACAGGATTCGGTCACGACCAGTTTGAGCGGCGGCGTTTTCAGCGGATTTGCGCATTTCGGCGCGGTTCGCGCGGAGCATGTCATGACGGTCACGGGGGCCCCCTATTCCGCCGAGGAGACCTTCACGCTGGTGCAGACATTGGTGGACGGCACCCAGATCACACGCGCCTCGACCACGGAGAAGGTCTTCCGCGATTCGGCGGGACGCCTGCGTATCGAGCGGACGGCGGTGCCGGGCCATTTGGCGCGCAAGCAGGGCGTCGAGGTGCCGGTGATCGTCGAGCTTACCGATCCGGTGGAGCACGTGAGGTACACGCTGGACACCGTGAATAAGGTGGCGCACAAGCAGCCACTGACGGTGCCCGCGCGAGGTCAGGCCGCCAGACCTCCGGCGCCGGCCGTGACGAAGGCTGAGCAGGCCGAAACGCGGGAGAGGCCGGCGGTCACGCACGAGGATCTCGGCAAGCAGACCGTAGAGGGTCTGGTGCTCGAGGGGAAGCGCATCACTATGGTCTTTCCCGCCGGGTCGCAAGACAACGACCGGCCGATCACGGTGGTGACCGAGACCTGGATGTCGCCCGAGTTGAAGGTGCCGGGCCTGGTCACGAACAACGATCCGCGCTCAGGCGAGTCCACCACGAAACTCATCAATGTTAACCGCAGCGAGCCGGACCCCAGCCTGTTTCAGCCGCCTGCGGACTACACCGTCATCGAAGAGACCGGCGACTTCACGATGAAGTGGGGTCGGGAGAAGCAGTAAGGTCACTTGCTGCGAATCTGCTCGCGCGCGGCCCTTGGGCCAATTCGTCGCAGTGATTGTTGCCGGCGTGTGAGGCGTGCCCTCTAGTCCAAGCCCAGGTGATCTCCCCCGACGATGCCAGCCGGGAGTTGTTGGCGCGAGTTTGGCCTTGCGGCCGCCTTAATTGCCATTAACGTTAGCTGTCCCGGCAGTTTACAAGGCTCCCAGACTTACGGAAGCATTGGAACAGATGTTTACTCGACGCATGTTCGTAAACGTGATCACCTGGATCGGTTTGGTCGTCGCGCTGGCAAGCACGTTGGCCGGTGATTCAGGGAAGCCGAGGCAGCTTCGGCGGGCCCGGTTTACCCAGAAGCTCAGCAGCCTCGGCCCAGAACGTGCGCTAAGCTGCGCGCCTCTGTTTTTCGGTCATGGGATTCAGTTTCAGCCGCAAATGGTCGCATGG
>Ga0209579_10001137_pt1 | contig 22685 bp, 16 predicted proteins | sample Coa_R1_2_FD_187152 | JGI IMG/M metagenome (GOLD analysis project Ga0209579, IMG submission 187152) | Surface soil microbial communities from Centralia Pennsylvania, which are recovering from an underground coalmine fire - Coalmine... | ecosystem: Environmental > Terrestrial > Soil >... | reverse complement strand
ATCCCAGTGACCGACCGTAATGGTGGTCAGGTCCTGGGAGTTCTTTGCTGCACGACGATGACGTTCCTCTGCTCCTTTTTCTGCCGCAAGCACATTCGGTTCTTGCGGCGACGTGTACCAGATCTCGTCGAGTTCGCTGACGTACTCGCGGATGTCTTCCGCCGAAAAATAAACTCCCGTGCGTTCCTTGTGAGCCTGCGAAACGTCTTCGTAGGAGCGCTGTCCGTTAAAGAGTTGCACCAATTCCCACTGCTCAGGCGTGAAGCGGTAGAGTTGGTTTGCACCGGAGACGATGGCATAAATGACATTTTCTCCGTCCTCGATTTGCGGACGAGCCACGATTTTGGGATGCAGCCGAGGACAGCGTTTGCGGCCCGACCTCGAGGGCAGATCGGGAAGCGCGACGTGAAGGGCTTCAGTGAGATTCATTGCTGGGAACGCGCACGTTGGCGGTCATTCCGGGACGCAATCCATTTGGCGCACCGAGAACCTCGCACAGAACTTCGATCGTGCCACTGGATGGATCCACAACCGGACTGATCTGAACCACGGCAGCACTCCAGTGCTGATCCTGGATATCGGGTGAGGTCAACCCAAAACGCTGTCCTTTATTAATATGGCCTGCAAAATTCTCCGGCAATGTGAATCGGAGTCGTAGCGGCGATTCGGCGGTAACCCAAAAGAGCCGATCCCCAACGGCGATCTTCTGCCCGACACGGGCGTAGCGGCGGGCGACGATGCCCTCGAAAGGGGCAATAACCTTGGTCTTCTCTAATTCCAATTGCAAAGATTGTTGAGTGGCCTGGGCGTCAACCAGTAACTGTTGAACGCGCTCCACATCCCAGTGGTCTGATTCGGCCTTGTAACGAACATGTTCCATCTGCTCCTGTGGGATAACGCCGGCTTCCCACAGCTTCTCTGCTCGTCGAAGGTCTGCGTCGAGGACTTTAGCTTCTGCTTCCCAGTTGTGAAGATCGGCTTCTGTGCTGCGCGTTCGCGCGGCAGCGGCTTCGAGGTTCGCGCGTGCTTGACGATCATCTAGCTGCGCAAGCACTTGGCCCTTCTGCACGCGTGTGCCAGTATCGGCAACGATGCTGGCGATCATTCCGTCCTTCTCGGCATCGACGTCGACCTGATTCTCAACGATCAGAGGCCCGGACGCGACGAATACAGATTCGCTAGCTGGCTTTGCAGAGGCGACCGTCGGTGGCGCAGCATCGGGAGAGCTACTGGCAGCCACCACACGGGGCCGCGAATCGTCGCAGCCAAGGCTCATCGCCATGATGGCAATCAGGAACACGAATCTCGATTTCATCGCAGACCTCCTACCAACCAAACCAGGACCATAATTTTGAATAGATCCACATGGCAGGCCGGCGGAAGAAAATGTAACCCGCCGGCCTCCACCCAGCCATCACTTTTCCCCGGCCATGCATTCCGGCGCGAATCAGGCCGTCAGGGTTGGATACGAGTACCCGCGCATAGAAAACTTTCTTCTCATCTTCCACACTGCTGACCGGACTAACGATTTGTACCTGGCCGGGAAAACTGCGCGTCGGGAAAGCATCAAGCTTGATCGTGGCGCGGCGTCCAGGTTGCAAAAGCGCGGAATCCTGTTCGTCGATTGCAACGTCGATGCTGGACTCACGAGCATCGATCAGTTCGAGGAAACTGTCGCCTGCAGACAGGTGCCGTCCCACCAGATTCTCGACGTGCGGTGTAGTAATCACACCCTCGAAGGGTGCACGCAAGCGGGTTCTTTCCAATCGTTGCTGAGCCCGCTTCAATTCCGCCGTCCAATATTCCGCTTGTACTCGCTGGATTCCAGCTTCGGTCCCATCGTTTGCCGCGAGCGCACGGTTCATCGCGGCCACCGCACTGGTGTACTTCGCGTTCGCGGCTGCCATTGCAGACTGCAGGTCCCAATCTTCAAGATCCGCAAGAACCGCACCGCTTGGTACTCGATCTCCCTCTCGCGTGTAAACAGATTTGACAACACCGTCAATTGACGAGGTGACCTGTGCCTTACGGAAGGGGGCCACATCGGCATCTCCGGCCAGGCGCATGGGAATAGGGAAGCCAATCAGGAACAACACAACCATGGCAGTTCCCGCCAGCGTCAGAGTGCGTCGGCCTTTTTCCATCGCCAGAATCCGCCGCTTCTTTTCGAGAACCGGTTCGAGTAGGCTGATGAACGGGACATCGCGGTAAAGGGAAGCATTCCGGAGCGCCACCGTCGCCTGCGCAGCCAATACGCGCACTATTTCGAAATGCGCACGGCTCATGAAGTCCGGATCGCTGCTCTCAAATGACAGGATTCCCAGCGGGCCCTGATCGTCATCGAGTGGAAGGGCATAAAAGGCCCGGGCGCCAGTAACCGAGAAGTATTCGCGGAATTTTGCGCGACTCGCATCCCGAGATACGTTGATCTCGTCCTCCTGTTGAGTGACGTGAATTTCCTCGTTGGAGAGCGATGCCCATTCCAGCATTTCCTGCAGCAGCTTGATGGTCGGATCGCTGGTATTGATTTGTGGCGACCCGGAGACTGCCTTCAGATGCAAGCTGCCGCGCTCCTCGAGCGCAATCGCAGCACGGTCATAGGAAACGACTGCTTGCGTGTCATTGACGATTGCCTGCAGGACGCGGCTGACGTCGAGAGTTGAGGTAATTTCGCGGCTCACTCGCACTAGCGTTTCCAGAATTTCAACCTTGCGCTCGGCCATCAGAAGGCTGGCATTGTGCAGAGCATTGTTCGCCGTCTCACAGATGTTGCTCACCAGGAACTGGTCATCTTCATCGAATGGCAAGCCGTCCAAGCGATTGATTGCTTCCACGACTCCGACCAGGGATTCCCGATCCATCAGCGGGGCGGCGATCAGCGAAAAAACCGCGCGTTCGCCGAGCTTCGCATTTCGTTTTTGCAAGCGAGGATCATCTGGATCATCGATCAGGACCGGTTCGCCGTTATCCGAGACATCTCCCGCTACCCCCTCGCCCGCATTCTGCAGTGAGTCCACTTCGACCGTTGGGTCTTCCCCGGCCCGGCGAACGAGCTTTACCCCATCACCCTCCACCATCCAGACATTCACTGCCTGACACTTCAGGAGCTCATGGAATTTGGAGGCGATCGCATCCAACAAAGAGTCCAGCTCCAAATTCGAATTGAAGACCTTTTCGAGGTCATACATCTGCGCCACGCGACTGATGGAATGCAGGGTTGTATTGCGTTCACTCTCGTAAACAAGCGCTCCAGCCAGGGCGGGTGCCGCAATCTCCGCAATGGCGCCGACCTGTTCCAGGAAGGAGGGTGGAAACGATTCCTGATAGCTGATCAGCTCGAGGGCTCCTATTAATGTCTCCTTCACCGTCAAGGGAACATATGCGAGAGAGATGACGGTGCGCCGGGTGTCAAGGTGGGCGTAGTCTTCACGCTTTAAATCCGTGGCCTCGAACACTTGCAACCTCTTGCTTTCCGCAACCGAGGCGAAGGGGCCATGATTAAAATCAATAACCTCGTTGACGTCCACGTCACCAGCAATTGCTTTGGCGCTCCAGGCAGGATTCCCTTGATCCTCGATGACATACACCACTACGGCTGCCCCGGGAAAAAGACTTGCAACCTCCTCAGCAATCGCTTGCGCGCGTGGCATGACCTCTTGCTGTGAAAGCAAGGTTCCGGCAAGGTCTGCCAGGGGCAAGACAAGTTCTGGCTTTTGTGTCCCCATAAACCGGCGGTCCCAGTGTTGTTCGGTCGCGGAATCGGATTGCTTGCACCGTTGGGGGAAAGCGCTGCTGCGGACTCGGTGCTGTCCTGAGTGCGAAATCTTATGCTCGTCTGCCATTTAGGTCAACAGATAGATATGGGGCTATCTGCTTACCGGGTATGGGCCTATCTGCTTGCCGGGTACCCGTCAGGATGGCGAGAGATGAAGGCATTCGGCGCATTAGCCTGAGCCGAAAGCCAATAGCGCCCATAGGGATTATGCTGGGCGGCTTGATGGGAAGGTATTTCGCGGGCGTTCGGCACTCGAGCTAGTTCCCTCGAATATAGGAAGCTAGCCTCCACTGCCGTTCTGGAAGGCCGGTCGCCGGTTCAGTACAGGGGCGCCTATCGAAATTCCTCCCCCGGGGTCTGGCTTGCATTAAGCCACTCGGCAGAGGCTACGAGCCACTGCCGGTCAGCGTGATTTTCTGCGGGCTCTCGCCATCACTGTCATTGATCTCCAGAGTTGCACTGCGTGACCCGGCCTCTTTCGGGCTGAAGGTCACGTTCACCGTGCAAGTCGCGCCCGCGCCGATGCTGCTGCCGCAGTTATTGGTCTGCGAGTAAGCTTTGGCTCCCGAACCCACGATTGTGATCCCAGGGCTGACGATGCTAACCGCCGAGGTGCTATTGTTTTTTATGTTAACAGGCAACGGCGAACTGTGTTGTCCTACCGTTACACTGCCGAAATTCAAACTTGTGGGCGTAATGGTCAATGCCAATCCAGTTCCACTCAGTTGGGAAGCGTAAGCCTTGCCGCCAATCGTAAGGTTCAAAGTTGCGGTCCGGGTTCCCCCGGCGCTGGGGGTAAACGTGACCGTAATGGTGCAGTGCTGACCTTTACCGTACACTTGCGTGCCACAACCACTGAACGTAAAGTCTCCCTTGTCGGGACCACTCAACGAAGCAGCGAAAGATTCGGAGGCGCCAGTGTTGTTCGTAACCACGATCGTAGCTTTCGTGGCTGCGCCAACTTTATGTGCACCGAAATTTGCCGCGAGCGGCGACACGCTGATTGGCAACGTCGTATTCAGCAGCATCGTCACCGAATTTCCCGAGCCGCTGTTATCGATGTTCAGGACTGCAGCGTCGGTGGCGCCGTCATTATTAAAGTCTCCTGCAACTACTCCCTGCGATCCGTTACCCACAAGATATGGGACTGCCGTACCGAATGGTGGAGGAGCCTGATAGGTTAGCGTTCCGTCGCCGTTTCCTAAAAAGATGCCCAGACCGATGTTGTACGGAGTCACGACTGGGCAGCAGGACCCAGTATGTGAGGAATTGAAAGTGACAAGCACATCCGGTTTGCCGTCAAGGTTCACGTCGGCCACCGCCGCCGACAAAGGATTGACATTCTGGTCCCCAGCGATGGGATTGTAGTAAGTGGGACTTCCAAACGTTCCATCGCCGTTGCCGAGCAGAACCGCAACCCCGCCGCTGCCTCCATTGCCACTGCCTACGCTGTATCCACCTGTGATCAGATCGAGCTTGCCATTGTTTCGCAGGTCGCCAACGGTCATAAATTGAGGTCCATTTTGCACCGGGTACTTCACAGGCGACTGGAATGTACCATTGCCATTGCCGAGCAGAACGTTGAGGCTGTTCCCGCCACTGTCGGCCAGAACAATATCCATCTTTCCATCGGCGTTGAAATCTCCGCTAGCCAGCCACTCCGAGGCCGTGGCGACGTTAGAAATGATGCTGGCTGTGCCGAACGCTCCCGCTCCCTTGTTCAGTAGCACGCTCAAGCTACCGTCGGCATTGGAGATGAGCACGTCCGGTTTGCCATCGCCGTTTACATCGGCCAGAATCACCGGACCCGGATTAGCGCTGGAGCCGGTCGAATAAAGGAGGGGTGTATTAAATGTGCCATTGCCCTTTCCCAGGAAGACCTGGATGTCATTAACCCCGCCGCCCATCTCGGCCACGGCAACAATGTCCGCCTTACCGTCACCGTTCACATCGCCTGCGGCGAAGCTCTCGTACGCATATGTTGCACTGTCCTTGACGGTGATCGGCGCTCCCAGCACTCCATGTGAGTTGCCAAGCATCACATGAATCGCTGGTCCGCCACTGATATTACCGATTAATGCCACATCAAGGTTGCCGTCATTGTTGAAGTCGGCCGTGACCTCTTGTCCCCAGGGCTGGTTTACATCGTAAGTCTCACCGGCACGAAATGTTCCATCTTCGTTTCCCAGAGCCACGGAGACGAACGGGCCGTCGTTGCTGCCGACGATAAAATCCAGTTTTTTGTCGCCATTGAAATCCGCGACCGCTAATGATTGCGGGTACCAATCCGTCGAGTAACCGACTGCGGGTTTAAATGTTCCATTACCATTGCCGAGAAGGACGAAGACTGAGCTCTCGAAAATGTCCGAGACAATCAGATCGGGTTTGCCGTCGCCATTAATGTCTGCAATGGCAATGCTGTCCGCGAAAGGAACACCGTAATTTACCGGCGTGTTGAAAGTACCATCCCCGTTGCCGAGAAAAACCCAGGCTCCGGCGCTGCCGGTCATCACGACATCGACCTTGCCATCACCTCTCAGATCGGCGTCAGCAACATCCGGATTCGAATCGCCGCAGCATCCCAGCCCGATCGAAGATGATCCAGCATAGTACACGGGCGTCCCAAACTTCCCGCTTCCATTGTTGAGCAGAATATTGATCCCCGGCCCAAGCGAGGTTCCTTCCGTCCCAATCGCAAGGTCGGGATGGCCATCGCCGTTGAAATCGCCAAGGGCAACAGAATTCACGGTGCAGCCGGAGACATTGCAAGCCGGGTATAAAGCTCCTGCTTGAAAAGTCCCATTGCCATTCCCCACGAGAACGGTCACTGTGTTGTCGTTATCGCCATTGATCGCAACCAAATCCAGCTTGCCGTCGCCGTTTACATCGCCAGCTACAACCGCTTCGTTATAGGGCCCTCCTAAACCGGTGGATCCGACGGAGTAATTATTGGAAAAGGAAAAGCTTCCGGTTCCATCCCCGAGATAAACATCCACGTAATTCGTGCCACTCCCGCCGGAGGCATTAACATAAACCGCGAAATCGAGTTTGCCGTCGCCATTGAAGTCGCCGACGGCAATCAGGTTCTCAGTGTTCGCAGAGAAGCCGTCGTTGGCGTTTCGCAGAGTACATTGAAACGAGCTCGCAGCTGTAAACGTACCGTCACCCTTGCCAAGCCAAACTCCTAGAGGGCAGTTCGAGCCGTGCGAATTGCCGCTTCCAGCCACCAACAGGTCGGCCTTGCCGTCTCCGTTGAAGTCACCAGTAGCTAAGCTTTCGACCGCAGTACCGGCCGGGAAAGAACCGGCCTGCAACATAACCGATGTGAATTTGGCTGGCGGAGGCGATTGCCCCCAAGCCGGCACCAAAGCTATGAAGATCGCCAATCCAAATAGTCCGACTGTTTTCGCGGTGGGAAACTGAACTGGTCTCTTCATGATGCGATCCTCCGAAGGGCGCGAGAGAGCTGGTGGAGCTCTATTGGCGCATCACGGTAGCGTCGAATTTCTAGGGGGGTCAAGCCTGATACGGTGGTGTCACGGTGACAGAGCCTATGTTCCCAAGAAGTTAGCAGGATTGAAGGCCGACGATAGCCGGGACGTGGAGTGTACAGAACCCTCGAAACTGGGGTAGAATCCGGTTGCTTCGGGTGCTCCCCCATCTCCCGGGAGAGCGTGGAAATGTCTACCAGTCCTCAGCAGGGTGAATCCCAATTTTCTGTCGCGCTTCACTCCGGCCGTGATGCCGTCCAGGCGGAGTTGAACAGCATCTTGGCCAGCTCGCATTTTTGTAATTCTGCGGTTCTTAGCCGTTTTCTTCGTTATGTGGTGGAACAAACCCTGGAGGGGAATGGGGACCTGCTGAAGGAATATCGGATTGGTATCGACGTGTTCGGAAAGAGAGAATCGTTTGATCCGCGCGTCGAACCGGTGGTTCGGACGGCCGCGCGCCGGGTGCGCGCCCGGCTTGCGACGTATTACGAATCGGACGGGCGGCAGGATGCGATTTGTATCGAGATCCCGAAAGGCGGCTATGCGGTAGTTATAAAAAGAAATGCGCACGGATGGGAGCCGAGGAGTTACCTCGATACCGCAGAGGAGAAGCGCGCAGAATCTGAGTCCGCTCTCAATCGAAGAGTCGGAATAACCTTGTTAATGGTTGCTGTCGTCGGGTTCGCGGTTTACCTGTTCTTGCGCAAAAGCAACCGTTTGAGTGTTCAGGACACCGTTCTTCTTGCGGACTTCTCCAACAGCACAGGGGATGCGATTTTTGACGACACTTTGCAAACCGCGCTGCGGATCTCGCTGCAGCAGTCACCGTTCCTCAATGTGCTGCCGGAAGAAAAAGTGGCTTCCACGCTGCAGATGATGACCCGTCCGGCGGGGACAAAATTGACACCGGAGGTAACCCGGGAACTCTGCCAGCGCGCCGGCAGCAAAGCTTACATCGGCGGGGCGATCGGCAGTTTAGGAACGGATTACATCCTGCGACTTAAGGCAGTCAATTGTCAGAGTGGGAGTACTCTCGCCGAGGCGCAGACTGCAGCCGCTTCCAAAGAAAAGGTCTTGGAAACTCTCGGAACGATTTCCGCGCAACTGAGAAGTGGATTGGGAGAGTCGCTGGCAACGGTGCAGAAATACGACGTTCCGCTGGTGGCGGCGACCACGTCTTCTCTCGAAGCATTGAAAGTATTCAGCCTCGGGCAGAAGGTGTATCGAGAGAGGGGACCCGAGGCCTCACTTCCCTTCGACCTGAAGGCGGTGGCCATCGATCCTGATTTCGCTCTGGCCTATTTCCAGGCCGGTTCGGATTATCACAGCCTTTACCAGGTAGCCCGCGCGCGCGAGTGCATTACGCGGGCTTTTGAGTTGCGTGAGCGTGCAAGCGAGCGGGAGAAACTGGCGATTGAAGCCTACTACTACCGCAATGTGACAGGAGAACTCGAGAAGGCCGCTCTAACCGACCAGGAGGAGATCGAGAGTTACCCAAGAGAGCAGTACGGCTACATTCGCTTGGGCGTAGACTACGCCACGCTCGGACAGTGGGAGAAGGCTCGGGATGCGACATTACAAGCCACCCGCCTGGTTCCCGATCATAGTGTCGCCGTCGGCAATCTAATATCCATGGAGCTAGCGCTGCAAAACCTTGAGGGTGTTCAACAGATCATTCAGCAAGCCACGGACCGGAAAATTGACAACATACAATTTCACACGGCGCTGTATGCAATCAGCTTTCTTAGCGGTGATTCGTCGAAGATGGAGCAACAGGAGCGCTGGTTTGCAGGCACTTCGGACGAGGCAATCGGGCTTGCGTTGGCCGCGGACACGGAGAGTTACAACGGGCACCTCGTCAACGCCCAGGAACTCGCCAAGCGTGCCTTGAACTCCGCGATTCGAACCGACACCAAGGAAACCGGGGCGGTCTGGCAGGAGAACAACGCTTTGCGAGATGCCGCTTACGGATTTGCTTCGAAGGCACGGCAAGAGGCGGAATCGGGATTGAAACTTGCCCCCGATAGCATCGGCGTGCAGGTGGAAGCTGGGCTGGCGTTTGCAATGACGCGAGATCATTCGCGCGCGGAAGAAATAGTGCGAACGCTGAGTCACAATTTTCCAGCCGACACGCAGGTGCAGTCGCTCTGGCTTCCGACTATTCGCGCCCAACTCGCACTCAATCGAAATGATGCCTCTGCCGCTCTTGAAAATCTGCAAGCGGCGTCCACAATCGAATTAGGGCTCGTACCTTTCATTAATAATCTCTCTTGCTTGAACTCGATCTACTTGCGTGGCGAAGCAAACCTGCTGGCTGGACGGAGTGCCGCGGCAGCCGCTGAATTCCAGCGAATCGTCGACCATAGCGGATTAGTTTGGAATTGTTGGACTGGCGCGCTAGCCAAGCTGGAAATTGGACGTGCGAATGCATTGCAGGCGAAGAATTCGGTCGCCGAAGCAAATACATCTCATACACGCGCCATCGCCGGTTACAGAGAATTTCTCGCGCTCTGGAAAGACGCCGATCCTGATATCCCCATCCTGAAAGAGGCCAAAGCGGAATATGCCAAGCTGCAATAATCAGAGATCGATAAAATCGATATCCGCTTGCGAGGTTTTGTAGAGCGACGCTCAAATGACTGCCACAGGTGGGTTCAAGCTGACCCGCTATCCTTTGGTGAAAGTGTTTGACACTGGAGAGCAGCCAAGGGGATAATGACTTCCTCAATGAACACTCGTCGATTTAGTCTCGGCGCCTATTACCGCTACTGGTTTACGGGTAGCGGCCGGGACGAGGCGCGTGTCCAGGTTATCTGAGTTCACGCAATTCTAAACGTTCCGAGCCGCGACTCTTAAGAGTCGCGGTTTTTGTTTTGGCACGAAAACGGCATGCTCGACAAGGAGAAGAAGCCCATGATCATCAACATGCGCGAAGGCGCATCGGAAAAAGAGATTCAGCACGTGATCGACCGCGTAAAGGAAGCCGGCTATCAGGCTCATGTGACTCGCGGAACCGAGCGGGCCATCGTGGCTGCGGTGGGCAGCGGCGGGCGAAGACACGAATTACAAGCTTTGGCTGCTGCAGCCGGCGTTGCCGAGGTCGTCCCCATCGCGCAGCCGTTTAAGCTGGTCAGCCGGCAGGTGAAGCCACAGCGTACGGTCGTCAACATCGGCGGCGTGCGAATCGGCAACGGCGACTTTGTGGTGATTGCCGGCCCGTGCTCCGTCGAATCGCGGCAGCAAATTTTTTCGACTGCCAAAGCGGTCAAGGCTGCAGGCGCGCAGCTGCTCCGAGGCGGCGCTTACAAACCCCGCACTTCGCCTTATGAGTTCCAAGGGCTGGGACTGGAAGCGTTGCAGCTATTGAGTGAAGTGCGCGAGGAAATTGGGTTACCGGTGGTCACCGAAGTCATGAGCACCGAGGACGTCGACGTCATTTGTGAACACGCCGACATGCTTCAAGTCGGGGCGCGCAACATGCAGAATTTTGCTCTGCTCCGGCGGCTCGCCAAAGTAAATAAACCGATTCTGCTAAAACGCGGCCCTTCAGCCAGCGTAAAAGAATGGTTGCTAGCTGCGGAATACTTGCTCTCCGGAGGAAACCACGATGTGGTGCTCTGCGAGCGCGGTATCAAGACGTTTGAAACCGAAACGCGCAACACGCTCGATCTGGCTTCGATCGCACTGGCCCGAGAGCTTTCTCACCTGCCGGTAATTGCCGATCCCTCGCATGGAACCGGTCGCCCCACGCTGATTCCGCCGATGTCCCGTGCCGCGGCTGCTCTCGGCGCCGATGGAATCATGGTCGAAGTACATCCTTGCCCCGAGCGAGCGCTGTCAGACGGGCCGCAATCCCTGGATCTGGAGGGATTTTCGCAGCTCATGCGCAGTTTGGCCGAGCCACTGAGGGCCGCGCCTCTGCGCCCCCACGCTGCCACAGCATAGGTTGTCATCCCGGGCAAGCTTGAGGCGGTTTGCGGGCGGAAGCCCGCAGCCCGAAATCCTGAGCGCGAGCGAAGGACTTGGCGCAGCGAGCGATCTGTGCGAGCCGCGCGAATGTCGCGCTCTGTGCGACACCATCACGCGCGCTCGGCTCGCTTCCTTTTTGAGCTTTGTTTCCCCTTTTTGCTATAGTCGCCCACGCGGAGGTCTTTATGTCCCGGATCGTTCGTTGTGGCCTCATCCAGGCAAAAAACCCACTCGGCCCTGATCAACCGCTTTCGAAAATCAAAAAAGCGATGATCGATAAACACCTGAAGATGATCGAACAGGCCGCAAAGAAGAAGACACAAATTCTTTGTCTGCAGGAGCTTTTCTATGGCCCGTATTTTTGCGCGGAACAGAATCCTCGCTGGTACGAGCTCGTAGAACGCGTGCCCGACGGGCCGACGATCAAGCTCATGCAAAAAGTTGCCGCCAAACACCACATGGTGATTGTCGTTCCGGTTTACGAGGAAGAGATGCCCGGCTTGTTCTTCAATACGGCTGCGGTGATCGATGCGGATGGCAAGTATCTGGGGAAATATCGCAAGCACCACATCCCTCACGTGCATCCCGGATTCTGGGAAAAGTTTTACTTCACCCCTGGCGATCTCGGCTATGAGGTGTTTGATACCAAGTATGCGAAAGTCGGCGTGTACATCTGCTATGACCGTCATTTTCCTGAAGGGGCACGGATTCTCGGATTGAATGGCGCGGAAATTGTCTTCAATCCGTCGGCAACCGTGGCCGGACTTTCGGAGTACTTGTGGGAACTGGAGCAGCCCGCGCATGCCGTCGCGAACGGCTATTTCGTGGGCGCAATCAATCGGGTTGGCACAGAAAAACCGTGGAGCATCGGAGAATTCTATGGAAAGAGTTACTTCTGCACTCCGCGCGGAAAAATAATTGCTCAGGCCAGCCGCAACAAAGACGAAGTTCTCGTTGCGGATCTCGATCTCGACATGATCCTGGAAGTTCGCAAAACCTGGCAGTTCTTCCGCGATCGCCGGCCCGAAACGTATAGTCCGCTGACAACGCAAACCGGAAAGGCCGTGGCCGCTGATTAAACACTCTGTGCTCTATGTCCCTTCCGTGGTCCACGCAGGAACAAAGAGAAAGAACTACCATGACCGCTTCCATCCGAGACATCGAGTCCAGCCCGCTCTACAATCCTGACCTCGCGCCGACCAATGCGAGCCATCGGACCTGGGGAACGTATAACTACGCTGCGCTCTGGGTTTCGATGTCGGTCAACATTCTTACTTACATGCTCGCTGCCAGCATGATTCAGGGCGGCATGAATTGGAAGCAGGCGCTGCTAACGGTTTTCATCGGCAACGCCATCGTGCTGGTTCCGATGCTCCTGAACTCGCATCCGGGCACGCAGTATGGCGTTCCCTTCCCGGTCTTGGCACGGGCCTCTTTCGGAGTTCTCGGCGCGAACGTGGCTGCCGTCTTGCGGGCGCTGGTCGCGTGTGGATGGTTTGGCATTCAGAGCTGGATCGGCGGAGAAGCGATCAACACTCTGCTGAGCACGCTGTGGCCCGCCTGGCGGCAAATCCATTTTGGTGTTGCGATCTGCTTCCTGTTGTTCTGGCTGATCAACCTGCTCGTGATTCTGCAGGGGATCGAATACATCCGGTTTCTGCAGGGCGTGAGCGCGCCGATTTTACTAGCGGTCGGAGTGCTTCTGCTCGTCTGGGCTTATAGAGAAGCCGGCGGTTTTGGGCCGATGCTTGCAACTCCCTCGCGCTTCACCAGCTTTCCAGAATTTCTCAAATTCTTTGTGCCCGCGCTGAACGGCACAGTCGGATTCTGGGCGACTGTATCGCTAAATATCCCGGACTTCACGCGTTTTGCGAAAGGCCAGCGTGAACAGGCGATCGGACAGGCTGTCGCGTTACCAACAACGATGACTTTTTATTCCTTCATCGGAATTGCGGTCACCTCGGCGACCGTGCTGATCTATGGAACGGCGATTTGGGATCCAGTACAACTGCTGAGCCGCTTTCATTCGCCACTCGCAGTCGTGATCGCATTGCTTGCCATTCTGCTGGCTACGCTGAATGTGAATATTGGGGCGAATGTCGTCTCACCAGCTAATGATTTTTCCAACCTGCGCCCGAAAGCAATCAGCTTCAAGACCGGTGGCATCATCACGTGCTTCATGGGAATTGCCATGATGCCGTGGAAGCTGCTGGCAAACTATCGGACATTCATCCTCGGATGGCTCGGAGGCTACGCAGCGTTCCTAGGTCCGGTCGCGGGCATCATGATCTGCGATTATTTTGTGATTCGACGGCGCGTGCTGCTGGTGAAAGACCTTTATCTTCGCGACGGCGCGTACGAATATTCCCGAGGCGTGAATTGGCGCGCGTTGCTGGCACTGCTGCTTGGCGCCTGGACTGCGCTGGTCGGGCTGGTTGTTCCATCTGTGCGCGTGCTGTATGACTACTCGTGGCTCGTCGGGTTCGCGGTCTCGTTCGTCAGCTATTATGGCCTCATGCAGAGCCAGCAAGCTGTGGGGTTAAAGGCAATCTCTGTACCGGAAGACCCTCTGTAATTTGGCTGTCATCCTGAGTGGCCTTCGGCCGCGAAGGATCTATGCATTCCTGCGTCGCTGAGTCTGTCACTCTCATCGCATGACCTCGCGCTCGAACAGGCGCAACTGCTCTTCTTCCTCGCCAGACATCAGATACAAATTGAATTGCGTCACGCCCACTTCGGCGAGTTTCTTCAATTTTTCAATCTGCGCCTTTGCCGGGCCAAGCAGACAAAAGCGATCGACAACGTCGTCGGTAACGAAACTCTTGTTGTCGCTATCGACTTCGCAATGGTGCAGATAATCGTATCCACCACGATTTCGGACATACGCGGTTAACGACGGAGGCAGTTCTTCGGGTTTGTAGCGGTTAACCAGATCCACGACATGATTTGACACCAGGGCGGGAAACCAGCGCACCCGTTCGCGCGCAAGCTTAACGTCATTCGAGACCCAAGCCGGAGCCGCCGCCATGATCTCAATTTTCTTAGGATCCCGGCCGGCGGCGCGGGCGCCCTCGCGCACAAAACCCACGCACCACGCGATCAAATCTGGATCAGCAAACTGCAGGATGATTCCTTCCGCAACGCGTCCCGCCATTTGCAGAACCTTCGGGCCATAACCTGCAATCCAGACCGGGACGGGTCCGTCCGCCCACGTCAGGCGCGTGGGCTGCCCGTCATAGTTGATTTCTCGTCCCGAAGTGAGATCGCGAAATTCTTCTATGGCCGTCTCCAATTGCGACCACGTCACCGGCTTTTTCCCGAGCACCCGGCGCGAGCTGTCTCCGCGGCCAATTCCCAACTGCATGCGCCCGCCGGAGATGAGATTGAGCGTGGCAAAGAGGCTCGCGGTCACTGTAATGTCCCTTGTCGCAGGATTGGTCACGCAGGTCCCGAGCTTCAGATTCCGGCTGTTCGCTGCCATCAGCGTAAGCATCGGGTACGGCTCTTTCCATAGGACGTGCGAGTCGAATAACCATCCATATTGGAAACCGCCAGATTCCGCTTGTCGCGTGAGGGCGAGCGTCTGCTCGATGGATAAATCCCCTTTGAGCGTGAAACCAAATTTCATAACAAATAGTTCCTTTTGCGAACGAGGCGGCAGTTTAGCATAAAATGCGGCTTCGGCTGATTGGCGGCAGGAGGTCAACAGTGGCCTTTGACAGCATCGTGCACAGCGGAACCGTGGTCACCGCGACCGACACTTACCCGGCCGACGTGGCAATTTCAAACGGCAAAATCGTCGCGATTGGCAAAGACCTTCCGCGCGAGAACGCTCGAACACTCATCGACGCAGCAGGCATGTACGTAATGCCAGGTGGGATTGACGTCCACACGCATCTCGACATGCCTTTCGGCGGCACGACGAGCGCGGATGATTTCGAAACTGGCACACGCGCGGCTTTGTTCGGCGGGACGACAACGCTGATCGATTTTGCGATCCAGTACAAAGGCCAATCGCTCAGGTACGCTTTCGACACCTGGATGCAAAAAGCGTCAAACAAAGCTGTCTCCGATTACGCGTTTCATTGCATTATCACCGACATTCCTGACGCCCGGCTCGAAGAAATCAACCCGCTGGTTCGAGAAGGCGTGACCAGCTTCAAACTCTTCATGGCGTATCCCGGCGTTTTCATGCTGGATGACGCCAGTATCTTTAAAGTTTTCCGATCTGCTGCAAAACAAGGCGCGCTGGTGTGCATGCATGCAGAAAACGGCGGCGCCATCGACGTGATCGTCAAACAAGCATTGGCGGAGGGAAAAACCGCGCCCAAGTACCACGCGCTTACTCGACCTACAACGGCAGAAGCCGAAGCTACGGCTCGCGCCATCGCGCTGGCCGAAATGGCTGGAGCGCCGGTCTACATCGTGCACCTGAGCTGTAATGATGCGTTACAAAAAGTTCGAGAGGCGCGCGATCGCGGGCTTCCCGTCTATGCCGAAACCTGCCCGCAATATTTGTATCTTTCGATTGAGAATTTTGACGCACCCGGCTTTGAAGGAGCGAAATACGTTTTCACTCCGCCGCTGCGCGAAAAATGGCATCAGGAAAAGCTCTGGGAAGGATTGCGACAGGATCATCTTCAGGTGGTCTCTACTGACCACTGCCCGTTTTGTTTCAAAGAACAGAAGGAACTCGGCAAGGATGATTTCACAAAAATTCCTAATGGCGGTCCCGGGGTCGAGCATCGCATGAGCCTTATCTTCAGCGGTGGTGTCGCCGGGGGACGATTCAGCGTCAATCGCTTTGTGGAACTCGTCTCCACTACACCGGCGAAGCTGTTTGGCCTGTACCCGCGAAAAGGAACCATCGCGGTCGGCAGTGACGCCGATCTGGTCATCTTTGATCCCAAGCGTCAGCACACCATCAGCGCGAAAACCCACCACATGCGTGTGGATTACTCCATGTTCGAAGGGATCAAGGTGACTGGCATGCCCAGAACCGTGATCTCGCGCGGCGAGGTCGTCGTTGATGGAGACAAATTCCTTGGACAACCCGGCCGTGGCCAGTTCCTCAAGCGCGCTACTTACGGTGGAATCTGAGGAATCGCCAAGCAAGACGATCATCCTGGGTGGACGTTGCGAACACAGCCGTCAGAACTCATAATTATGGAGTCCTCATTATGAAACAGAACTTGAAAATGATATTGACCTTGGTCGCGGCGGTATCAATGTCGACCTCGGCCTTCGCTCAGCAAGCGGCCCAGATACCCGCTTCGCGCCTCATCAACCCCTCGGACCTGGTCGCTTTGCTTCAGTCCTCCAAGGCAAAGCCGCTGCTGATTCAGGTGGGTTCCCACGTGCTCTATTCTCAGGCGCACATTCCCGGATCGGAATACATCGGACCTGCATCCAGCGAAAGCGGCCTGCAACAGCTGCGCCGCCGGGTTGAGTCCCTGCCGCGAAATAAGTTGATTGTCATTTATTGCGGTTGCTGCCCGTGGAATCACTGCCCCAACGTCAAACCTGCGGACGACACCCTGCAGGCAATGGGCTTCACCAACGTTAAAGTGCTCTACATTGCCGGTAATTTCGGCGTAGATTGGGTCGATAAAGGTTACCCGGTGGCGAAAGGCGATTAGCCTCCTCGTGTGATTGCAAAAAAACTGCTCATCGCAATAGGCGTACTTGTCCTCGGAATTCTTTTCTTTCTCCGTCCCAAGCATCCCAGCCAGGATTCCGCTACACTAGGCAACTTTGCTCCCAACTTCACATTGTCTCAGTTGACGGGTACGCCACTTGAACTCTCAAGCTATCGTGGAAAGGTAATTCTTTTGGACTTCTGGGCCACCTGGTGTGAACCCTGCCGCGAGGAAATTCCGCAATTTATAGCCTTCCAAAGGAAATACGGATCCGAAGGACTGCAGATCATCGGAGTTTCCATGGACGACACCTCGGAACCGGTGCGCGAATTCTACAAACAATTCGACATCAATTATCCGGTCGTCATGGGCAATGCGCGGATTGGCGAACTCTATGGCGGAGTACTCGGTCTGCCCATCGCATTTTTGATAGGACGGGATGGGCGAATCCGCGCTAAGCACATCGGCGCCGTTGACATCTCCGCTACGGAGAAAGAAATCGCACAACTGCTGCGGGCAAAATGACGCCGGACTTGCCATCGCTGCGCCTCATCGCTCTTTCCCGAACGGCCGTAAACGCAAGAATAGGATCCCGCCCGCAGGATGGCTTCCATATTCAGGTTTGAGCGACTCCGGAGTGGAGTACAAGGTGATCTGCGCCCCGATACCGGTTGCCAGATGCGGCACCCAGTCAACATCGCGCTCGTAGCCGGCAGTGTAGGCTTGAACCCGACCTATAATGCTTTCCACGAAGTCCGGGGGCTCGAACTGATTCTTGAGCAGGAGATCGTTCGTTCGGTCAACATTTTCAACTCTGCCCCAAACAAGGTTGCGCTCGGCAAAGCGAAGAGTAGATTCCGCCAAATAGCCGTTCCACACTAACGCCGTATCCAGGCTTCGGTTCCGGCCCCAGAGCAGAGTACTGGCCCAGTTTCCTCGAGGCAACGGCCGGTTGTACATGATCGATGCTGTCATCCTCTGCAGGTCTTCTTGCGGCTGCAATGCTTCAGGGCTGGTGAGGTGCGCAAACGAATACTGCGCGCTCCAGTTTTGCGCGGGATTCACGGTGGCGCGAATCGACCAGGAATCGATTTTCCCCGAATCAATGTCCCAGCGGAATTCGTCGGGCTCCCGTCCGTGGAACCCAGAAGCTTCCATGCGCACGAATTTGTAGGTCAGTCCGGTCGTTATAACGTCGTCCGCAATGTGGGTTGAGTCTTGCAGATGATGGCCAAGAGGCGCGATCGGGTCTTCCGCGGCCGAGGCCCGGTGCGGATATGCGGTCGGCCCCATCGCGGGATCGCCCATCGGAGCGAAATAGAAGGAGAGCAAACCGTCTGCCCCGAGCTTCAGGTCGTATAGCGCCGCCAGCTCCATGATGAAATCATGAGGGTGTTGGCCGTCCACGATCGGCTTGCCGAAAGCGGTTTCCCCCTGCTGAAACAGCTCCGGATAATAGCGGCCCGTCACCGTAGCCGGTTCGAGGCTGAGCATGACCCTCGCAGTGAGAATTCCAGGTCCAAGCTGGCGTTGCGCCATGGGCATGAACCAATTGGTCGAAAACACCTTGTCCGATCCACGCGGGCCACTCTGTTGCAAAGCGTTCAGAAACGCTTCGCCGTGAAACATCAGCATCCACTTGCCTTTCGATGTCATGAGCATCGGTATCGGAGTTGAATTCGGTTCGGAACTGGTACCCGATGTACCGTGGCGCTGGATCTCCTCGAGGAACGTTTTCGGCGAGTTCTCCATATTCATTCGCCGGTGGTTCACTCCCGCCATCTGACTGTTGCTCATGTCCTGACCGGAAGCGGAGTTGCACTGATGAGAACCTTCGCTGCCGGACATCTGCTGCGAGTTGACCACGGACTGCACTTGCGCCCAGCCGCGCACCGGCAGTCCGGCCACAACAATGAGAGCGATACAAATAACGTTCCTTCGCACAAATCCTCCACGCAAGAAAAGGCGTGTTCGATCAGGAGTCCGTCCACCGCGGGCAGAGTCAGCTGGCGGACAAGCGGCAAGCAAGAATGAAACGAATCAGATGCGAAGGATCACTGGAGGCGGCGGAGAAGGGTCGGCATGCCATGACATGAGGAGCGCGATATCGCCGGCCTTTACCTCTGACGGCGCCAAGTCTCCCGCTAGTATTTGCATGCCTGCTGCACGGGGAATGACCTGGATATGCGCGGGAGCTTGCGGCCTTACATAACAGCAACTGTGGATCGGCGTCGAGTCATGATGGCCGTGGCAGCCGCCCATCTTGGCTTGGGCTGTCGCAAACAACGGAAACACAAACAACGGCAGCACGAGGACTAGCAGCACTCCTGCGCCAAGTATCTTGATTGTGGTTGATTGGTTCATGCCAAAGGCAGATTTCTCACGCTGGTGGCCCAGGTTCGCGTCCCGGTTTTGGACGCTAACCTTTTTCACCCTCAGCTGTAAGCCCATATCGTATTGCCGCTTCAAGCGTGGCGACGTCTATATCCTGAAGAGCTTTAAACCGAATGCAATATCCGGTTACGCTCGCCTTGCCTAGGTTTTTCCCATACGTTTTGGCTAAGTATTTCTTATCTTTGAGACCAAGAATATAGACAGAAATTCCGGCTTTGTTTCCGCTCAGGCCAATTTGAAAAGACTCCCTACTTTTCCCATTAGAATATTTTATCGTGTGAAATCCATATCCAATCGTGGGATTCGAAACAGTATGATTTTTGCTGTCTTTGCCATCGAAGAACCACAATTTGCATCCTGGTGACACTTGCAGTGTGAGCCGATGCAGCTCTCGCATGTCGCTCCGTTTTGGTTCCGGTTGGCTCGTAAGATATTTCTGAATTTGTTCTTGTACGTTCATATACTCTGCTTGCAGTTGCGCGCACGAGATTATACGACGTTCTAATCCTTCTCCCGGCGTGAGGCGTGCGGCCATGAGCGTTGGAGGTCACTCCGCCGCGAGAGCGCGGACGATAGCAATCCTTTGGCTCTTCCAGTTTGCGATCGCCCGGGGGCGGGCGTTGGTTGGTACACAAGGACTGGCGGAGAGGGAGGGATTTGAACCCCCGATACCCGTTAAGGTATGTCCGCTTTCGAGGCGGATCGTTTCAACCACTCACGCACCTCTCCGCGACAAATCAGTAGCTAGGAGCCAATAGCCAACCGCGAACTAACGACGTTTTCTAAAGAACTCCTGCAACATTTCTGCAGACTTGCCGGCCAGCACCCCGCCTCGAACCTCCATGTTATGGTTCAGTTGCGGGTGGTTCAGCACCTCAATTACGGAATGAACCGCGCCGGCCTTCGGATCATCCGCGCCATAAACCAGCCGCTTCAAACGGGCGTGAATCATGGCACCCGCGCACATCGCGCATGGCTCAATTGTAGCAAACAGCTCACACTGGCTCAGGCGATGGTTACCTAGGTTTTTCCCGGCCTCACGGAGAGCAACGATCTCGGCATGCGCCGTGGGATCGCAATCGGCAATGTTGCGGTTCCAACCTCGACCCACCACCTTGCCGTCGCATACCACAACGGCACCCACCGGTACCTCGCCGCTTTCCAACGCACGCTGGGCGGCGCGAACCGCCTCTTCCATCCAGAGTTCGTCCGTAAGAGGGCCAGATAAAGTACTCGGCTGCGGTCGGGCGTTCTCCATGACTCTAGCGGTTATTGTAGCGGCTGCGCCGGTTCCTGAGAGACCGTGCTCGATGATATGCTAATGGCCTATGGGGATGCCGAACCTGCTGCGAAAAGTCTTTCTTCTGGACCTGATGAAGGGCTTGCGCGTAACTTTTCGTTACCAAGACCCGAAAGAGATCTACACCGAGCAGTATCCGCTGCAAAGACCGCAGGTGGCAGAACGCTATCGCGGGGCGCCCCGGCTCAACGTGAATCCCGACACGAATGAGACCATGTGTATCTCGTGCGACCTCTGTGCGCTGGCGTGCCCTGAACACTTGATCGTGGTTACCAGTGAACGAAACGAGAAGACCCGCCGCAAAGAACTCACCACTTTTACTTACGACCTGAGCCGCTGCATGTTCTGCGGGCTGTGCGAGGACGCTTGCCCGACCGACGCTCTGGAATTGACCCAGGATTTCGAACTGGCGAACTACACGCGAGAGGGCGCGATCTGGAATCGCGAGATGCTCGAAAAAGGCCCGCAGCCGACACAGTATAAAAAATAGCTCCAGCATTCAGGAATCAGCCGCGCAAGGGGAGACGCACCTGCCAATAAATTGTTTGAGTGAATGCTGATTGCTAAGAACTAACTCCCGGCTGCTGCTGAGTCATGCAGTGCATGGCTCCAAAACCCCAGATCAAGTCGCCAGAGTAAATTCCAACCACTTCGCGATCAGGAAACAGGTCAGCAAGAATATCGAGCGCAACGCGATCGTTTGGATCGTTGAAAACGGGAACCAGTACCAGGCCGTTCGCAATATAAAAATTCGCGTAGCTGGCCGGTAAACGCCTTCCTTCGAAATGGACCGCTGAGGGCATCGGCAGCTCGATAATCGAGAGAGGCCTTCCTTCCTGATCGCTGGCTTCGCGAAGGCGGCGGATGTTGTCGCGCAGCGGCTCATAATTCGGGTCGTCGGGATTAGCCTCAACTGCCGTGACCACGGTATCCGGAGCCACAAAACGTGTGATGTCGTCGACGTGGCCGTGGGTATCATCGCCCGCGATGCCGCAGCCCAGCCAGATTACGTTCTTGATACCGAGATACTGAGAAAAAAGCTTTTCATAATCTGCGCGCCTCATTCCTGCGTTCCGTTGTTGGGTTTTGCTCAGCAAGCATTCTTCGGTGGTAAGCAAAGTACCTTGCCCGTTGCTGTCGATTGATCCTCCCTCCAGCACCACTGGTTGCTTGCGGAATGTCGGCTGTACTTCGCAGGCATCGGCAGCTCGCGCCATCGCAGTGCCAATCTTCGCGTCTTTTTGATGATTCGCATATTTTGCCCAGGCGTTGAACTTCCAGGTGACGGCGGCGAGCTGATGCGATGCGGGATGACTCTTTTTCACAAACGTGCAGCCCGAATCGCGCGTCCAGACGCGGTTCGTAGGCCAGCGATGAAATCGGATGTTCTGGTTGAAGGCGTTTGCGCGCTCGAGTGTTTTTCGCGCCCGCTTCTCCCAAACTGCATCATTGACGATCAGTTCCACTCGCTCATTCCGAGCGAGGTAGCGGATGATCTCGGCGTAAACCCAGGGAATCGGTTCAAACTTGCCCGGCCAATCTTTCTCATAGTGAGGCCAAGCCAACCACGTAGCTGCGTGTGGCTCCCACTCCGCCGGCATACGAACGCTGGTCAGGTTCGATTCGGGCATTCTGGATTAACAATACGCGGGCATTCTACTGCTGCGTGTCCAGCGGGTGTTTGGATTTCTCGTAGAATTCGTTCTGCAGTTGCAAGCTCGTCTCGTCTGCTTTGACCGCGCGGATGGCTTCCACGATTGCATCTTCCCAACTGCGCATTTCAAATTCGCCCCGCTCCTTGGTCGCGGCCGATCCCTGGCCCGAATAATGGTTCGGAAAGCGCGCATACCACCATATCGCAGTGTACAGATCGTCCGGTAGTTTGAGCCTGGCCTGATCCCCTCCTGATTCCTGGTTCGCCCGATCCATGTGAACTAAATCAGGCCGCGCGATCAACATTTTCGCGGTCTCCGATTCTCCCGCATGCATGTCAGGCCCAGAACTTTTCTTCGGTGGACCACCCGCCGGCGCGTCGACAATAGGCAGCACATAAACCACGTAATCGTGGAATTTTTCCAATTGGGTCTGGGCAAAGTAAGGCAGCAGACTCTCGTTCC
>Ga0209579_10001134_pt1 | contig 22716 bp, 23 predicted proteins | sample Coa_R1_2_FD_187152 | JGI IMG/M metagenome (GOLD analysis project Ga0209579, IMG submission 187152) | Surface soil microbial communities from Centralia Pennsylvania, which are recovering from an underground coalmine fire - Coalmine... | ecosystem: Environmental > Terrestrial > Soil >... | reverse complement strand
CCTTCAGGGCACTCACGATCAGCCCGCGCACAAGGCCCGAGTCCCGAAAACGCACTTCGGTCTTCGCGGGATGCACATTGACGTCGACGAACTCGGGATCGCATTCGACGAACAGCGCGAGCGCGGGATGACGGTCGTGCGCGAGGAAATCGGCATAGGCGCCGCGCACGGCGCCCAGCAACAGCCGATCGCGCACGGGCCGGCCGTTCACGAACAGAAACTGCATCTGCGAGGAACCGCGGTTGTAGGTCGGAAGTCCCGCATACCCGGAGATTCGCAGGCCCTCGCGCCTGGCATCGACCGGGACAGCGTTGTCGGCGAAATCGCGACCCATCAGGCGTGCGAGGCGTTTCAGCCGCCCCTCGAAAAGATCACCTTCGCGCGGGGCATCGAGCACGCGCTTCCCGTCGAGCGCGAGGGTGAAGCTCACATCCGCGCGCGCCATGGCAAGGCGGCGCACGGCATCGGTCGCGGCAAGTTCTTCCGATCGCGCGGATTTGAGAAATTTCAGCCGCGCCGGCGTCGCAAAGAAAAGGTCGCGGACTTCCACGCGTGTTCCGGGCTCGCCAAGAGCCGCGGGCGCAGGGCCTTCCACGCGGCCGGCCTCCACCTGGATTCTGTACGCGCCGCCCTGATTGGTCCGGCTGCTGATCGACAGCCGCGCGACGGCGCCGATCGAGGGCAACGCCTCGCCGCGGAAACCGAGCGTCGCGATGTGCGAAAGATCATCGCTACCGTCGGTACCGACGGGCAGTTTCGAGGTGGCGTGGCGCAGCACGGCGAGGTCGAGGGCCTCCGCGTCCATGCCGCAACCATCGTCCGAAACCAGAATGAGGTCGGCGCCGCCCGACACGATTTCCACATCGATGCGCGTCGCGCCGGCATCGAGCGCATTCTCGACGAGTTCCTTGACCGCGCTGGCCGGCCGCTCGACCACTTCGCCGGCGGCGATGCGGTTGATCGTTCCCTCGGCAAGCCGGCGAATCGGGGCACGGCGTTCCCGGGCCTCGTTTCCCTCGCTTGCGGCCGACTCTCTCTGCATTGGGCAATCCTAGCAGAACCCCTTCGCCCTGCCCCGCCAACGATTTGAGCGCATGGCCGCCCTGCAGGAAATTTCAGGTGTCGCCCCCTCGCACGCGGCGGGCCGAACGCTATGATACGGCCCCCTACGGGACACGATATCGTCTCCCGCGATTGCGATACGGCGCGGCGGGCAACGACGCGTCGGGACACGATATCCTGTCCCAAATATTTGCCGGAGAGCCTCGGATGAGCCTTGAAGAGCTGAAAAAAGACGTGAGCGCGGCGGTCGACAGCATGCGCGCCGAACTCTTGGGGCTCAGTCACGCCATCCACCAGGAACCCGAACTTGCGCTCGAGGAGTTCAAAGCGGCGAAACGGCTTTCCGACGCCGTCGCGTCCCACGATCTGCCTGTCCGGCGCGAAGTCTTCGGCGTGAAGACGGCGTACGCGTCCGAGTTCGGCAATGAAAAGGGACCCGTCATCGCGGTGCTCTCGGAATACGATGCGTTGCCGGGGGTCGGACACGCCTGCGGTCACAACATCATCGCGACGGCCGGGCTTGGCGCGGCGATGGCGCTGGCGAAACTGGGCGCGCGCCTTCCCGGCCGTGTGCGCTATCTCGGAACGCCGGCGGAAGAGCGCATCGGCGGCAAGGAGCTCATGGCGCGCGAAGGCGCCTTCGAAGGCGCCGATGCTGCGATGATGATCCATCCCGCAAGCATCGATCTCGTCGCGATGCCGTGCATCGCCGTGTCGGAGGTGGAAGTCACCTATTTCGGCAAGGCCGCGCACGCCTCGGCCATGCCTTATCGCGGGTTGAATGCGCTCGACGCCGTCGTCAGCGCCTATCAATCGATTGCGCAGCTCCGGCAGCACATCCGCCAGACCGAACGCATCCACGGCATCATCACGGAAGGCGGGCTGGCGGCGAACATCGTTCCCGAACGCGCGGCCTGCCGCTTCTATGTACGCGCGCGCGACATGCACGACCTGGCGAGGCTCAAGAAGCGCGTACAGGCGTGCTTCGAAGCCGCCGCGCTCTCGACGGGCTGCAAACTCGAAACGCGCTGGGTCTCCGATTATCTCGACCTCAAGAGCAATGGACCGATGGCCGACGCCTTCGCCAAGAATTTCGAGGCACTTGGCCGCGAGCTGACGCCGCTCTCGAGCATTCCTCCGGGGTTTGCGGGCTCGACCGACATGGGGAATGTCAGCCACCGCGTCCCCTCGATCCATCCGATGATCGCGGTCGCGCCCAGGGACGTGATCATTCACAACGCCGAATTCGCTCGCTGGGCGGCGTCGGAAAAGGGCGACAAGGCGGTGCTCGACGGCGCGAAATCGCTGGCGCACACTGCGCTCGACCTGATGTGCGACGACGGCCTGATGGCGCACGTGCGCGCGGATTTCGCCGCCACAGCCGAAATCTCGAAAAGCGCGCTCGCCGCGCTCAGGGAAAACGTACCGCACAGCCATCCCGATGTGTACGCCCATGGCGGCTGCGGCTGCGCGTGATCCATGAATCCGTGGCTGGCCGTCGCGGCTGTCAACGGCTTTATCGCCGTTGCCGCGGGAGCGTTTGGCGCGCACGGGTTGCAATCGCGGCTTGATGCGCATGCGCTGCAGACGTTCGAGACCGGAGCGCGCTATCAGATGTACCATGGGCTCGCGATCGGGCTCGCGGCACTCGCGACGCGCAGTGCCACGGGCAATGTCGCGTGCATTCTCTTCCTTGCCGGTATCATTCTGTTCTCGGGCTCGCTCTATCTGCTGGCGGTGACCGGCTCGCGCGGCTTCGGCTTCGTTACGCCGTTCGGCGGCGCCGCCTTTCTCGCCGGCTGGGCTGCCCTCGCCTGGGCGGCGCTAAAGCACAGTGCGTCTCGCTAGCTCATTTCAGTTCTCACCATCTAACGTCCAGATCATCGTCGTATTTTTCGTTTGGAAATAGCATGGCGGCATTGTGGCCGGGCAGGATTTTCGTTACCCGCTTCACCTTGACTTCGTAACCGGGATACGGATCGTTAATGACGTGGTCGAAAAACTTTTGGTACTCCGGTGCAAGTATATTCCGGAGTTCGAACAGAAATTCGTGGACCGCTTCGTAATCGCGAATTACGTCCTGCGGCGTATTAACGGCCTCCAGGTGTTGGAATAGCTTGAGCAGGTGATCGCCGTTTTCGGCGAAGATAGGCACCTTACCCTCGAAATACACCGTCTCAATAGTCTCTCGCACTGGATCGATATTGCCGTGAATGGCGAAGTTCCGGGCGTTCATCACGCGGAGAAATGCCTTGTAGGCATCGCTGCTTGGATTCACGGCACGAATGAAACCGCTGCAATTGATCGTGAGATGCTCGAGCCGGTCGGGAATCTTTTCGCGTAAGAAGATGTCGTACTTTGCTTTGTTGCTGCGAATTGCAGGTTTGCAAAACGTAAGGATCATCATGTTAAGGAAGGCTTCGGCCATAATCGGTGTCAACAGCCGCAATTTAAGGCAATCGCCATAGAGAGCGGTTGCTCGCTTGGCGATCTTGTTCATTGTTGATTTGTACCGACCGAGCGATCGCTTGCTTGTAATCCGCGGTAGTTGCTTTACGAGCTCCGGGGTGTCAGTTATTGCTGCGTGCAAATCTGCGCACTCATTGGCCAGAGCGACGTACTTATTTTGAAAGACAGAGAACTTCTCGAACGATCTGAGCACTGCCGATTTGTCGGCGCCTACCCTCGCAAAATCCCCCTTCATCGCGATAATCAGTTCTTTCCAATTAGAATCCGTCATCGGCTCAGAAACCATCACCATAATGTCTCGCATCCGACCCTGCACATAGACGTCGACGTCAATCGCCTTCAGGTTGAAGTCCCAATGCACCAGATTGTCGCTATCGTCTTTGCGCAGAAAATTCTGAAAGCCGTTCGGCCTACCAAATCGGGCGCGCATATAGGAATAGACATCTGCTTGTGTAAGCTTTGAGCGTATGATGAGCATACCGCCGCGCCGGCGCTTTGGTTCTCTCTTCCCTTTAAGGAACTGAAGGACCTGCTCTGGTGTGGCTTTCTGCCAATGTTGAACGTCAGTACACGCCGCCATCAATCATCCCGCTGACTGATTTTTCCTGTCCAACGCTTCCGAAATCCGGAATCTTGCACTTCTCTGTTGAGACGTGAAGGAGCCCAATTGGGTTTGGGCTCCCTCCCTCCGACCAGGTCAGGCGTCGTCTTCCTCGGTATCTCGGCGCGCCAGGGTGCGCGCGTCTTTGAGCCAAGCGTCATCCGTCGATAGACCCTCCCCCCAGACCAACACGTACCTGCCCTCCCCATCGTAGCCGACCAAGAGCGGAGCGTCATCCGGCTCCCAGCCGAGTTTGTCACCAAGCAATTCGTCCTGCCACTTTTGCTGAATGTCCCTCCAGATACTAACCGTCACGCGTTCTTGATCATACCACCACAAGAGTTCTTGCTTCCGGACCTCGGCACAACCGATTTGCACGACCCGTTCCAAACGGGTCAATAACTCATTCGCATACCTCGGCAGCATCAGACATCTCCTTCTCTCGCAACTTCCACCAGCTCTTTGGGGCACTTCATTAAGCCATTCCAATTATAATAACAGTGTAATCACGAAATAGCAAGAATTATTTTGCAGGGAACCAGGAAGAAAATTATGTGTCCGCCCTATAGATCGGAACGGCGTTAGTCAAGTATATTCGCAAGAATAGACGGCATCGAGAGGCGACGCGATTCACATGATCCCATTTCCCAAGCGGATGATCCGCACCAACGGCATCGACATGGCGGTGTACGAAGCCGGACCGGAGAACGGCTTTCCCGTCGTGCTGTGTCATGGTTTTCCCGAGCTCGCCTTTTCCTGGCGGCATCAGGTGCTGGCACTCGCCGCCGCCGGGTATCGCGCGATCGCGCCGGACCAGCGCGGCTATGGCGGCACGTCACGACCCGCCGGCGTCAACGAATACGACATGGCGCATCTGACCGGCGATCTCGCCGGGCTGCTCGACGCGCTCGACATCCACAAGGCCGTGTTCTGCGGGCATAACTGGGGCGGCGCGGTCATCTGGGCGATGCCGCTCTACTGCCCTTCGGTCGTCGCGGGCGTCATCGGCCTCAATACGCCGCTTATGCCGCGCGCCCCCTCGGACCCGATCGCCGTCATGCGCGCCCGCTTCGGCGAGAATATGTACATGGTGTTCTTTCAGAAGCCCGGCGAGGCGGACGCGATTCTGGCGCGCGATGTCGGCAAGACTTTCCGCTTCTTCATGCGGAGGGACGCCATGACCGCAGAGGACTGGGCGAAACTTCCTCCGGAGGCGCGCAACCTCGAGCTCGTACAGGCACTGCAAATGGATGAAAGCTGGTGGCGCGGCGACGTGCTGCTCGACGCCGACGAGATGAAAGTCTTCGTGGACACCTACACGCGCACCGGCTTCACCGGCGGGATCAACTGGTATCGCAACATCACGCGCAACTGGCAGCTGTCGGAGCGGTTCGAGCAGCGTATCGATGTACCCGCGCTGATGATCAGCGCGGAAGACGACGTCGTGCTGCCACCGTCGCTGACGGAGGGCATGGAGCGTTACGTTCCCGACCTCGAAAAGGTGCTGATCCGCAATTGCGGACATTGGACCCAGCAGGAGAAGCCCGAGGAGACGAACCGGGCGATGCTCGACTGGCTCACGCGCCGTTTCCCGGCGACGAAGAAGGCTTAGCGCAGAAGACGCTGACGCTTCGCTGAGGCCGCAGAGAAACAAGGGCGCACTTCGCATGCGCCCCAAGGCACGCAATCATTGTTCCGCGTCCACCGCGCATCCTTTGCGCCAAGCCCTTTCTGGCGGTATCGCGTCCGGCTGAATCAGGATACTAGATGTGCAATGGGCAAGCCTGACGACGACAGCTTCTCCTACGCCGAGCCCGACGATCCGCGGCTGAAGCGCTTCGTCATCAAGCTGATCGAACGCATGTCGGGCCAGCCCTATCTCAAATGGCTTTATGAGGATCACCTCGCCAACCCCCTGCCCGGCGAAAGCTTCTGGAACGCCGCCGTCCGGCGGCTCGAACTGAAGATCGTCTGCAACGAACAGACGCTCGCACGCTGGCCGAAAACCGGGCCGCTCATCGTTGTCTCCAACCATCCCTTTGGCGTGCTCGACGGCGTCGTCATCTGCCACCTCGTATCGCGCGTGCGGGACGATTTTCGCGTGCTGACGAATTCGGTACTGATGCGGGCCAAAGAGGTGCGCAAATTTCTCTTGCCGATCGACTTCACCGAATCGGAAGAAGCGATGCAGACGAACATCCAGTCGCGCGCGGCGGCGAAGAAGCACCTGCTGGATGGCGGTTGCCTGATCGTCTTTCCCGCCGGCGGCGTCTCGACCACGCCCACGCCCTGGCACAAGCGCGCGGTCGACGCGGAATGGAAGACCTTCACGGGAAGATTGATCGCGCAGGCGAAAGCGCCGGTCGCTTCGGTGTTCTTCGCCGGCCAGAACAGCCGGATTTTTCAGATCGCGAGCCACATCAGCGTGACGCTCAGGCTTTCGCTTCTCTTCAAGGAGGTGCACGACAGAATCGGCAGCGAGCTTCACATTCGCCTCGGTGAACCGGTGCCGTTCGAGAAGCTTCCGGCGACCGGCGACCGCCAGTACTTCATGCGCCATCTGCGCGAAATGACGTACCGCCTGGGTGAAGGCGTACCGGAGCCGAAGAAGTCGCGCGTGAAGCGGCCGCGCCGGGCGCCGCGCCGACCGTCCGCGAAATGACTTCGCGCCCGCGCGTCGGACTGTTCGTCACCTGCCTCGTCGACCTGATGCGTCCCCGTGTCGGTTTTGCGGCCGTCAAACTCCTCGAGAGGGCCGGCTGCGATGTCGAGGTGCCGCGCGCGCAAACCTGTTGCGGCCAACCCGCGTGGAATGCCGGTGATGACCGGAACGCCGCCGCAATCGCGCGCCAGGTGGTGGCGGCATTTGAAGGATTCGATTACGTGGTGGCGCCCTCGGGCTCCTGCGCCGGAATGATACGCATACATTATCCCGAAGCGCTTGCCTCCGATCCCGTCTGGTCGCCGCGCGCTGCTGCACTCGCACAAAAAACGTACGAGCTGATCTCGTTTCTGGTCCGCGTCCGCGGCGTCGGCGCCATTCCCGCCACGTTTGGGGCGCGCGTCTGCTATCACGATTCCTGTTCATCCCTGCGCGAAATGCATGTGAGCGACGAGCCGCGCCAGCTCCTCAGATCGGTGGACGGACTGGAACTGCACGAACTGCACGACCGCGAGGTCTGCTGCGGCTTTGGCGGCCTGTTTTCGGTCAAATATCCGGAAATCTCCGAGCGCATGGCGGACGACAAGATTGCCGACGCGCAAAGTACGCGCGCGGACATCATTGCGAGCGGCGATCTCGGCTGTCTTCTGCACCTCGAAGGCCGCATCGCGCGGCGGGGATTGCCGCTCCGTACAATGCACATCGCCGAGATCCTGGCCAGCAATGATGATGTCGTTTAGTGCCATGGCTAAAGTTTGCCTCCCCCGCGCATGCATTGCGCGGGGGAGGTGCCCAGCCTGTAAAGCGGCTCCAACGGATAAGCCGTACGAATTGCTGAGCCGCTTTATTGACTGCGCGGAGGGGGCAACTGGTATCGACACTCAACCGCCCCCTCCCCTGCTACGCAGGACCTCCCCCGCTCCGCTTTGCTCCGCGGGGGAGGCAACCGGAAAGAGCACCGAGTGACAGAGGCGCAGGATCCGCGGCGGTTCGTCGAAGCGGCTCATGAGGCGCTCCACGACCCGCGGCTCCGGCCGGCGCTTGCAAGGCTGAAGACGCATTTCGCCCGTGGGCGCGCCCATGCCGTGGCGCGGTTCGGTGATTTCGAAGGCCTGCGGGAACAGGGTCGCGCCATCCGCGATTACGCGCTGTCCCGCCTCGACGAACTGCTCGAAACATTCGAACGAAACGTACAGACGCGCGGCGGAGGGGTTCATTGGGCGCGCGACGCAGCCGAGGCGCGCAACGTCATCCTGGAAATTCTGCGCGCACACGGCGCGACCTCCGTCACCAAGGGCAAATCCATGGTGAGCGAAGAGATTGCGCTCAATCCGTTCCTCGAGGCGAACGGTATCCGGCCGGTCGAAACCGATCTGGGCGAGTACATCGTGCAGCTGCGCGACGAGCCCCCGAGCCACATCATCGCTCCGGCATTCCACCTCGACAAGGAACAGGTGGCGGAGACGTTTCGGGAAAAGCACACGCAGCTCGAACCGGAGCGCTCGCTTGCCGAACGCTCCACGCTCGTCGCGGAGGCGCGGCGGGTATTGCGAGAGCAGTTCGAAGCAGCCGACGCCGGCATCACCGGCGCGAATTTTCTTTCCGCGGCGGAGGGCGCGGCCGTGCTCGTCACCAACGAAGGCAATGGCGACCTGACGCGGCTCCTGCCGAAGACCCACATCGTGCTGACCGGAATCGAAAAGATCGTACGTGATCTCGATGGCGTCGCGGTTCTCCTGCGCCTGCTGACGCGTTCGGCGACGGGGCAGGACATTTCGAGCTACGTCAGCATCATGGCCGGGCCGCGCGCCCCAGGCGAAAGCGACGGGCCGGTGAATTTCCATGTCGTGCTGCTCGACAATGGCCGTACAGCGCTTCTCGGAACGGAAGCGGAGGACGTGCTCCGCTGCATTCGCTGCGGCGCCTGCCTCAACCATTGCCCGATTTACGGCGCGGTCGGCGGGCACGCTTACGGCGCCACCTATTCCGGACCGATCGGCGCCGCGCTCAATCCGGGCCTCATGGGCGTCGGCGCGGCGCATCACCATCCGAACGCCAGCACCTTCTGCGGCCGCTGCGCGGAAATCTGTCCGGTCAAGATTCCCCTGCCGAAGATCATGCGTCACTGGCGCGCGGTGGAATATGAGCAAGGGCTCGCTCCGAAATCAGTGGTGTTCGGGCTGTCGCTCTGGGCGTTCGCAGCGAAGCGCCCCTGGCTCTATCGGATTGGCACGCGCATCGCCGCGCGCATGCTGAAGCGGCGCGCCCGAAGGAATGGGTTTGTGCAAGCGCTGCCAATCATGCGCGGGTGGTTCGCGGTTCGCGATCTCCCGGCGCCGGAGGGAAAGACCTTTCACGAACTCTGGCGCGCAAAACGATGAGCGCGCGTGAGGGCATCCTTGCCGCCATTCGCGCGCGGCGGCTCGCTCAACCCGAGGCGCATCCGCCGCGCTGGCAGCAACCGCTGCCGGCGAATTCGCTCGTCGAGCATTTTGCCGATCGGGCCGGTGCCGCGGCTGCGGAGGTCAAACACGTTGCAAGTCTGGAAGAGATTGCAGGCGCCGTCGCCGAAGTCCTGCGCGCGCGCAACCTCCCCGCCGTCGTACATCTGCCGTCCGACCCCACGCTCGCGGGCTTCAATTGGAGCACTGCACCCGGATTGACTCTGAGGCAGGCGCCGCCCGGGCCCGACGACGCGACTCTCGCCATCGCGCCGTTCGCAATCGCCGAAACAGGAACGCTGGTCTATGCGGCGTCCGGACAACGACCGGCTTCGTGGCACTTCCGCGCCGGACTCGAGATTGCGGTGATCGCCGCCGATTGCATTCAACCCGACCTGGAAAGCGCGCTCGGACGAATCCGCGCGGAGGGCGCGCTTCCGTCGACCATCAATCTCGTCACCGGCCCGTCGCGCACCGGCGACATCGAGCAGACGCTCGAACTCGGCGCCCACGGCCCGAAGGAACTGATTGTGCTGATCGTACCTTCGTTACCAAAGTGAATTGACACGCGTATGGAGGCGCCTCCCCCGCGCATGCACTGCGCGGGGGAGGAGGTGCGAAGCACCGGAGGGGGCAATTGCTGTCGACATTCAACCGCCCCCTCCGCCGCTGCGCGGCACCCGCTCCGCTGTTGCTCTGCTGGGGAGGCAAACCAAAGGCGGCGGCTCCGCGTGCTATTTCTCGTGGAGTTGCGCCGCATGCCTGGAGAGTTTCGCAAGCAGGCCGTTGAGAGTTGCGCGCTCCGCGCCTTCGAGAGCAGCGAGAAGTTCTTCTTCCAGCTCCAGCGCATGGGGCACGATTTCGTCGTAGATGGCGCGGCCTCTGGCCGTGAGCGCAAGGCGGGTCACACGGCCATCGGCCGAATCGGATTGCTTCTGTACACGACGGCTCCGCACCAGTTTTGTCACGGCGCGGCTCACCTGCACCTTGTCCATTTCGGTGCGCCGCGCCACCTCGCCGGCCGACAGCCCCGAGGCCTGTCCCAATACCGCCATCACGCGCCATTCGGGAACCGACAGTCCGAACCTCTCCGAATAGGTGCGTGCAATCGCGTTGCTGACGCGGTTCGTCAGCACCGACAGCCGGTAAGGCACAAAACGGTCGAGATCGAGATGACGGCCGTTATTCGGCATCGGGCTGGTTCTTCGGGAGTGCCGCCTCGAAAGCGGGATGGGACAGCGCGTGCGCTTCGATGCGCATGAGCGTCGGGTACGGCGAAAGATCGAGGCCGACGCGGCGCGCATTGGCGAGCTGCGGAATGAGACAGATATCCGCAAGCGTCGGCGAATCGCCGTGGCACCAGGCGCCGGTTTCGGATGACGTTGCGAGCAGCGTCTCCAGAGCGGCAAATCCTTTCGCCATCCAGTGCCGTTGCCATTCGGCGCGCTTCGCTTCGTCGGCGCCGAAGCTGTCGCGCAGATAAAGCAGCAGGCGCAGGTTGTTCAGCGGATGGATATCGCAGGCGACCGCATAGGCGATCTGGCGGACGCGGGCGCGCGCGAGCGGTTCGTGCGGGAGGAGCGGCGGCTCGGGTTTGATCTCGTCCAGATATTCGATGATGGCGAGCGATTGCCCGATGGCATGGCCGTCGTGCACGAGCGTCGGGATGAGCTGCTGCGGATTGAGCGATTTGTACGCGTCGCCGTGCTGCTCGCCGCCGCCGCGCAGCAGGTGCACGAATTTCGGCTCCGCAGAAATTTCCTTCAGGTTCAACGCAATCCGCACCCGGAACGCCGCGGACGAGCGGAAATAGCCGTAGAGAACGAACTCAGGATTGGTAGCGGACGACGTCATGATCGATGGCTCCGAAAATCGATTGGCCGCGGGTGTCGAGCATTTCGATGCGCACGCGGTCCCCGAATTTCAGGAACGGAGTCTTCGGACTGCCCTCGTCCAGCTGTTCGCGCGTGCGCCGCTCGGCGATGCAACAGGAGCCGCGCGAAGCGTCCCTGTTCGAGACGGTTCCCGAGCCGACGATCGATCCCGCACCCAGGAACCGGGTTTTCGCCGCGTGCGCGATGAGCTGCGGAAAGGAAAAAGTCATGTCCTCGCCAGCATTCGGCGCGCCGAACCAGGTTCCATTCCGGTGTACAACAAGCGGCAGGTGTACCTTCCCGTCACACCACGCTTCGCCGAGTTCGTCCGGCGTTACGGCAACGGGCGAGAATGCGCTCGCCGGCTTCGACTGGAAGAAGCCGAAATTCTTCGCAAGCTCCGCCGGGATGAGATTGCGCAGGCTCACGTCGTTCACCAGCATCAGCAGCTTGATGTGGGTTTCCGCTGCACTCGCGGAAACGCCCATGGGGACATCGTCGGTGATGGCGGCGATCTCCGCCTCGAAATCGATGCCCCAGCCTTCGTCCGCCGCGACAATCGACTCGCAGGGGCCGATGAAGCCATCGGAACCGCCCTGGTACATCAGGGGATCCGTCCAGAAGGATGGCGGCATCTCGGCGCCGCGCGCTTTGCGCACAAGCTCGACATGGGTGACATAGGCCGAGCCGTCCGCCCACTGATAGGCGCGTGGCAAGGGCGCGGCGCAGTCACGCGGCTCGAACGGCTTTGCGCCTTCGGCGTCGCCCTCGTTCAGGAGTTCGTACACACGCATCAGCCGCGGCGCGATCATGTGCCATTCGTCGAGCGCATGCTGCAGCGTCGGCGCGATGTGCGACACGGCAACGCTGCGCGCGAGATCGCGGCTCACCACCACGAGCATCCCGTCGCGGCCATGCTTCAAGGACGCAAGCTTCATGAGATACCCCTCACCCGAAATTTGCCTCGCGTTGCTCCGCAAATTTCGACCTCTCCCGCAAGGGGAGAGGTAATCAAGGTACGGCGCTCGGAGATCGCCCTCTCCCCTTGAGGGAGAGGGCAGCTGAGCCGCGTGCCACGCGGCGAAGCGGGTGAGGGGTAGTCAGTCACGCTGCATCCAGCTGTTGGCGTAGGCGGAGTCTTCGTTGTCCTGCGCGGCTTTTCCGAGTTCGAAGGGGTCGCGCGAGTCGATCATCACCGCGACTTCGTCGGTCTCCTTGCGCGCCGCTTTCGCACCGGCCGCGAACGCCTTGGGATGGGGTCCATGGGTGATACCCGAGGGATGCATCGTCATCATGCCGGGATGGATGTTGTCGCGGCTGAAGAACGAGCCCTGGTGATAGAAGATCGCCTCGTCATATTCCTCGTTCGAATGAAAGAACGGCACCTTCAGCGCGCCCGGATCGCTCTCGATCGGCCGCGGCACGAAGGTACAGACGACGAACCGGTCGGCGACGAAGGTCGAATGCACCGAGGGCGGCACGTGATAGCGGTGGCTCATCACCGGCCGGATATCGCGCCAGTTGAGCTTCACCGGGGCGAGATTGCCTTTCCAGCCGACAGCGTCGAGAGGATTGTACGGGTAGGTGATGGTGGTGACCGCGTCCCTGCGCTTCACGTAAAGATGGGTCTCCTCGTCCGGCTGGGCGCGGAACGCGTCGTCGATCCTGGGCGTCTCGAGCACGGCCGGGTCGAACACGGCGTGCGGACCCAAAATGCCGCGTTCGGACAGTTTGAACGCGCCGTCGCGCGCCTCGATCATCAGGAGAACCGTCTGCACGCTCGGTTCGAGCCGCCACATCGTGCCGCGCGGAATCATGATGTAGTCGCCGTCGCGATAGGTCAGATGCCCAAAGTCGCAGAAAAGATCGCCCGCGCCCTCGTGGACGAAGAGGAGAAGATCGCCGTCCGAATTGCGCAGAAGGTTGGTCGGTACAGGACAGGTGCAGGTCATCACGAAACAGCGCGCCGAAGCGAGCAACAGCGCCGCGCGGAACGGGCCAATGGCGCTGATCGCCGCTTTCGCCGCATCGAAAGCACGCGGGCGCATTTCGCCCTGGATGGATGTCCACCCCGTCGGCGGCCGACGGTGGTAGATGTGCGTCGCCGGCCCGAAGAATCCGTCGCGTCCGAACTCGCGCTCGAAAGTGCCTTCCGGCAGATCGGCATGCGCCTGGCGCGTGGCCTGTCCTTCAATCCGCGGGAATTCGATCCAGTTTCGCGCGCTCATGCCTGCAGCACTCCTCTGCGGATCTGGTCGGCTTCGATCGATTCGAAGAGCGCCTGGAAATTCCCCTCGCCGAATCCCTCGTTGCCCTTCCTCTGGATGATCTCGAAGAAGATCGGGCCGATCGCGTTCTGCGTGAAAATCTGCAGGAGCAGACCCTGATCCTCCGTCGGCGCGCCGTCGAGCAGGATGCGGTCGCGCTTGAGACGTTCGATATCCTCTCCGTGGCCTTTTACGCGGTTGTCGACACGCTCGTAGTACGCGTCCGGGGTATCCTGGAAGGCAACGCCATGGGCGCGCAGGTTCTCGACCGTGTCGAATATCGTCTCGGTCGAGAGCGCGATGTGCTGGATGCCTTCGCCGCGGTACAGATGCAGATATTCCTCGATCTGCGATTTGTCGTCGGACGACTCGTTGATGGGAATGCGGATCTGGCCGCACGGGCTCGTCATCGCGCGCGACTTGAGCCCCGTCAGCTTGCCCTCGATGTCGAAGTAGCGGATCTCGCGGAAATTGAAGAGCTTCTCGTAGAAGCCGGCCCAGCGGTCGAGGTTGCCGCGGAACACGTTGTGCGTGACGTGATCGATCATGGCGAGCCCCGATCCCTCGTGGTCCCAGCCCTTGGCGGAATCGGTCGGTACAAAGTCCACGTCGTAGATGGAGTGCGCGCCGTAACGGTCAACGAGATAGATGACGCTGCCGCCGATGCCCTCGATGGCCGGAATGTTGAGCTCCATCGGTCCGACCTGGTTCCGGAACGGTGTCGCGCCAAGCTCGATCGCGCGTTTGTATGCCTGTGCCGCATCCCGGACGCGGAAAGCCATGGCGCAGGCGGAGGGACCGTGTTCGCGGGCGAAGCGGGCGCCGTGGCTGTCGGGTTCGGCGTTGACGACAAAATTGATGCCGCCCTGGCGGTAGAGGGTGACGCGCTTGGAGCGGTGCCGCGCCACCGCACGGAAATCCATCCGCTCGAACAGCGCGTGCAATTCGCTCGTATCGGGCGCGGTGTATTCGACGAATTCGAATCCGTCGGTGCCCATCGGATTGTCCCACAGTTGCATGCGCGTTCCTCCCATCATCCCTTCACCAACCGCGAATTAGTTTCAAATGAAACTATCTCCCCGTCAAGGAGTTTCACGTGGCGCCGTCAAGGAGAAAGGCAAACCGCCAGGTCGCAAAGACGCCAGGGCGCCGAATTTCACCGTGGAGGCGCTGAGAGCACGCAGAGAAATGAATTGCGCGCCGTACTCCGTGTTCTCCGCGTCTCTGTGGTTTTCTTCCCTCCTGGCGTCTTTGCGGTCCCCTTATTACCGGCTCCTCGCGGCGACACAATTGCTTCGCAGGCGCTTGCTCGTGTTGCGTGCCACGGCGCGATGTGCATCCAATTGCACGAGTGGACATGGTTACACGTAGAGGGGGGTCGAGGGTGAACACCGGCACGGTCTTTCGCCGCGCGCGTGACGGTGTTCTGTCGGCGCTCCTCGGTAGCTCGGACAACGAGGGCGCGCCCGGGCTGAGCCTCGGCGCCCGTTTTCTGGTGACGTTCGTTGCGCTGGCAATCGCGACGTTCATCTGGATCACCGCCACCCACTACATGGGCTTCATTGGCGCCGCGTCGTTCTATTTTCCCGCCATTCTCGTCATCACGGTGTTTGCGGGCTGGGAATTCGGCGCCTGTTCCGTCCCGATATGCGCGACGGTGATTTGGCTCTTGGCTGCCGGCCGGATGCCCAGCTGGATGCCGGCGGCGGGCGGGCTGCCGATCGCGCCTGTCATCATCTTCGCGACGGCCGGCTGGCTCGAGGTCCTGCTCGCAGGGTTCATGTGCGCGCTGCTGCGCGACGCCTGGCGCAGCGAACGCGCGCTACGGAAACAGGCGGAGCTGCAGGAGCACGAAATGGGCGCGCGCGAGGTGATCCTCGGAGAAGCGCGTCACCGTCTCAAGAATCTGCTGGCCGTGATCGAAGCGCTCGCAAAATTCTCGGCCACGCGATCTGGCGACACCGATGCCTATCTTCAGCGGTTTCTCGGACGCTTGCGGGCGCTCGGCACCGCCAGCGATCTCGTCCTCAAATACGGTCCAGGCGTTCTCGAAGCCAACGCCGTCGTCGGTGCGGTGCTGGAGCCGTTTCTCTCGGAATCGCCGCAGCGGTTGCGTTTCGGGGGTCCTGAACTTTGGCTGTCCGAACACTTTGGCGGCGCCCTCGCCATGGCGGTACACGAGCTTGCCACCAATGCTCTCAAATACGGCGCGCTTTCCGTGCCGTCAGGCACCGTGACGTTTCGCTGGAACGTCACGCCTTCGGCCGATGGCGAGCAAGTTGCCTTCGAATGGAAAGAAGCTGGCGGCCCGCCTCCGAGAAAACCCGAAAGGGATGGCTACGGTCACAGGATGATCCGCACGGTGGCGGCGCGGGAAACCGACGGTCGGGTGACTCTCGATTTTCTGCCGGAAGGGCTCGTCTGCGTGATCTCCTACCGGCGGCCTGCCGGCCCAAAGCCATGAATTCGGGAACAGCCCTGTCGACCCTGTTTTGCACGCCGCCGCCGGCTGGTGCATTGTCGAAAGCGCATTGCGGGTGAACAGGGCATGAGTGCCGAACCGGCCCCGGAAGTCAGAGGCGCGTCGCAGGCGCGGTCGGCATCGCACGCGGATGCGCCTGCGCTTGCCGCGACCATGGCCCGCGCCTTCCGCGAGGATCCGTTCGTCTCCTATCTCGTGCCGGATCGCGAGCGGCGAATCCGCAAGCTTCCCGATATGTTCGGCCTTCTGTTCGCGCTCGGCCGTCCGCTCGGCGCGGTCGACGTGACGCAAGGCGTGGAGGCGGCGGCGATCTGGCGGCCGCCGAACACCTGGCACATTCCCTTCCACCAATATCTGACCAACGGACCGAAGCTGCTGGGAATCTTCGGCGCTTATGCATTCCGGGCGCTGCAGGCGATGGACCGCCTCGAGAAACGCCACCCGCATGAGCCGCACTGGTACCTGCAGGCCATCGGCACCGATCCGCCCTGTCAGGGGAAGGGATTTGGCGGCATTTTGCTGCGACACCGTCTCGCTGTCGCCGACGCTGCGGGCCTCCCCGCCTATCTCGAGGCGAGCAAGGAATCGAACGTACCGCTGTACGAGAATTTCGGCTTCACCGTAACCGGCGAGATCAAGATGCCGGATGGCCCCACGCTCTATCCCATGTGGCGCGCGGCACAATAGCAGCTTTGTACGCCCGCATTTCCTCCCCCGTGCGAAGCATGGGGGAGGAAACGCGCTAAAACGAACCGCGCAGCACATGCCGGAAGCGCCAGAGAAGCACAGATACGGCGCACCAGGCGGCCATCGCTACGATCAGGACCGAGCCGGCGAGACGCCGCGACAACAGCCAGACGAGAGCGGCGAACACGAGCAGCGCCACGCTCCCAAGGACTGCGCCGGCCGCGTCCAGGGCTGCCGCCCGTACACCGCGGCGGGTTCCGGGGAGACCCGCCTTTTCCTTGCGCTTCTTCTCGTGCATTTCGATCAGCGTTGCGCTGGCAACGAAGATCGACGGAAAGGCGAGGAACAGGCCGCCCGTTTCAGGCCCGTAAACCTTCGCGATCAAGCCGGTCAGGGCCGTCGCCACGCCGCCAAGCGCGAAACGCAGAACGTACTCGTACCAGCGCGTTTGCCGCAGCGCTGACAATTTCACGCGGATGGTCATGCGACGCCCCTGTGCAGCACCCATCCGCCGCCGAACGCGACGGCGGCCCAGACGAGCAACGCCGACGCGGTTGCCCAAAATGCCCGTACGTTGTGGCGCTGCATCAGCCGGCACGCAGCGATGCAATAGAAAAAGAGCGCAATCGAGCCCAGCACCATCGACCGGCCTTCCACCGCCATGTATCCGGATCCGTGCTGGTAGAGCGCGATGACGAGCGTCGACAGTGCGATCGAAGGCGCTGCGCCGAAAAGACCGGCGAAGCTCTTCGGCCGGAAGATGTCGCTGAGGACCGCGAAGCCCGAAACGGCAAGTCCCCCGATACAGAAACGCAGCAGAAAATCCAGCATTCGCCTACGTCGCACGCATCGACATCGTCTCAATCGACGATGTGGTACACCGGCGCCTTTTCCAGCTCCCAATTCCCGGAATTCCGGTCGTAGCGCGACAGTGTGAAACAGTGCCAGTCGGCATCGTCCAGCCTCGGATGATCGGCGCGGTAGTAATAACCCGGCCAGCGCGTTTCGGTTCGGAAAAGCGTGTGGCGCGTCACCGCCTCGGCCGTCAGGACCCGATGTTGCAGCTCCCAGGCGCGCTGGAGCTGGTGCAGGTCTTCGGCGCCGAGATAATCGAGGTCTTCCTTCAGCATGTGCAACAGTTCGAGACCGCGCGTCAGCAGAGGTTCGTTGGTCGTGTAATGGGCGCCGATGCCACCGACATATTCATCCATGATTTTCTCGAGCCGCTGGAGCCCGTGCAGCGGCAGGAGATAGCTCGGTGAAACGGTGCCGGCGACGATCTCGTTGCGGCCGACGGCGTACGTCTCGAGCGGTTGATAGATCGTCTTTTTCAGACTCTCGTAATCCCCCTCGCTCACCTTCGGCTGGTCCGTGCCCATGTCCATCACATAGTTTACCGCGGCCTTGCCGGCGATCCGTCCTTCGGTGAAAGACCCTGACGAAAATTTGTGCGCTGTACCGCCGATCGTGTCGCCGGCGCCGAACAGCCCCTCGATGGTCATCATGCGGTTGTACCCCCACTGGTACTCCGCCGGCGCATAGTCGGAGGGACCGCTGGCCCACGCGCCGGAGCAGGTCGCGTGCGAGCCCATGACATATGGCTCTGACGTCGTCAGCTCGGGATTGATGTGCTTGGGATCGATGTTCTGCGACGCCCACACCACCGCCTGGCCGATGGTCATGCCGAGGAAGTTCTCCCAGCCCACAGTTTCCTTGTGCGGATCCTGGAACGCCTCTTTCGTCACCATGCGAATCGGTCCCCTGCCCGCCTTCACCTCTTCGAGGAACGCATGGTTGCGCAGGCAGGTCGGCACGGGATGCCTGTCGACATAGTCGCCGATGGTTTCGCGCAAGACCGCGAACCATCTGGGCTCGTAATCCTCGCCATAGGCGTTCTGCGTGTACGTTTTGAGGTGCAGGAAATAGGCGCCGACCGGACCGTAACCGTCCTTGAACCGCGTCAGCACGATACGGTTTTCCATCTGCATCATCTTGGCGCCGGCAAGAATGGGCAGCGCGTAGGCCGAGGCGCTGCTCCACGGCGCATACCAGGTGCGGCCCATGCCCTCGCCGACCGCGCGCGGCTTGAACATGTGCGAGGCGCCGCCGGCGGAGACGATCACGGCTTTGGCACGGAAGACGTAGAAATCGCCCGTGCGCACGTTGAAGCCGACCGCGCCGGCGACGCGCCCCAGCTTCGTCCCGTCCATCAGGAGATGCGTGACCATGATCCGGTTGTACACCTGGCTCGCGGCTTTGCGCGCGGCTTCGGCGACGATCGGCTTGTAGCTCTCGCCGTGGATCATGATCTGCCACTTGCCTTCGCGCTGGTAGCGGCCGGTTTCGGGGTCCCGCATGATCGGCAGACCCCATTCCTCGAACTTGTGCACGGTCGAATCGACGTGGCGCGCGATGTCGTAACCCAGGTCCTCGCGCACCAGACCCATCAGATCGTTGCGCGCATAGCGCACATGGTCTTCGGGCTGGTTCTCGTTCCACTGCATGCCCATGTAGCAGTTGATGGCATAGAGTCCTTGCGCCACCGCGCCGCTGCGTTCGATGTTCGCCTTCTCCACGCAGACGATCTTCAGGTCGCGGCCCCAGTAACGGGATTCGTACGTTGCGCCGCAACCGGCCATCCCGCCCCCGACGACGAGAATGTCCGAATCGACAAAGACCGTTTTGCGGCGATGGAACAGAGCCATCAGGCGGCGCCTCGTTTCAGTTGATCCGGCCGGAGGGCCGGCAGACTGTCGACGTGAAGTGCCTCCGGTTCATGGGCCAGTCGCTGGCTTCTGAATTCGCCGCGGCCCGGCACTGCATAGGCGGACGGCGATTTGATCGAGCCCCATGGTGTCGTGCGAATGGGCGATACGAAATTCTTTTCGCGCCCGTCCCGGAATTTGATTTTCCAGGACACGGTTCCTTTCGTGTCCTCGCGCAGCACGCGCACACTGTGGCCGAGCGGCGCGAAATCCGCATAGCCGCGCACGTCGATGGCGTTCTGCGGACAGGCTTTGACGCAGGAATAGCACTCCCAGCACATGTTCGGTTCGATGTTGAACGCGCGCCGGTACGTTTCGTCGATATGCATGATGTCAGACGGACAGATGTCGACGCAATGTCCGCAGCCGTCGCAGCGGGTCATGTAGACGAAGGTGGGCATGGGAACTCCTGGTGCTGAAGACGTTCGATCGTGGAATCAGTAGTGCCGCGCCGGCCGCCGGGCGCTGCCGAAGGTCGCCGGTTTGTCAGCCGGGCGCGGAAGATTGCTGCCAAACCCGTTCGCATCCTCCACGCGCTTCTGAAACGCGGCTGCGGGTTTGTAGAACATGTGCGAAAATTTCGACCACGGAACGCCTCCGAAGAGCACCACGGTCGAGATGACGTACAGGGCGAGGAAAACCGTCGCCCACCCGCTGCCGCCGGCCTGGAGCCACGACCAGATGAGCGCCAGCGTCGTGTTCGCAACGAGCGAAAGAACGAACAGGTCGGCCCGGACGAGACGGAACGGCGAGTTGCCTTCGGCAGAGACATCGGCCCGGAGGAAGAACCAGAACCAGTATCCGCCGATGCACACCATGAGCGCGCCGATGTGCCACAGCCGGGGCAAGACGGCAGGCGTCGGCCCGTCGGCCGTCGGATAGCCGAAGACCATGATGACCGTGGTGATGGCGTAAGCTGCGAAACCGTACATGCCGAGAAGGTGGGCGATCCGGCGGCGCTGATTGCAGAATTCGCCGGACGTGAGAACGTCCACGGCCGCGGTCTGGACCAGAAGAGAGGCCATTTCGCCGCCGCCGAGCTGTTTCGTTGCCTTCTCGCGCGATTTCCGCCGGCTGTCGAAGAAGTAAGCCGCGCTCCGCTTGTGGGCGAGGTCGTAGAGCGTGCCAAGCACGACGAGCGCAATCATCACGACGACAAACGCCTGCATGACGGCGGGCGCGACCGAATCTGCAAGGCCCGCAAACGGATTATCCGAGAACATGAAAAGCTCCGCGACGACAGCGGCATAATAGACGCAAGCTTCGCCCGCACAACAGGCGTTCAGTTTGCCGCGTGATGGATGGGACCGCTATGCGCTTTTGCCGCCATACTTTTTTCGCATCGCCGCGACGGAGCGCACGATGATTCGCTCGAGAACCTTTTCGTCCACATCGGCCAGTTTCCTGACCGCGAGACAGCCTTTCCCGGTCGTGTGCTTGCCGAGCCTTGCAAGCTCTCCTTCGGCTCCTTCGAGACCGAGGTGAAGATAGAGAACCATCCCCGCTTTACGCGGTGCGAATCCGATCAGTGGCGCATCGCCTTCGCGCCCGCTGTCATAGACGTAGTGGTAACTTCCGAATCCCACGATCGAAGTCCCCCACATTTTCGGGACCTCGCCGCTGGCCGCGCGCATAAGCGTAACGAGCGCCCGGGCGTCGCTGCGCCTCGCCGCATCGGGGATCGCTTCGACAAATGCGCCGACACTTTCGCTTCGCTTTTTCGTCTTGTTCTCGGCCACCCGGTTCTTTCCTTTCTGCCTCGGGCTTTGCCAACCCGCGCGCCTTGCGTTGAGCGCCACACCGGATAGTGACACAATACCGATGGGCAGCAACGCCGGGCAGGCCTGGCACAGACCGGAAGAAGGGGAAATCGCATGTCCATGGGATCGGAATTCAAGGAATTCATTTCGCGCGGGAACGTGATCGACCTCGCGGTCGGCGTGATCATTGGCGCGGCTTTCGGCAAGATCGTCTCGTCGCTGGTCGATCTCGTCATCATGCCGCCGATCGGCCTGGTCACCGGCGGTATCGACTTCTCCGCTCTCAAGCTGGTGCTGAAGCCGGGCGATCCGGCGCACAAAGTGGCGGAAGTTGCGATTCAGTACGGCGCCTTCATCAACACGGTTATCGCGTTTCTCATCATCGCGTTCGTGATCTTCCTGCTGGTGAAGGGCATCAATAGTCTGCGCCGTCAGGAAGCGGCCAAGCCTGCGGCCCCGCCGGCGCCGACCAAGACGGAAGCATTGCTCGAGGAAATCCGCGACCTGCTCGCCCGCACCCGCGCCTGAATCGACAAGACGCGCTTTGAGTCTCGGAAAAGGGAGAACATGCCATGCATGACCTGTTGCGGAATGGCGCGCTGCTTCTGTGCGCGCTGGTAACCGCCGCGCCGGCCGTGGCGCAGGACGCGCTCATTCCCCGCCAGGTGCTGTTTGGAAATCCCGAACGTACGGCCGCGCAGGTCAGCCCTGACGGTACACGCATCAGTTTCCTTGCGCCGCGTGACGGCGTCATGAACGTCTGGGTCGCGCCGATCGGCGGGATTGCAAAGGCGAAGCCGGTCACGGCCGAGAAGGACCGTCCGATCCGCCAATATCTCTGGTCGCAGGATTCCCGCTACATCCTTTACGTGCAGGACAAGGGCGGTACGGAAGATTTTCTGTTGTACGCCGCCGACGCCGGGACCGGCGCGACGCGCAACCTGACCCCCTACGAGCACACAACCGTCGAGATTATCGGCACGAGCGTCACCCATCCCGCCGATATGCTCATCGGGCTCAACAACCGCGATCCCAAATGGCACGACATCTGGCGGATCAATGTCGACACCGGCAAGGCCGCGCTTGTGTACAAAAACGAGGGCTATAGCGGCTTTGTCGCCGACGACGATCTCCATCTCCGCTACGCAACCAAGGACCAGCCGGACGGCGGTTTCGTCGTCGAGCGCTTTGGCGCGGACGGTGCGGTTCATCCCTTCATGACCATACCGGGGGACGACGCGCTGACGACTTCGGTGTCCGGCCTCGATGTCGCGGGGACGACTCTCTACGGAGTCGATTCGCGCGGCCGCGACAAGGCGGCTCTCGTTTCCTTCGACCAGAAAACTGCCGCGCCCACCGTCCTTGCGCAGAGTCCCGAGGCCGATATCGGCGGCATATTCGCGGATCCCGCGACCGGCAAGGTTCTCGCCTACAGCGTCGAGCATCTGAAGACGGAATGGAAGGCGCTGGATCCGGCCGTTCAGCCCGACATCGATTTCATTGCCGCTCACGCGAAGGGCCAGTGGTCGATCGAAAGCGCGAGCCGCGACGGCCGCTACTGGATCGTCATGCACGATCCCGTGACGGAGCCCGCCTATTATTGGCTGTACGACCGCAGGGCAAAGTCCCTCGACAAGCTCTTCACG
>Ga0209579_10001133_pt1 | contig 22727 bp, 16 predicted proteins | sample Coa_R1_2_FD_187152 | JGI IMG/M metagenome (GOLD analysis project Ga0209579, IMG submission 187152) | Surface soil microbial communities from Centralia Pennsylvania, which are recovering from an underground coalmine fire - Coalmine... | ecosystem: Environmental > Terrestrial > Soil >... | reverse complement strand
TGCGCTCAAGCCGGGCTACAAATCTACGAAATTATGCCGGCACGGCGCGCGCCTTGAGCCGTGCCTTCTTCACCGGCGACAGGATAGTATCGAGCTTGAACAGCTTGCGCGCGCTCTCGCCAAGAATGTTTCGCTTCGCCTGCTGGCTCAGAAACGGCAGATCGTAGATCGTCGACGGCAGGTCCATGTCCCAGTGAGGATAGTCGGAGGCGTAAACGAGCTGCGTGTCGGCGGCGATCATCTTGAAGGTTTCTTCCAGCATGGTCCTGTTGCCGACCATCTCCATGGGCTGCGAGGTGTAGAACATCTCACGCATGTAGTCGCTGGGCTTGCGCTTGAGTGACGGCGCTTCCGATGAGCGCATCATGTATTCGTTGTCCAGGCGCTGCATCAGGAACGGCACCCAGGCGAGTCCGCTTTCGATCCAGATCGACTTGAGGCCGGGGAAGCGCTCAGGGATTCCGTTCACCACCCAGTTGGTCATATGCACGATGTTGAACCAGGTGAAGCCGAGGGCGTGGCTGGCAATGAACCTATTGGTGATGTTCATGCTCTGGTCGCCCCAGTTGGTCGCCGCGTGGAAGGCGAGCGGCAGGCCGCGCTCTTCGAGCGCGCGGTAGAGCTTCATGTAGACGTTGCTGTAGAGCGGCTTGTAGCGGACCGTTGTGACCAGGAACCCGACGACGCCCTGGCGGCCGGAAAACTCCTCGACCATTTTCAGCGCAGCCTCGGGGTCGTTCATCGGCAGGTAAAGCATGGAGACGATGCGCGGCTCGTGCGCGAGGATGTGCTCGGTGAGCCAGCGGTTATAGGCGCGGGCGTACTGCACCTCGACCTCGACGATGGGATTGAGACCCAGCCCCAGCATCGGCGTGGGAAACAGGCACGCCACGTCGACGCCCATGGCGTCCATCCATTTGAGCGTCAGCGTGATGTCCTTGTGACGACCCTCCGGCACCATCTGCTCGCTGTTGCGATACTCGTAACGCGCGATGCGGCCAGCCATTTCCTGAAAGCCGCCAGTCGAGCGCAGCATCATCGTCTGGCCCTTGGTGTACTTGAATTGGTCGCGCATCACCGGGTCTTCGATGTAGGGGATGATGTCCTTGAAGGAGTTGGTCTCGTAGTGATGCGAGTCGACGTCGATGATCATGAAGTCTTCGTAGCGCCGATCCTCGGCCTGCTGCGCCGCGTGGGCGAGGTGGTTCGTGGTGTCGAATTTTTGCTGGTTGGGATCGTGAACGATGGGCGTCATTATGTTCATAGCGGTTCCCCTTAGGCTTGGCGGGATTTTGGGCTTAGCGGGATTGCGGCGCGTCAACGCGCTGATGCGGAGCGATGCAGTTGCCGGTCATCGCCTGCCACATAGACAGTTCGAAAACCTGCACGTTCAAAGCGTGAAGAATGTCGGTCACCGCCACCATGGCGTCGGTGATGGTGAGACCGCCAGCGTTCGGCGGCAGCGGAGTGCGCATGCCGTTTTCGGCCTTCGCCGCGTACAGCCGGAGCGCGCCGGCGAGCAGCGTGCGCAGGTCGGCATCGGCAATGCGGTCGGGATCGGCTATCGCGGCGGCGAGCGCCGCGGAGGCTTCTGCGAGTGTTTCGGCCGGACGATCGAGTGCCTCAGAAGACGACATAGATGCCTCCTTCGCGCTGGACCACTTCGTGGCGTTTGAGCCGGAGCTTTGGGTCCGGCGCACATTCGCCGGTCTTGAGCTTGTACTCCCAGCCATGCCAGGGGCAGACGATATGCGGTTCGCTCTCGTTGTAGGTCTGGCCGAGGAAGCTCTTGTCCGGGCCGAACAGATCCACCACTTTATTCCTGACGATGCCCTCGCAGGCCGGTCCGCCTTGGTGCAGGCACTGATTGCGGTAGGCGTACAAGGATCCGGCGTGGCGGTAGACCCCGACCTCGATCCGGTCCTGGCGGACGATGCGGACATCGCCATCCTTCATCTCAAGTTCGCTGCAGACAAAGACCTGCGCCATCCCTTGTTCGCTCCCTAACTCGCGCTCCCTGACTTGCCCGTTTGGGCTTGAGCGTACTCTAGCCCACGGGGCCGGGATTGCTAGGCGGCGCGAGTTGATGCGCGTGCGCTTCAACTCCCTCTCCCCGGAGGGGTGAGGGCCGGGGTGAGGGGCTCTGGCGGTTGAGAAAAACCTCAGCGGCCGAGCCCCCCTCACCACGCCGGGGAGGTGACGTTGAATTCCATCCAGTGGCTGCACACATAACGTCATCAACTGGAGGGGGTTATCCATGGCCCGAGACGTGGCCCGCGATTGGATGTGGTCCGAGGCGTGCGAGATGCTCGCGCGTGCCGAACGCATGCACCGCGAGATGTTTCGGCCCGCGGGAATACAAGCGCGGCTGCCCGAATGGGAGCCGCCGGTCGACGTTCTCGAGACTGAAAACGAGGTACTGGCGCTGGTCGCGTTGCCTGGCGTCGATGCCGAGAGTGCGCAGGCGGTCATCGAGGACGGCGATCTGGTCATCGCGGGGACGCGAGTTTTGCCAACCGAACTGCGCACCGCAAACATTCACCGGCTCGAGCTTCCGCAAGGCCGATACTACCGGCGCCTGCGGTTGCCGGCGGGACGCTACAGCGCGGTACGCCGTGCTGTCGCCAATGGATGCCTGGTGATTAGTTTGCAGAAAGCGGGAAAGAATCGTGGCTGAAACTGAAATCCAATTGAAAGAAGGATCCGGAGGCAGTTCGCTGCCGCCAATACCATCCGACGCGCTGATCATCGTGCCGGTGCGCGGCACCGTGCTGTTTCCCGGTATGGTGCTCCCGGTCACGCTTGGCCGGCAGAAGTCGGTCGCTGCGGCCCAGCAGGCCGTGCGCGATCAGCGCCAGGTCGGCATTCTGATGCAGCGCGACCCTGAGGTCGCCGATCCGTCGGCGATCGACATGCATCGCATGGGCACGGTCGCCAACATCGTGCGCTATGTCACGGCGCCTGACGGCGGGCATCACCTCGTCTGCCAGGGCGAGCAGCGCTTCCAGATCAGCGAGTTCCTGACCGGCTGGCCGTTCATGGTCGCGCGGGTGGTGCAAATCCCCGAGCCGGGCGTGCGCGGCCCCGAGATCGAGGCGCGTTTCGTCAATCTGAAGGCACAAGCCGTCGAGGCGATCCAGCTCTTGCCGCAGGTGCCGCAGGACCTGCTCGGCGCTATCCAGTCCATCGACTCGCCGCCGGCGCTTGCCGACCTGGCGACCGCCTACATGGACATCAAGCCGGAAGAGAAGCAGGAGATTCTCGAAACGGTCGATATCGCCGCGCGCATGGACAAAGTCTCGCGGCTGCTCTCGCACCGCATTGAGATCCTGCGGCTGTCCCAGGAGATCGGTAAGCAGACCAAGGCGCAGTTCGACGAGCGCCAACGCGAAGCATTGCTGCGCGAGCAGATGGCGGCGATTCAAAAGCAGCTCGGCGAGGGCGAGGAGGGCAAGGCCGCGGAGATGGCCGAGCTCGACAAGGCCATCACCGAGGCCAAGATGCCCAAGGAGGTCGAGGACGCAGCGCGCAAGGAATTGCGCCGGCTGCAGCGCATGCCTGAGGCGGCGGCCGAGTACGGCATGGTGCGCACGTACCTCGATTGGCTGATCGAGCTGCCTTGGGCGCTGCCCGAGGAGAAGCCGATCGACATCAAGGAGGCGCGGCGCATTCTCGACGAGGACCACTATGACCTCGACAAGATCAAGCGGCGGATCATCGAGTATCTCGCCGTGCGCAAGCTCGCGCCTCAAGGCAAGGCGCCGATCCTGTGCTTCGTCGGTCCGCCCGGCGTCGGCAAGACGTCGCTCGGCCAGTCGATCGCGCGCGCCATGGACCGCAAGTTCGTGCGCGTCTCCCTCGGCGGCGTGCACGACGAGGCGGAAATCCGCGGCCACAGGCGCACCTATATCGGCGCGCTCCCTGGCAACATCATCCAGGCCATCCGCAAGGCTGGCTCGCGCAACTGCGTGATGATGCTCGACGAGATCGACAAGCTCGGCGCCGGCTTCCATGGCGATCCGGGCGCGGCTTTGCTCGAAGTGCTGGACCCGGAGCAGAACAACACGTTCCGCGACAACTATCTCGGCGTGCCGTTCGATCTGTCACGCGTGGCGTTCATCACCACGGCGAACATGCTCGACACCATTCCGGGCCCGCTGCGCGACCGCATGGAGATCATCAGCCTCGCCGGCTATACGGCGGAAGAGAAGCTGGAGATCGCGCACCGCTATCTGGTGAAGCGGCAGCTTGAGGCGAACGGGCTGAAGGAGGGCCAGGTCGAGATCGGCGACGACGTGCTGCGCGACATCATCCAGCTCTACACCCGCGAAGCGGGCGTACGCAGTCTGGAGCGGCAGATCGGCCAGGTGCTGCGTCACGCGGCGGTCCGGATTGCCGAAGGACAGAGCGGTCCGATCCGTATCGAGCGCAGCGAGCTCAATGCCATTCTCGGCGCTCCGAGGTTCGAGAGCGAGACGGCAATGCGAACGAGCGTACCCGGCGTGGCCACTGGCCTTGCCTGGACGCCGGTCGGCGGCGACATCTTGTTCGTCGAAGCGACCCGCATTCCCGGCAACGGCAAGCTGATTCTCACCGGTCAGCTCGGCGAAGTCATGAAGGAGAGCGCGCAGGCCGCACTGTCCATCGTGAAGAACCGCGCCGTCGCGCTCGGCATCGATCCGGCACGTTTCGAGAAGAGCGACATCCACGTGCACGTGCCGGCGGGTGCGATTCCGAAAGACGGCCCAAGCGCAGGCGTCGCCATGTTCATGGCGCTCACCTCGCTGATGACCGACCGCACCATCCGCAGCGATACCGCCATGACCGGCGAGATCAGCCTGCGCGGGTTGGTGCTGCCGGTCGGCGGCATCAAGGAGAAGGTCGTCGCCGCTCACTCGGCCGGCATCAAGCGCGTGATGCTTCCAGCGCGCAATCGCCGCGACTACGACGACATCCCCGAAGTCGCGCGCAAGCAGATGGAGTTCGTCTGGCTCGAACGCGTGGAGGAAGCCGTCGCCGCGGCGCTGGAGCCGGCGAAGTCCGGTGAGAAAGCACCCGCGTCGACGCCGCGCCTCGCGGGTGCGGAAGCCTAAGGGGCGAGCCTTCGGCCTGCGCCGAAGGCTCGGGCGGCTTCTGGTGGGCAAAGTTGAATAGCGCGCCGAGGAATATTGAGGTGGCTTTCCTGGCATAAGGCGAAAGCGCTCATGCGCTGGATAACTGCAAAGCAGCTTGAGGATTGGGCGAGGACCCTTGGCTCCCGTTCGGAGCTAGCAAAGATCGTTTCTGACTTAATCCGGGCCTCAGCGCCAGATATTGCCTCCATTAGATTCCCTAGCGGCGATAAAGGGGAAGTCCGGGGCTTTGATGGTCATATTGTAACAAGTGTTGAGGGTCTAAACGTACCAGAAGGACGCTCTTATTGGGAACTCGGCACAGATTCGGACTACAAGGTCAAAGCTAAGAAGGATTTCGACAAGCGGACAAAGGAGGTCTCGGCCGTCGACCAACAGGACGCCGTTCTCGTAATGGTTTCGCCGTGGACATGGGATAGCTCGAATCCGAAAAACAAGATCGAAGATTTTATCGAGTCTTGCAGACAGTCGTCGTCTTGGAAAGAAGTTCGCTATGTTGATGGGGCGGCTCTTGAGACGTGGCTCGAACAACGGCCGGCAGTTTCGGCATGGCATGCCCGAAATACCCTCAAGGTCAGCCCAGTCGAAGGCATTCGCAGTACGGATGAATTTTGGGATAATTTCGCTGGGCAATTTGGGCCGCCTATTACCGAGGAGGTATTGCTGTGCGAGCGGGACAAAGCGGCTGATCAGCTGATTCGTGACCTGGTGCAGTCATCAAACGCAATTTCGTTGGTGGCTGATTCGCCTGATGAGGTGGTCGCGTTCGCCATCGCGGCGATACGTAAAGCTCCGGCAGCGACGCGATTGTTTTTGGAGGCTCGCACACTCGTCATCGATTCTGTCGCAGCCGGCCGCCAACTCATGCCAGACGGAAAACTCGTTCTGCTTCTTCGTGGAGACGCGGCTAAGTCTCCCAAGCAGTTTTCGACGACGGGTACGACACTTGTTCCACTTGGACGTCAGCAGCAGGGGTTAGGCTCCCCCGTGCTGGAGCGGCCCACTGCCTGGGCAATGTCCGTTGCGATGCGCTCAATGGGCCTTGAAGAAAATAGTGCGCTCGCGCTCGCTCGCGGAAGCGGGCGAAGTCTAACAGCGCTCGCTCGACTTATTCCCGGAGGTTCATTTGACGATCCGGCGTGGCTTGCCAAGGGGGTAGACCTTTTGCCGGCCATCTTGGTCGGCGGTTGGGATGCTTCTAACAACCTCGATCGCGAAATTATCGAGATCATTGCCGGCGAAGTATCTTATGAGCAGATTGAGAGTCGCATTCGAGCGTGGTTACCTTCCGCCGACGCACCCTTCGATCTCGAGGGGAGCGTTTGGAAAGTTCGGGCGCCGATGGATGCTTTCGTGCGCGTTGGGCAGCTAATCAGTCGGCATGATGCTGAGCTTCTGCGCGCCGGTATGTTGAAAGTATTCGGCAAGATCGAGCCCGAGATCGACCCGGATGAAGCTGTGAATTGGTTGCGCCCAAAGCCGCCCGCCTACAGCGAATGGCTCCGGGAAGGCTTGGCAACGACGTTAGACCTTCTTGCGGTCTGGAGCGACGTTGCGAAGGTCAATCTCGGCGACGAGACCGGACAAAACTTCGCCAATCGGGTTGTAATGGACTTGCCGGGTTTGAAAACTAATCCACGACTTCTCACGAGTCTGCGGAATGAATTAGCGTTAATCGCGGAGGCGGCTCCCGACCCTTTGCTGTCGGCCCTCGAGCAAATGCTCGAGGGTACCGGAGAGGCGATCCTTCCGATCTTTGAGGAGCGCCAGGGCTTCCTCCATCCGGTCTCGGAGCACACAGGTGTCCTTTGGGCCCTCGAAACGATTGCGTGGGACCCAACCTATTTTCGGCGCGCTGTGATGGTGTTGGCCCGATTAGCAGCGGTTGATCCGGGCGGCCGTCTGGCTAACCGGCCGCACCGGAGCCTAACCGAGATTTTCTTATTGTGGAATCCCAATACCAACGCTTCGCCAGCCGAGCGCCTCTCGGCTTTGGACGAGATTACAAAAACCTTGCCCGAGGTCGGCTGGCCACTTCTGCTTACGCTACTCCCGACGGCCTACGGCACGTCCACGCCCACAGCAAAGCCTCGGCTTCGCGAAGCGGGGGCGGCGGATCGCAGACCAGTTACATTTGGGGAGCTGTGGGCAAATCAGGCGGCGGTTTCAAAGCGGGCAGTCGAACTTGCGGCTCACAATCGGAACCGCTGGCTGGAGCTTGTCCCTCGTATAGCATCATTTTCAGGCCCTGAGCGCGAGCAAGCGATTGTAGGACTCCGTGAGGCGTTAGCCGGTCTAGATGAAGACGGACGAAAAGCTGTGTGGGCGAGAGTCCGTGACGAAGTCGCCCGCCATGAGCGGTTCAAAGACGCCCAGTGGGCATTACGCGAAGCAGAGCTGGCACCGCTTCGGGTGCTTGTGGAAGCATACGCTCCGGCTGACCCGATCTTAACAGTCGTTTCACTCTTTGACGCGTGGACCTTGGACGATACCGGCGACCTCTCTAAAGGAGCCCTGCGACGTGCGGATGCCCTTAGGCAATTGTATGCGAGTGGTGGGGCCGACTCGGTCCTGCGGCTAGCTAATGAAGCCAAGGTCACGTATTTGGTAATCGAGGCGGCCTACCGTGCAGAGTTCTTACCCGAGCAAGTCGAGCAGCTATTTTCGCGCAGCTTTGAACGCGATCCGACTTCGCCCATCGCAGTTGGACTTTCTGGCCTCCACCGAAAGGCGGTTGGTATCGAGCAGGCCGAGGCTTGGATGCAGGCCGCGATCTTGAACAGGGGAGTGTCCCCCGAGATCATCGGCAGCTTATTGCAAGGCTGGCCGGATGGGTCGGAGACGTGGAATGTTGTTCGTCGCCTAGGGTCGGAGGTGGTAGCAGCGTACTGGAAGCGTCGCCCGCCCCAGTTCGTGAAAGGTTCTCGCACCGAGCTAATTCGATCGCTGATCATGCTTTTGCGCTTCGGTCGCGCAGCCGAGGCAATTCAGTCATCGGTCAATAGGCTAAATGAGGTGCCTTCGAGATTCATTCTGAAAATGCTTGATGATGCAATCCCTCAAATCAATTCAAAGTCTGCAGTCCCTGACGCAATGACCGGTTATTATATCGAACAAGCGCTACAAGCATTGGATAAACGAAACGATATCAGCGAGGATGAGATTGCGCGTCGCGAGTATCAATTCTTTCCGCTTCTCGAACACGGCACAAGACGCCTCCGAATTTATGAATTGATGGCTAAGAAGCCAGCTCTCTATCACTTCTTTCTTGGAAAAGTGTTTAGAGCCAAAGGTGAAGACCAAGGGGAGTCAGATCCGAAGAGTGTTGCGGATGCTCGTATTAGCTATTCTATCCTTCACCACTTTTCTCTGCTTCCAGGGCAAGGACCGCGCGGGATTGACATTGGCGCTCTTACCTCTTGGATTGATGAAGTCCGACGCCTTGGAGCGGAGACCGGTCTATCGGATGTTACCGACAGCTATGTTGGACGGGTGCTTGCTCATGCCTTGGCCGGGCAGGATGGGGTATGGCCGCCCGAAGCTGTCAGAGAGCAGATTGAGCGAGTGGCATCTACTGATATAGAACGGGCTATTCAGATGGAGCGCTTCAACATGCGTGGCGCACATTTTCGAGCAGTATACGAAGGCGGTGCAGAGGAACGCGGGTTTGCTAAAGCCAGCTATGACGCTGCCGCTTCGCTTGCCTCTTGGCCGAGAACGGCCGCCCTTTTGCGCTCGATCGGAGCTATGTGGGAAAACGAGGGCAAGCGCGAAGACGTCGAGGCTGCGCAGCGTCGACTCAAGAGTTGAGGTGCCGTGTCGAGTGAGAGGGCTTTCAATTGGTGATTTCGGCGGTCATGGCCGGGCCGGATTTCCGACCGCACAAATGCAGCTAGGCCCTGATCCCGGCCATCCGTGCTCTGGCTTTTGACTTCAGGAAAGACGTGGATGCCCGGCACGAGGCCGGGCTTGACGAGTCAGAAAATCGAAATCGCGTTTCCGCTGCGCTCGCAGTTGTGGCGCCGATTGTGCCTCCGCTAAGATGAGCGCCGCAAAGATGCGATGCGTATTGCATCGCGTGGGGTGCGGCTTTGATGGCTATGAAGCGTTCGAGCACGGATGCCGCCGAGACCGCCTTCACCCATTCGGCGGTGCATGCGGTGCTGATCGGGCTCGCGGGGGGCGCCGGGCTGTTCCTTGCGTGGATGTCGGCGGGCACTCTGTTCTTGATCTTTGCCGGGTTGCTGTTCGCGGCGCTGCTCGATGCATGTGCCCGTGGCCTCGGGAAACTGCTGCCGATTCATCGGCACTGGAATCTGGCGATCGTCTGTCTTGCCCTTGCCGTGGGTCTTACCGGATTTGTGATCTGGAGCGGCTTCAGCGTTGCTCTGCAGATCGATCAGTTCGTGCAGGCGCTCAATCAACAGCTTCAGTCGCTCGCACAAAGCATGGTCAAGCTGGGGGTCATTCCGGCAGGTGAAAACGGGAAGACACCAACGATCGGGGAACTCGCCCACACCGTATTCTCCAATCCAAATCAGCTTTTCGGCGAAGCGCAAAACGCATTCAGCCGAACCATCGGCGGTCTCGGCGATCTCGGCGATGCGGTCATCATCGTGCTCATCGGCATATTCGTCGCCTCCGATCCGCTGACCTACAGGCACCACATGGTCGAGCTTCTGCCGTTGCGGCAGCGCAAGCGGGTGGGTTTTCTGCTCGATGAAACGGCCACGATCTTGCGCCGCTGGCTGGTCGGACAACTCGCCGCCATGGTGCTGTTGGCGATCTTGACCACCATCGCACTGGTCGCGATGGGCGTTCCGAGCCCGGTGCTCCTTGGCGTCCAAGCAGGCTTGTTCGAATTCATTCCCTATCTGGGCGCCGTCATTGGAGCCGTGCCGATTCTGCTGTTGGCGCTGCCGCTCGGCTCCTTCACGCTGTGGGTCACCCTTGGCCTCTACGCGGTCATTCATTTTGCCGTCGGCAACGTCATTGTGCCGATGATCCAAAAGCGCACGCTTGACCTGCCACCGGCCGTGGCCTTGGCGAGCCTTCCGATTTTCGGGGTGTTGTTCGGTCTCGCCAGCGTCGCGGTGGCGACGCCGGTCGTGGTCGCGATCCGCCATGCCATTCTGCGGCTGCGGGAGTTGCCCGCGGATGACGATATGGACGAAGCCGAGCCGCTTTCTTACCACCCTAAGACGCCATAGATTCGTTACGTTGGGCCGCTTGGCGAGCTCTGAAGCGGCGATGATTTGAGAGCTTGAACGTCATGAGCGATGCTGACCTTCGTGCCGAAATCGAAGCGCTGCGCCGCGAGATCGCTAGCCTGCGTTCCCCGCGAAAGACGAAGATCGATCCCGAGGAGGACGCGGCGGAGAGCGCCGTCGATAACCTCATGGATCAAATGCGCACGCTGGCTCAGGAAATTTCCGATTTCGCGGAGGAAACCGAAAAGGGCGTGGTCAATCATCCGCTGACCAGCGTTCTCGGTGCGCTCGTGCTCGGCATTCTGATCGGACGCCTGTTTCATCGATAGGGGGCCATTGTGCTGCAACGCATCTTTCGCCATGTGCGCGATTTGTGGCGCGTCGAAGGGACGATCGCCCAGGCCCGATTTGGCCTGACCATGCGCCGATCGGTGCTCTACGCCTTGGCCGGCCTCATCGCCGTGTTCGGACTCGGCATGCTCAACGTGGCGGCGTTCTTCGCCTTTCAGTCCTCGTGGGGACCGGTGTGGGCGGCCGTCGCCGCGGCGCTTGGCGATTTCGTCGTGGCCGCGATCGTGGCGGCGATCGCGCTGACTGCGAAGCCTGGTCCGCACTTGAACTCTGCTCTCGAAATGCGCCAGTCGGCGCTCGACGGAATCGACGCCGAGATCGCCACGCTGCAGCATCCTCTCTCGTGGCTGTCGCGCGGCACGCACAACTCCATCGATGCGGCGCTGCCCGCAATCCTGATACCTCTCGTTACCGCCGTTCTGCGTAGCCTGAGACGGAAAAAAGCGGAGCCGCAATAGATCCGACGGGGGAAGCGATCCTACTCCGCCCGGACGCCGGCGCTTTTGATCACGGCGGCCCATTTTTCCGTTTCGTCGACCACGAGCTTTTGAAACTCGGCAGTCGATAAGGAAAGCGGCGCGTCGCCAAGCTCGGCGATCTTTGCCGTCATCTTGGGGTCGGCGAGCGAGAGATTGATCTCGTGGTTGAGCGTGTTGACGATCTCCCTGGGCGTGTCATGCGGCGCGGCGATGCCCACGTAGATCGTCGCCTCGTAGCCCGGAACGAATTCGCTGATCGCCGGAATATCGGTAAGCGCCGGCAGACGCTTTGCGCTGGTGACTCCCAACGCGCGCAACTTGTCCGCCTTCACATAGCCGATGACCGCAGCGCTGGTGCCGATATAGGCATCGACATGGTCGCCAAGCAGGTCGGCGACGGCCGGTCCGCCGCCGCGATAGGGCACGTGCACCATATTGACCCCAGTCTTGGCGCGAAACAGCTCCCAGTACATATGCGGCGCGCTGCCGATCCCGGCGGATGCCATGGTGACTTTGCCCGGATTGGCCTTGGCGTAAGCGATCAGCTCAGGAACGGATTTGGGCGGAAGCGACGGGTTGACCACCAGCACGCCGGCGCCGCGCGACATGGTGGCGACCGGGGCGAAGTCGCGAATGATATCGAAGCTGAGATTTTGGTAGAGCGTCGCGTTCCAGGCGTCGGCCGATGTCGTCAGCAGCAGCGTGTAGCCGTCGGGCACCGATTTCGCCACGCCTTCGGCGGCAAGATTGCCGCCCGCGCCTGGCCGGTTCTCGACGATGAACTGTTGGCCGAGGTGTTCTGACAGCCATTGAGCGACTAGGCGCGCATAGGTGTCGCTGACGCCGCCTGGAGGAAAGCCGGACAGAATCCGCGCGGGGTGAGTGGGATAATCTTCCGCATGCGCCCGGCGCGACGCTTCGGGCAGCGCAAGGGCGCCTGCGGCAAGAAGGAGAAAATGTCGGCGCGGCAGTCGCATTGTCCACTCCATCGACGATCGAGCGGATTACAATATCATCATTATTCCAGTGGCGGCAGATTGAGCGCGCGATCGACCAAAGCGGTGGCGCGCTTCCATTCGAAATTACGATAGACGTTCTGCTTTACCAGGAACGACGCGCCGCCGTAGAATTTTTCGTACTGCGCGTGACGGCTGCCGAATTCGGTGCCGAGGAAATCCCAGATAAGGCGCATCAGCTTGACGCGCGTCTTCGCATCCGATGACGCCGAGCGCATATAGCGGTCCAGATCGGCCGCGATCGCCGGATTGTCGAAATCGGCCTCCGAGGATGGCAGCGTGATGAAGGCGGAGCCGGCAAGCTCGCGAATGATCTCCAGCATGCGGCCGTTGAGTTCCGATTGCAGCGCCATGGCCGAATAAAGGATAACCACCGACGGCCACAGCACGCCGTCGCGGATCGGCGCCGCTGTTTCGTGGGCGAGCAGCATGGATTCATAGACCGTCGCCAGCGCCGCAAGCTCGCCCATCATGATCTGCACCGGCGGCTGCGCAGCGTTGCCGGTCATTTCGTTCATGCGCTGGCCAAGCCCGGCCATGAAGCGGAGCTTGGTCACGTAGCGCACCTGGGCCTGATGGTTGCCGTAAGAGTGCGACGGCGTCTTGAACCACTGATCGCGGGAGAGCTCGACGTTGCGGTAGATGAACACGCGCTCCCACGGCACGAACACATTATCGAAAACCACGTAGGCATCGGATTCGTCGAAGCGGCTCGACAGCGGATAATCAAAGCCACTGCCGGGACGGGCAAACGGCCGGCGCGGATAAAGCTTCACGCCCTCCGCCGCGACCGGAACGGCGAGGCAATTGGCGTAATTCTCGTCGCCGGGCTGCAGCGGATGAATGCAGCTCAGATGGATATAATCCGAGAGCGGGCCGCCGGTCGCGAGCTGCTGCGCCCCGGAAATGACGATGCCGTCGTCACGCTCCTTCACCACTCCGGCATAAAGCGTGGGATCGCTCTGCTTGTGCGCCGGCTTCGAGCGGTCGATCTGCGGCGGCACGATGGCATAGCTGGCGTAGATGTAATTGTCGCGCATGAACTCGTAGAAGGCGACGACATTGTCGGCGAACTTCTTTTGCGAACCATCGGCGCCCGCAAGCACCTGCGGCGTCGCCGCGTAGCCGCAGAAGAAACTCGCCACATGATCGGGCGTCCGGCCCATCAAGCCGAATGTCGCTTCGGCCCAGGTTTCGCTGAAAAGGCGCCGCGCCCCGAGGTCGGCGTGGGTGCGCGGTATTTGATACGCGCGCCACACCGGCTCGCCGGTCTTCGGCGAACGGAAGGTCATGCGCTCGCGCAGCGCCGGATCGGCGGCGATGTCGAACAGGTTGGCGATCGAGCGTGCGGCCTGGCTAAAGGCCGGATGCGTGGTCACATCCTTAACGCGCTCGCCCTCCACGAAGACGCGTCGGCCGTCGTTGAGCGAACGCAGATATTCGGCTCCGGTACGCATGGTCGCCTAGTTCCGCACGTCGGGTGATGCGATCAACTCCCGAGCGCGCTGCACCACATCCGGCGGCGATGCGTAAAGCTTCTCGACAGTTTGCTGCACTGTCGCTGCCGACGCCGGATTAATACTCAGGCGCGCGGTCTCAGCATCGGTGAGGAATTGTGGATCGTGCAGTACGGCGGCGAACGCGTCGCGTAGGATTTTCGTCTGCCCGGCCGGCACGCCAGACGGCGCCACATAGGGCCGCGAGAAGACCTGCTGACCGACCACGAGACCCACGGCTTTCTTGTCCAGATCGCTTTTGACGAATGATTCAAGGTTGGGCGTATTCAGGGCCGCTAATTCCGCGTTCGGTGCGGTCGCGGCCTGGATAATGACATGAGCGGTCTTATCGCGCAGCCATTGCGGCCGCTGCGTCTTGAAGCTCGACCAGTCCAGGCCGCACACGCCTTCGGCCTCGCCGCGTTCGATGGCGACCAGGATTTCAGCCGTGCCTTTGTAGCCGCTGACAATGTCGAGCTTCGCTCCAGTGGCGTTCTTGGTCATGTAGGCGTAATCGCTGGTCGAGCCGCCGCTCTGCGATGCGCCGATCACGGTCTTTTCCGTCATGGCCTGATCGAACGTCTTGATCTTCGACGACGGCCCGGTCACGCAAACCCGCGGGTCGCTGTCGGCGCTTGCCAGATAAGTGAACTTGGTTGCATCGAAGTTTCCGGCGGCGCGCTTCTGCAACAGCGGGTCGATGATGACGCCGGGAAACAGCGCTGCGATCGTTGTGCCGTCTTTGGGCGCAAGCGCGTAGATGTATGACGCGGCCTTGCCGCTGCCAGCGCCCGGCATGTTCTGCACGACGATCGACGGCGTCCCCGGGATGAAGCGAGCCAGATGCCGCGCAATCGCGCGCGCGTACACGTCGTAACCGCCGGCGGCGTCGGCTCCGACGATGAAATTGATGGTCTTGCCCGCGTAGAAGTCTGCCGCCTGGGCGGAAGGCGCCGCAAGATCGGTCGCGACACCGAGCACGCCGATTGCGAAGAGGGCAGCGACGCTTTCTCTCATTGTTTTCCTCCGCAAGTTTCTCGCCGCAACATAGCCAAGCGGTAAGAAACTAGAACGTGAAATCCTCGCCGCGTCTGCGGCCCTGTGACACGTCAAGAAACAATTCGTCGAGCTGAAGTTTTCTCTTGATCAGTCCTTGCTCGAACGAATAGCCGACCAGCGTCTCGAGGTTGTGCCGATTTCGGTCTGTCAGGCCATACTCCCACGGGTCGGACTGAAAGATCTCTTCCTGCTCCTCCCAGGCCTCGCGATACCAGACGATCGGCGCAATGCGCGGGTTCTCCATTCTTTTCATGGCGACCGCCTTCGACTCGTTCAGCGCCTGATAAAGGTTCACGGCGACCCAGGGATATTTGTCGACGATCTCCTGCTTGATGCCGACCACGTGCATGATCGGATAGATGCCCGTTTTTTTGAAATAGGCCGCCTCATCCGCCTTGTAATTCGGAAATAAGCGGCCGACGCGCGGGTCCTTTTCCCGGAGCGGCTTGATGAGGTCGGGATGCAGTATCGCGTCCAGTTCACCGTCAACCAGCATACCGACGATGGATTTCGACGCCGGTACTCGGGTCAGCCGCAGATCGTGCGGAAAGGCGGCCTCGGCCACGTCTTCGTCCAGTTCGGTGTACCAATCGATCGATTTGAACGGCACGCCGTATTCGTGCTGGAGAATGCCGCGAAGCCATAGCGCCGCGCTGTTGAGAAAGAATTTCACGCCGACCTTTTTGCCGATCAAGTCCTTCGGCGCCTTGATGGCCTTGCCGGTGTTGATGAAGGCAAAGCCATGACGGAAGCGGCGGTGTGGAAACACCGGAATGGCGCGAAACGGGTGGCCGTTGTCGCGCGCGGCGATGTAGGACGATGAGGAAACCTCGGCGACCTCGAATTCGCGCCCGCGCAGGAAGCGCCAGTGCCGCGTAGGCGAATCCATCGCTGTCACCACCTTCAAATCGATTCCATCCGGCTTGACCGTACCCTCCTTGAGCGCACGCATGATTTCGTAATCGCCGCAAGCCAGCGTCAGTTCAATTCGGGTGGACATCGAGCAAGGCTCCTCCGGCATTCGCGGAGGCGACTTTGGCAGGCGGACTGGACGATGAAAAGTGCGCCTGAATCATTCCAGGGACGAGCAGCATGGCGTCCCGGAATGACGACGGGGTTACTCGGTCGTCTGCTGCTCGCAGAGTGCCTTGAGCGCCGGTATTTCGTGTCGGCGTGCAAAGGCCAAAAAGCTTTCCTGCGGCGAACTGCGATGGCCGAGATAAGCCTTGAGCACGCGCTCCACCGTCCTCGGCGCGTCTTCGGCCTTCACGTCGTGAAAGATTTCGCGGCCGCACATGGCATCGGGTCCAAAGCCGCCGCCGATGTGAATGTGGTAGCCCTCGACCTGGTCGCCTTCCTCGGAAACCTGCACCTTCACCCCAAGAAGTCCTATGTCGCCGATGTAATGTTGGGCGCAAGAGTTCGGACAGCCGGTGAGGTGAATATTGATGGGGCCGTCAAGCTGCACGCGGGATTCGCAGTGCCGGGCGATGGCCTCGGCGTGTCCCTTGGTGTTCGACATGGCGAGCCGGCAGCCGGCATTGCCGGTGCATGCGACCAAGCCGGCTCGGATCGAGGTCGCCTTGGTGGAAAGCCCGATCGCTTCGATCGCGGCCTCGGCGGCCGGGACGCGATCTTGTGGGACGCCTGAGATCAGCAGGTTCTGCCAGACGGTGAGCCGAATGTCGCCGTCGCCGAATTCGCTGGCGATGCCGGCAAGCCTTCGCATTTGTGCGGCGGTTACTTTGCCAACGGGCAGAACGACGCCGATCCAGCAAAGACCTTTCTGCTTTTGGGCGTGAGCGCCAACGTGGGCTACGCGATCGTATGCCGGGCGCGGAGCGACGGCCTCGGCCGGCACGCGCACAAGCTTGCGGCCAAGCTTCTCTTCCATGGCGGCGAGAAATTTCTCGAAACCCCACGCGTCGAGGACGTATTTAAGGCGCGCCTTGGCGCGATTGGTACGGTCACCTTCGTCGATGAAGACGCGGACCACCGCGTCCGCCACCATGGTCGCTTCGTCGGGCTTGACGATAACGCCGGTATCGCGGGCGAAATCCTGATGGCCGGTGATGCCGCCGAGCATGAGGCGAAACCAGACGCCCGGCTCGGCGCCGAAGCCGTCTTTTATTTCCACGGCCTGAAAGCCGATATCGTTGGTGTCTTCCAGGACTGCAATGACACCGCCGCCGTCAAAGCCGACATTGAACTTGCGCGGCAGGCCGTACATCGCGCGATCGTTGAGAATGTGAAAGTGCCAAGCCCGGGCGTATGGGCGCGTGTCGATCAGTTCCTGCGGATCGATACCGGCGGTCGGCGTGCCGGTGACATTGCGGATGTTGTCGGCGCCGGAGCCGCGTGAGCACAGGCCGAGATCCTGAATGCCCTCAATCATGGCAACGGAATTCTTCGGCTCAATGTCGCGCATTTGCAGGTTCGCGCGCGTCGTGACATGGCTGTAGCCGCCCGCATATTTCTCGGCCAGAGCGGCAAGGCCGGTCAACTGCCAGTGGGTCAGGATGCCATTCGGAATGCGCAACCGGCACATGTAATTCGCATGCGTTGGCGCGAGGTAAAAGAGGCCGAAAAATCTCCAGCGGAAATTGTCGTCAACCTTCGGCGCTTCGTTCTTTGAGGCTTGCTCCTTGAGCTTCTCATAGCCATCGAGCGGATTGAGCTCACGCTTGAACTTTTCCGGATCGGAAAGCTTGCCACCGGCTTTGAGAACGCGATCCTGCGCGCGCCAGGCAGCGGCATCGGGGCCGACCGGTTCTGGCGCGGCAGACGCGGCAACGCCCGCCGGCCGTCCGGCCTTTGCAACCTGCAGGCCGGTCATGAATCCTTCGAGATAGCGTTTTTGTTCCGGCTCGAAATCGGCAGTCATAACGATCGTTGCTATTTATTACGGCCCAGGTTGCGGCGTCCTTCGCACTGATGGAAAGCAGCAGTCCGCTTTCCAGGCGTTGGTCGTTGGTCAGCCGCGTTGCCGAAATCACGGCCCGCTTCGTTGTGGGCCTCAATGACTTATGCGGCAAGACGCATGCCATGCCTGACGGGTGGCTTAGACCGAAAGATTTCAATGAGTTAGGCGTCGCCGCGGAACCGGCCAAAGGAGCCCGGGCGTGCGTGCGACTGCCTATTTCCGACGCAGCACGCCCTCTCGGTGGGCACCCGAGAAATGGACCTGTGCGCAGACTCAGTTGGTTGCGGCTGCGCGCGCGACCGAGCGCTCCGCCTTCCAATCTTTGCCGACACCGGCGCTCGTCGGGAAGATCAGCGACTTGATGACCACGGGCACCGCGCCGGACGTATCGAGGATGGCGCCGATGTCGATGTAGTCGAATTCCTTCAGTTCGAGTCCGTCGATGGAGACAATCGGATTGTTGAATTTCATTTCTTCGCAGTAGTGAATGCCTATCAGGCCACCGACATCGCCATCGCCGGCCAGCACAATGGGATGGCCGTGGGCGAGCACGGCCTCCAGTCCGTCGGCCACCCCTTTGCAGAAATCGTCTAGCCGCCTAAAAGTCGCCGATCCGCGCCAAGGCACGAATACGGCAACCGGGCTTTCGCCATTGCCGAGATCGAGCCGCTTCAACGCGCCCTTGATCGATGCGGACACCGCAGTGGAATCGATTGCCTCCTCGCTCAGCGAAAAAGCCGGCGCGATCACTGGTACGTTGCGCAGTGGCAGCGTCGCCAGCGGCCAAACAAAGATTGTAGAGCCGGACACCTGCATGGTGTATTGCGACGCGCCGATCACGGTGGCGCGGATGCGCGCCTCAGGCCGCGCCAGTTGCGGACCCCAGTCCTTGAGCCGCGCACGCACTTCGGTGGCGAGTTGCGGACCGATGTCGCCAAATGCCTTTGCCTCGCCGCCGTAGATGTACTCCGAGACGCCCCCGGAAAAGCTGACGTCGGACAGCGCGCCGCGGAAACTCAGAGGATCGAGCCGCAGCAGCGCAGACCGATCGGCACTCGGCGAACCGCCCCGCATCGCCTCGAACAGGCTATCGGCTATGCGTGCCGCCAGCGTTTGTGCCTGATCGTCGCCGAGCACAAACCCGAGGTCGAGTTTGAGCCCCAACTCGGCGCCGAAGCGGCGGCCGGCCTCTTCGAGTCGCACAATGCGCTTATCGGCATCGAGTACGAGCAGACGCGCGCCCACGTCGACGGCGGTGACGTCGAGCACTTTGCCGTCGGCGCACACCGCGATCTTCGAGGTGCCGCCGCCGATGTCGACGTTCATCACTGGTGCGCCATTGCGGATCGAGCGCGATGCAGCGCCCGAGCCGTAGGCTGCCATCACGGTCTCCAGACTGTCGCCGGCGCTGACCGCGACCATCTTGCCGGTCTGGGCCGCAAACAGTTCGCCAATGACGCGGGCGTTGCGCCGGCGCACCGCGACGCCGGTGAGAATGAGCGCGCCGGTGTCGATCTCATCCGGATCGACCTTGGCGTCCTTGTATTGGCGCTCGATGAAAGCGCCGAGTGCGTCCGCGTCGATGGTCTCTTCGGCCGAGTAAGGCGTGAGCAGAATGTCGGACTGATAAAAGCTTTCGCGCTCGGTGACGACGTAACGGCTGTCCAGCCGCTCGAGCACGATGCGCGAGAACACGAGATGCGAGGTCGACGAGCCGATATCGACGCCGACCGACAGCACGCACAGCTCGTCCTCTTCGCCGAACGTACGCCCGGTCGATGAGAAAAAAATGCGGCCGCCTTGGGCCTCTTCTTCGGTCATTCGTCCCTCATGGCGTCATTCCGGGGCGCCGCGCAGCGGCGAGCCCGGAATCCATATCCCCGGCGCTGGGTTTATGGATTCCGGGCTCCTCGCTCCGCTCGGACCCGGAATGACTCTCCTCATTCCTTCGGCAGCAGCCCACGATAATCGCGCTCATAATATTCGGGCCGCATACGATTTTCCGCGCCCTCCCGCTGCATGCGCGCGGCATATTCCTGCCGGAGGAATGGATCTTCCATGTAATAGGGAATAGCGGTGCCGCCTTCGGGAATATCCATCGCCGTATAGTCGGTATGCTTTTCGCCGGGCGGGCCGGGCTCGCGGCCTGGATTGTGCGGGCCGAACCATGCGGTGAGGCGGAACGGCTCCTTCGAAGCGCCGAAGTGCTGGTGGTACCAGCGCGCCCCGCCGGGCGCGGCGGACACCATGCCCACCGGCTCGTAGTCGACGCGTTTGACCTGATCCGCTTTGCCGTCCTTCCACGGGGTCAAGCCGAGCTGTTCCGGCCAAGTGTAGGTATACCCCTTGCCCTTGACGCAGATCAGAACTGCCGCCGACGTGTGCGCATGCGCCTTGGAATAGTGGCCGTTCTCGTGCTGGCCGATCCACAGATAGAACGTGTTGCCGGTCATGAACGGCTCGACGCGGCGCCAGCCGGGCGAGCGGCGATTGTCGAGCGGCAGGTCGCAATTGACGATATCGGGAATGAAATTGGTGCGGCGCATGGCAAGTCCGCGCACCGGATCTGGCTCGATATCATCTTTGTATTTGTAAAAATCGTCGGCGCCCGAAAACCGGTCGCGGAACTGATAAGGGCAGTTGAAGATCACATCCGTGTTGTTGATGAGGTTCATCAGGTTTGGTGCGGTGGTGCCGCCAAGAAGCAGCGCCGGTGCGGAACTGGCGTTGACGATGCGGTGCATGGCGTTGACGGGGATCGAAAACAGCGAGCCCTTTTGCCATTCAAAAATATGCCGCTTGTTGTCGCCTTCGAGCCAAACCTCAGTTGAGCCACGGCCTTCGACGACGAGGTAGATCTCCTCGTACATGTGCTTTTCGGCGCTGAGCGCGCCGGCGCCCGGCACTTCCACCACATAGGCGCCCCACTTGCCCTCAGTGCCGTGCAATTGAATGTAGGTGCCGCGTCCACCCGTCCGTTTCCAAGGCAAGAGCGGCAGGTTCTGTACCTTGCTCACGCCGATATCGCGGTAGATCGGAATCTCCTCGGCTTCCATGAAATGGTCGTAGGGCGTCTTCGGGCGATTGAACTTGCCGAACCCTGCGCGCTTGAAGCCCGACGGTTCATGCCAATGGACCTGGCCGGCGATCTCGTGCATGGCGGACTCCTCATACAGCGACGAGGAGGGTCGCGACCCCAGCCGGCAAAACCTGACGGCAGGCAGTCGGGCGCTTGTCTGTCGCTTGATTCATGGAGCTTTAACTCCATGTACAACGCGCCCCAGATCAATGCAACGGCTGCCGCCACGACAACCCTTTGCATTCAAAGTGGGCGTCAGGTTTTGGGGCGCTGCTAGGGTTGACACAGCGTTAGCGCAACCGCTCCAATTTTCAGTGCTCGTTCGTACAGTAATGATTTGTTGTCCAAATCAACCGAACGCAAACAACCAATTTAAGGCGGCCGAAACTTGAAAAAGTTATGCTTTATAACGTTAGCAAGGGCGTTTTGTGTGACGCTGCATATCGCGAATTTGCCCAAGTTGATCGCCCGACGAAGTAGTACGGCGATCCTGGGGATGATCATCATTGCGATGCTGTGGGTTGGCATCGGCGTGAAGTATTTTGAGCGCGCCCATAGCGACCAAAGCGAAGCGGAGCGCACCACCGAGAACTTCGCGATGGTGTTTGAAGAGAACGTGCTGCGCACGCTGAGCGAACTCGACACCGCCATTCGCTACCTGCGCCAAAGCGTCGAGACGCGCAAGGATACGACCGACTACGAGACCATCCTCAGCACCACGCACATTCCTGGCGAAATCGTCGTCCAGGCAGCCATCATCGATGCCAAGGGCATTAGCCGCGCATCGACTGCTGGTCCGCAGCCCTACCGGCCGATCTCCGTGGCCGATCGCGAACATATCCGCGTGCAGCTGGAAAGCACCGAGGACCATCTTTTCATCAGCAAGCCGCTGATCGGCCGCGCCAGCGGTCAATGGTCGGTTCAATTGACGCGGCGCTTCATGAACCGCGACGGCTCGATCGGCGGCGTGATTGTCATGTCGCTCAATCCCGAGCATTTCACCGAGTTCTACGACAAGATCGATCTCGGGCTGGCGGCTTCGATCGCCATGATTGGAAGCGACGGCGTGGTCCGGGCGAGCGGCGGCAGCGCGGCCGGGCGCTTCGCGCTAGGCCAGGATTTGACCGGGACGTCGTTGTTCAACCACTTCAGGGACGGTCGCAATTCGAACTTCGAATTCAAGGATGCGCAGGACCCAAGCACCATGTTGATGGCGTTGCGCAGGGTCCACGGCTACCCGCTGTGGGTGAGCGTGGGTGTGCGCAAAGCCGACGTCCTGCAGCCCTCGCTGGACAGCCTGAAATGGAATGCCCTTGCGGGGGCCCTTTTCACCCTGGTCATTCTCGCCGCCATGGAGCAGATTCTCCGCAGCGAAACCGGCGCAAGGCAGAAGTCAGAAGAGCTCAAGCTCACGCTTGAGCACATGAACCAGGGGATCATGTTGGTCACCAGGGACCAAGATATCCCGGTCATCAACAAGCGATGCTGGGAGCTGCTGGAATTGCCCGGGGACTTTATCGATCGTCCGCTGCGACTTGAAAATTTCGCTCCTCTCCAGATCGGCCAAAGTGCAAATGCGTTCCTCGCAGACTTGGCGGCCCCGGAAAGCGGAAGGGCCGCACCTAATACAAACGCCATATTCGAACACACCCGGCCCGACGGCACGGTGATCGAGGTTTTGCGCTCGCCGCTGCCCGAAGGCGGCTACGTCCAGACCTATACCGACGTGACCAAACGGCGCCAGGCGGAAGCCTATATCGCCAAACTCGCCTCCGAAGATCCGTTGACCGGCTTGCCGAATCGCCGGGTCTTCCGCTCCGCGATCGAGAGGCTGAGTAATCCTGGGGCCGAGCGTGCGCAATTTGCTGTCCTGTTCCTCGACCTCGATCGCTTCAAGGTCATAAACGATACGCTCGGTCATCGCGTCGGCGACTTGCTGCTGGTCGAGGTTGCCAGACGGTTGCAGCAATCGCTGCAGCACG
>Ga0209579_10001131_pt1 | contig 22770 bp, 23 predicted proteins | sample Coa_R1_2_FD_187152 | JGI IMG/M metagenome (GOLD analysis project Ga0209579, IMG submission 187152) | Surface soil microbial communities from Centralia Pennsylvania, which are recovering from an underground coalmine fire - Coalmine... | ecosystem: Environmental > Terrestrial > Soil >... | reverse complement strand
TGCCTTCATGAAATGGTATTCAATAAAACAACTCCTGCCGATGTGGCCAAGTTCTATCAAGAGCACGACATCCAGAAACGACGCGGCATGCACACGCTGACAGGACCTGTCTATATTGAAGGTGCTGAGCCAGGAGATGTATTAGAGATTCGGGTTCTCGATATTAAACTGAATGACTTTGGATATAATTTCTTAAGTCCCACGCAAGGAATTCTATCAGAATTTACCAAGCCGAGGATCAAATATTTTAAATTCGACAAAAAGAACAATACCACCGAGTTTTCAAAAGGCATCTGTTTGCAGCTCAAACCTTTTCCGGGAATCATCGCTGTATGTCCTCCTCTGGATTGGCCTGACGGCTGGTCGATCGATCTGCAGACCCAAATGGGACAACCTGTGAAAGGGGAGTTTAATTCGGTTCCTCCAGGACCTTTTGGAGGCAACTTAGATCAGCCTGAATTGCAAGCGGGTTCTGTTCTTTTCCTTCCCGTGTTTCAAAAAGGAGGGCTTGTCTGGACAGGGGATTCCCACGCGATGCAGAGCAATGGCGAGATCGATATTACTGCCTTGGAGACATCTTACGAAGCGATCACTTTACAATTTTTCGTAAGAAAAGATTTAAAAGCAGAGGGAGTGTTTGACAAAACCAAACGCAAAAGCGGAAGTGCGTTCAGTTGGCCGATCATTGAAAACGCCACCCATTGGATGATCGTCGGCTTAAATGTAGACCTTTTTGAAGCGATGAAGCTCGCTTCCAGAAATGCCATCGACTTTCTCGTGCGCACACAAGGACTCTCTTCCGAAGAGAGTTATCAATTCCTCAGTATGGTGGGGGATTTTGAGATTGCCGAGGCTGTCAATGTCATTAAAAACGTCACGGTACATATTCCTAAAGAGCCCTTTAAAGGCGACGGTAAAATAACTACCCTCTGTTCGGAAGGGACATTTCCTTTAAAAGCTCCTAAGGTCAACACCAATGCTCCCTGTGTTCCCCAAGAAGGAATAACTGTAGAATAAAAAGAGGTAATATATGAAAAGGATCACGCTATTTTTTCTCTCGCTGCTCATCGTAGCGACCACGGGATTTGCTGAAGATCTCACACTCTGGAATCAGACTTCTTACCCTACCAAAAATTCCAAATCCAAAATCGCTGTGCAGTGGGCAAATTCTGCAAAAGAAGTCGCAGAAAACAACAATGCATCGATCCAAGGATTAGATTTGAATCCCGATTCCCTACAAACGCTTCCGCAAGGAGGAAAGGTCAACTTGAGCATTCCTGATAATGCTGAGTACTTTAGAGTGATCGTATGGTCAAAGGGAGGAAAGGATCCCGATTATCTCACGAACTGGGTGGACGTGGTTCCGAATAAAACCTACGAATTAAAAGCGGATCACTTAACTCCTTCCGTTCTCATGACGGGCATGGGCTGTTAGAATCTTAGAAACGCATCTTTTCGAATGCATTATCTATAAAGATCCTAAAATACAAACGCTGATCTTCGGATGCGGGAGGAACATTAACTACATTCCTTCCTGTGGATTTGAACAGCATGAGAATGCGCTTTTTATCGATCAAGACTCTCATATTGCACCTGATGTGGTCACTGATATGCACGATCCGTGTTTTTGGCAAAAGATTCCCGAGGCTCGATTGCAGAATGTGTTAGATCATTTAAATGACCGCTGGGTCTTTGATGATCCGAGAACGATCAAAAGCATTTATCGCGTGTTAAAACCGGGCGGCAGTTTCACATTAGTCATTTCTTTCCAAAATGCAAAACATCCGGAAAAGACTTTATCCAGACGGCAAATTTTACAAGATGCAGGGTTTAATGTGGAATCCGACGACCAAACGGTTTTTTATAAATGACGACACTTTCTAAGAGGTGTTGTAAATCTAAGGCTTCGTCGTTTTTTGGGATTATTTTGGCCGCTTTTCGATTCTTTTTGCGGGGGTAGTATACGCAGTTTGATACAACCCCCGCAAAAATAATTGAAAATCGGCTCAAAAGAACCCAAAAATCGACAGAAGCTTAGTTTTACAACACCTCTAATCAAACCAGGAAGCTTCCCATAAATGGATGGCAAAAGACTCAGGTCGGATACACTCTTTTATTTCTTCCAGAGAGGCCAATCTTTTTCTGTAAGGCAAAGGAAAGAAGTAAGAGCAGGGGAGTAAAAGGATATCTTCTTGCCCGGCCTCGAGCGCTTCATATGCGGCTCGTGTAATGGGGCCGGGCCCAGACCTGACATGCTGCAACAATTCTGGAGCTTCCTTTTTCATCTTGGATTCCTCCAAACAGCGTTTGAGAATGGGATGATTCTTTGCCGCTCCGATAATGCAGCTTCCAACAAGAGGGTATCCTACGGCCTTCTGAATCCAATTTCCATCAAAACAAGCAAACAGTGAAATACCGTTGAGTAATCCATCAAAGGATTTTAGACAGATGACATCCGTATCGCTGTAGATGCCTCCATACTCATAAAGAATTTCAAAACGTAAAATATCCGATTTTTCCGCCCAATTTTTTGCCTCGTTAAAGAACATTTCCGAGCGAGGGCTGCTCCAAGAAAAACAGGCGATTTCCTTATCTGTCCATAGCCGGATTTCCCAATCGGGATGATATTTCTTCCAGGATGCCATGATAATATCCACAGTGGGAGGCGGCGGCGATCCCATCCAAATGAGATGGACAACGCGAGGAATAAAAGAAGGAGAATTGCTTGGTTTTTGACAGAAGCGCTCGAATTGTTGTTCTGCTACTAAAACGTGGGAATCTGCAAAAAATCCGTCCTCCGTGGCCGATGGAGCATTGGCTCCCATCGATTCTCTAAAAGGCACGGGGATAAATCCAGGAAGTGCCGGATCTAAATCGAGCAAAGACTGAAGTGTGGTCGTTGACAATTTTAAAGGTTTAAAAAAATGCGGAGGATAAGTGTGCGCTGTCAATAGCGACGTAGCGAATAAAAAACAGAAAAGATAGCGGAGCATTTTTTTTGCCTTCTGTTGATGTTGCAAAAAAAGTACACTGTTTTTCTGTATGGCACAAGCATTTAGTCGCTGCCAAAAGAGAAAGAATACGCTTTAACGCCCTGGGGGACTTTTAGAGATAATAGATGCCATCCATAAGAAGAGCTTACGATATCGTATTTTTTGCCTCCATCGACAGAGATGTTTCCGTAAGGCTTGCCATCTAAGATGATCTCCAGAGGAATGGAACTGGATCCATCTAGGACAAGGTAGATCTTGCTTGCAAGGAAATGGCAGTCGAGATAACTAGCATCGCTTTCCGATAAGATGTATTCATCCCCTATATACCAAAGCCCTTTGAGCCCGATTTTGTCGTGGTCGAGTGGTGCCTCATAAGTATAATCTTCTGTTTCGTTAGGAGTGATAGGGATGCTATAGCTATGGCTCCTGTCGAATCCTAAATAGGTTTCTGGCGAAACGGGCCTGCTGATTTCCTCTGACTTCTGGATTCCCAATGGCGGCATGTTCAAAAGAGCGCGAATGGCATTTTCTGTTTCGCCATAGTCGCCTTCGCCAAAATGAGTCATCCGAACGATGCCATTTTGATCGATCAAATAGTCCGCTGGCCAATAATAGTTATGAAACGCCTTCCAAGTGCCATAGTCATTATCCAAGGCGACAGGATAAGTAATTCCGAAATGCGCGACGGCTTTTTTTACATTATCGGGATTTTTTTCGAATTCAAACTCTGGAGTGTGCACCCCGATAACTACAAATCCATAATCCTTATAATCGCGGTACCAGTTTTCTACATAAGGAAGTGTTCGGATGCAATTGATGCAGCTGTAGGTCCAAAAATCTACCAAGATCACTTTTCCACGCAGTTCAGATAGAGAAAGCGGCGAGGAATTGATCCATTGTGTGATACCCGTGATCTCTGGTGCTGGGCCCACATCGGACAATTTTTCCTGGGAATGAATCGATTGTAATGTTTTTTCGATTTTGAGATTTTTTTCAGAGAATTGTTCAGGAAAGATACGGGATATTTTTTCGTTGATAAGCATATCCCAATTAAATAGCAGTATTACTGCAAAAATAAGCATGAGAATTCCAAAAAACTGGCGGATGCGTTCGACATAACGGGATAGAAAGTGGACAGAGCTCAGCAGTTTCGAGCTGCCATAAGCATACAAAAGCATGGGAATCCCCGCGCCTATGCTGTAACTAAGGGTCATTAGGACAGCGGTTGCATGCACACCTCCTGTAGCTACTAATGTCGTGATGGATCCCAGAATCGGACCCGCGCAGGGCGTCCAAAGAAGTCCTAAGGCAATTCCAAAAACAACACCGCCCCAAAAACCTTTGCGTGGTTTTTCACCCTGAATTTTTTGGCCCAGATCAGCGATAGGAGCTGTGATGTGTGCAAACCAATTAGAAAGTTTTGGGAAGAGCATTACCATGCCGAAGAACGCAATTAGAACAATGGCGACATAGCGGAAAATAGCAGGAGAGATGCCCGTGGCATGAACGATCCACGTCAACGCCAAAGTGAAAAAGGAAAAACTGCAAATGAGGCCTAGAATGGTGCCCAAGGGGCGCAGGCGTCCATGCGCAATCCCTGCTGTTAAAATGGCAGGAAGCACAGGCAAGATACAAGGAGAAAGCGCTGTAAAAACTCCAGCTAGAAAAGAATAGAGCAATAAAAGTAGCATAACAATGCTAGTAATCGAATCAAATAAATCTGTAAAGGTGGAAAAATGACGCGTGCGTGTTGCGGCATCGCAGAATTTAATTATTCTCTCCAAGAAGGACTTTCTTTTATCAGGGTATTGCATGAATAGATTTTTGATTTTTTTATTTCTTATCACGGGAGTAATCATGAATAGGCCAGCTTTCTCAAGTTCTATTGAGGTCGATGTCAATAATGGAGTATGCCAGATAGAAGGGATCGATTATCCCATGGTCGGATTCGGAACGTATCTGCACTGCAAAGAGGGAGTAGAAACAGCGGCAAAATTAGGTTATTGCATCCTCGATACAGCGACCTATTACTTTAATTTTGATGAGATAGCGCAAGCGTTAAAGATGTTCGATCGCAGTCAGTTCTATATTATTTCCAAGGTGTGGCGCGATAAGCAATGGCCTGATGATTTAATGGAAGACTTGAATGCGACGCTGCAGCAATTGCAGATCGATTGTCTCGACGCTTATTTGCTGCATGTGCCCAATAGTGAAATCCCTATCGAGAAAACTCTCACTGCGATGCAGCAATTGAGAGAGGCTAAAAAAATCCGTCATATTGGGCTCAGCAACGTCTCGGTCAATCATGTAAAAAGAGCGTTGGAAATCGGTGTTCCTATCCATTGGGTCCAGATAGAAATGCATCCTCACTTTTATGATCCGCAACTCATCGCTTTCTGCAAAAAACAAGGAATTGTCGTGCAAGCATGGGCGCCACTTGGCCGAGGCCGCATCGCGCAAGATCCTATCTTGGCTAAAATGGGAGAGAAGTATGGCAAGACGGCAGCGCAAGTAGCCATGAGATGGATCATTCAGCATGGATGCATTCCCTTGCCTGGAAGCAAAAATGCAAAGCATCAGTACGAAAATATTCATGTATTTGATTTTACGCTATCCGATGAAGAAATGGAGGAGATCGATCGTGGAGCTGTAGTGGGAAAACGAGAACGCTTTACAAAAGAGATCTTTGGATTTCAGGATGAGTTCGATTTTTCCTATGAAGAATGCTGGCCGAATTAGAGGTCCAGATTTTTTCTGACTGCAAATCTTCGGATTTGCCGTTTAAAGCATCGATGGTTTTCATGCAGTCGACGATGACGTCGACTTGAGCGGGATCGAGTCCTATTGTCAGGCGTACGGTTGTACACCCTTTGCCAAAGAGGACGGTGAGATTCGGATGGTTGAACCCAATGCTCGGACGATAGAAAAGAGGAAAACCTGCCTGCATGCATTTTAAAGTCAGCAATCCTCCCACGAGTACGCTTCCGCGAATAGGATGAAGGGGGCCAAAAATCTTTATATCGATAAAGGCCGGATCTGTGTCGGAATCCATGGGGATGACACGATATTTGAGAGGTTCTTTGCTGAAGAGGCGTTTGGGGATTTTATTTAAAACAGCATGCGTATTGTCAAAAATTTGTTTTCTGTAAGATTCCAAATAGGGGGCAGCATTTTGAAAAGCCAAAGCAAACCAGTTGAGGCTTAAGCGATCGGTGAGCAATGCCGGGTCGGTCAAAAGTGCATCAAAATCAGACCATTTTTCGTCTTGATTATGAATGGCGAAGAAAGGACCTCCGCAATAGTTGTCCATGCCAAATAGATCAAATTTAATGCCGCTGCGATAACACAAAACATTGAGAGCGCCCGTTTCGATCTCCTTTTGAAATTCTAAAAGCAAGTCTTTGACCCTCATGGAATTGCTATAATCCAGTGTGCCGTCCAATGCGAGAGATAAAGGCCTTCCCTCGCGATTTTTTAACGCGCGATGAAGAACTAGTGCAATATCTTCGATGTGATATTCTGTAGCTTGATACTCGGTGACTTGGAAATTGATCCGTTTCAATACGGGATTGAATTGAGCCAAGATAAGATCTACTTGCTCCCAATCCTCTTCACTAGCCTCTGTGATCGATTTCGGCACTACAATATGCTCTGCAGAGAGGATGCATTCAAAATAAGTGTTTTCTCCATAGAGAATACGAGGCGGCTTGCCTAACATCTTTTCAGCCGCTTTGTAAATGCCCGCTAAACTTGTCATACCGGAGGCATGGAGTCCATATCCTGTCAGCGGTTTTAGTTCCTGCGGAATACAGGTGAGATGGCAGCGAAAGGCATCGATGAAATCTCCCAGAGAAAAAGGAGAGAAAATTTCTAGAAGTGAAGCGATATCTGCATGAATCAGTTCGATATGCGATACGGTATCATGAAAGGAAAAACCATCTCCTTCTTGAATAATGAGATCCAGCTGTTGTTTGATCTTATTCAAACAGAGTTGAACCGCAGCAAAGCGAGTGGGAGAGTGCATGATCTCTTCCCATTTTGTTTGAGGAATTGCTCTGCATAGATCTTTTAAGATTTGCGCGGTTGCTTGGAACAGCAGTGTTTTTTGCACATGTTTTGATCTCCAGCTTTGCTCCTTATCGTTTAAGAAAGAAACGAATTGTTCAATAGATTCATTTTCTTTTGTGGAGAGAGAAAGAGCCTTCTTTTCTGAAGAAACGTTCGGAATTTCTATAGGTCGATATAACTCGATGCGATTGGCTGACAGTCCAAAACGCGATATCTTTTCTATGAGAAATTGATGTTGAGAATCTACGATTTCTTTAGAGACAGAAGAAAATGCAAGCAAACGGATGCCTCCAATATCTTTTTGCCTCAGTCTTTGGATACATAGAATGCGGTTTATGTCTAACCGATGCTCTTTACTGTATTGTAAAAATTGATTCTCAAAGGTACGCCAGGCCTTGAGCCATTGTCTTGGATCCATTGTATCTAGAGGAAGATATGCGGTTAAATCGACAATGGCGGAAGAAGTCGTTGCGTTCATGATCGAAGAAAGTCTTTCGATAATGTTTGGTATTGTTTCGCCCTGTCTCATCTCTATCTTTAAATGGAAATGTTCAAGGATGTTTGAGGGGCGCGTCAAAATCAAAGGAAAATCTTGTGGATGGGGAAGTTGTTTTTTCCAGGCTTGGATTTGATTTAAATAGGTCTTCGATATTTTAGCCGCAGGATCTCTTGCATAGGAATTTGTCGATTCAGGATGTACTTGATGTGAGATGCCAAAAGCAGGGCACATCCAATCTATGAGAAAAGGATAGCAGCCTGTTGCCTTGGCAAGCCATTGCTTCTGCAAAAAATGCAGCAGCTCTTTGTCTTCAGAAGAAGAAGCGGGAAGAGCAGATAGCAGTTTTTTGTTGAAATACCACGCAAAATGCGCGGGAGGTGTTTTTTTAAAAAGACAGGAGAAGAAAGGAGATTTTTTGATGACGCAGGCAAAAGAATGCATAGTAGCTATGCTGAGCATGCGGCTTAAAAGAAAGCACTCTTTTCCGATACCCGATGTCCAAGGGGAAAGATGAAAAATCCCGCCGCCAATCCCGCTTATAACAGCGGCAGATCCCAAAAGGGTTCCCGCTCCAAAATATAGAGATGTATCAAAAAGAGAATGGAAAACGGTTTCGAGATTTTCAGGTGATGTCAATGTTTTATATTCAAAAGAAGGGGTGTGAGAAAGCGGAACTACCACAGCGGCTTTTGTAGCACTGAAAGGAGCAAAAGAGAGCAACAGCAAGGAAGCCGGAATCATGCATGCGACCAAGTTATCATGGTCTTTCTATAAGGCAGATTTTTTTTTCCCGCTAGAAATTTTCGTAAATCACCGCATTTATACACAACGTGTCTGAAAAATTGGTTTTTGACTGCGTCGGCTTTTTCTCAAAATTCTCATCTTCACTCGCGCCTTGTGCACGCACAATGGTCGCTCGTTCCAGATCAGAATTTTGAGAAGCCTTCTTGTCAAATTCCCAATTTTTCAGATACGTTGTGTATATAATAATTTTTTCGCATGTGATTTTATTTTCTTTTGTGTTATAAAGGTTCACCAATTTCTGTAAATTTAATTATGAAATATCTTATTTCTATTTTAGCGCTTGCAATGCGATTAGTATGGTCCCATCAATCGGATCTCACGTTTATTCAACTGACACTTCAGGAAGATCATCCCGGCGTACATAATGCGCTCGATCCGGATTTTCTCAATAACTTAAAAAAAAATGCCGCTCTATCTCAACACCAACTGCTACACGTTTCCACAGATAAAGAGAAAGCAGGTATTTTAGAAGAGTTTGGCCGTACCTTTCACGATGCTCACCTCTGGGTCCATTACGATAGGAACGCATTTGAAGTTGCTGAACGTCCATCCCAATCCTTTAGCGTACAGAAGATCCATGAACATCTTTTCTGGATCCCTATCCCTACTTTTCATCCGCAAGCAGATCAACTGGATGCGATGCATCAAATTATCCAATCTTTGCCTCTGCTCCGGCAGCACACGGTAGTATTGGATCTGCGTGGAAATGGCGGAGGAAATTCTTGTTGGGGAGAGGAAATGTTAAAAGCGCTTTTTGGAGAAGGATATGCCAAAGAGCATTTAGCAGAATACAAACGCAATGAATACATCGAATGGCGTGCCAGTCAGGGAAATGCAGAACACGTAAAAGATCTGATTTCTCAAGTAAGAAAAGAATTTGGTGCAGAGCATCCCATCGTACGGGGAATGCAACAGACATACGAAGGCATGCAAAAAGCGATTTCTCATGGTGAAAATTATTACCGCGAGAGTGCTGAACATGCAGTGTTTTCCCATGCAACGCCTTTCTTTAAAGGTCAAGTGATTGCCATTATCGACAAAAAATGTGGAAGCGCTTGTTTGGATTTTCTCGATGGGCTCAAAGCCATGAATGCTGGTGTGATTTTTATCGGGCAAACCACAGGTGCCGATACCGTGTACATGGAACTTAGGAAAGTCGCATTGCCAAGCGGGAAAGGCACTTTAGGATTCCCCATTAAAATCGTTAGAAATCGTCTGCGCGGACACAATGAACCCCACATCCCTGATATCCGCTACCAGGGAAATATGGAAGATACAGCAGCGCTGCAAGCGTTTATCCTGGCTCTGAAATAGGGCCGGAAAACAATTTTGGTGTTGGAATTTTATATTTTATTTCAAAAAATTTCCTTTCAAAGTTATAAAGGTCTTCCTTAAAAATCTAGCGGAGTACAATCATGAGCGGAGTTGGCGGGATCTATTTGAATGGTTCTAAATATAAGCACGTCACTCCCCAAACCACTCCAAATACAAAAGACAATCCCAAAATAGTCCACGTCGCGCGATTTAAAATGGCGCGATTGAGCAAAGAGGACATGCTTTCGAAGCAACTCGCATTTTTAGAAAAAAGAATTCAAATCAATGAGGCGCTTTTAAAGCAATCAGCCCAATTATTTGGCCTTATTGTAGGAGCAGGTTTCGGCGGGATGGCCGGTGCGGGAGTTTCTTATTTTATGGGAATTCAGTATCCAGAAATGATTTTAACACTCCTTTCTTATAGTTCCTGCGGAGCTGTCGTTGGATGTATGTATCGCACCATCAATGCAGAAGCCTATCTGCAAGCTTGGAACGATCAATACAAAAACTACGTTAAAAAATTAGATGATTTTCGAGAGGATGAAGGTTTACGGCAAAGAAAAATGCAATCCAGAAAATCAAATAGAATAGAATAACAAGGAGATATACATGTGTATGTGTACTGTTGTTAAGGGAAAACCTCCAATAAAGACTGAAATGCCTCAAGCATCCTCTAATCTTTCCATACCCGATGAAGCGAGTGCTAAGGTCGACAGTACCGTTAGAGGAAAAGTTTCCTATCGTAATTATCAGGCGCAGATATTCCGGCTTAACAAGCGCATCGCATTGTTAGAAAAGCACGTTGAGGATGGAGATGAGGCGGTGGTTTCTCTGTCCGAGATCGTTGGACTGTTAGCGGGAACGTTCTTTGGGAGTGGCACAGGATTGCTCGTTTCTGCGTTTGGGGGCGCGGGACCATCTACTGCCCCTTTATTAATTATTTTTTCCGCTGCAGCTGGTGCTGGAACAGGCTATACCTTTCTGAGTGTAACTAGTCAATCGCATAGAAAAGGAAAAGAGGCTGAATTTCAAAAGGCCATTCAAAAAATAGAGACTGAAAACCCATGGATAAGGAAACGCAAAGGGCGAGCCCATCAGCAAACTCCTATGGAATGAGGGGTTTTTTAGGATTTTCAAAAGAGACTTTTTTTTTGAAACGCTGTAAGCTCTATGCCGAGCAGAACGCTTTAAATGAGAGAATCTGATGTTCAAGAAATTTTTATTTCTTTTAATGGCGAGTGCACCCCTATTCGCTGGGCAAGAACACATGGCCAAAGCGAACGGCATCGAGATATGGTATGAGACTTTTGGCTCGGAAGAAGATCCCGCTATCTTAAGAATGCAGGCGTCTTCAGTGCGTAATCGCCCGCAAGAACCCCTATGGCCTTTGCCCTATGATGAAGAAGAAGTGAGTTTTGTGAATCCTCATGATGGGGTAAAATTGGCAGGAACGTTGACATTGCCGCGCTCTGAAGGGCCGCATCCTGCTGTTGTGCTCTTGCATGGCTCCTATCCTTTCGATCGCAATTCTTCCGCCTATGGGCATAAGCCTTTTCTTGTATGGGCAGATTATTTGACCAGACAGGGCATCGCCGTCCTGCGTTTTGACAAACGCAGCGCAGGAAAGTCCACAGGCAATTACGAGACATCGACGTTAGAAGATTTTGCCAAGGATGCCTTAACTGCTGTGGACTATCTTAAAACGCGCACAGAAATTCGCGCGATTGGGTTGATCGGCCATAGCGAAGGGGGGATGACGGCTTCTCTTGCTGCCTCGCAATCTGATGACATCGCCTTTATCGTGCTCATGGCAGCTCCTTGCACGGTCAATTGGGAAGAGCTTATCATGATGCAAGAAGAAGGATTCCAACGCGTCGATGGGATCGACGAAGGGCTGATCGCTAAAAATCGGCTGTTCCGCGAAAAAGTTTTCTCTATATTGAAGCAGGAAAAAAATAGAGAAGCCGCTGCAACACTATTGCAAAAACTCTACACCCTCTATTTTAGCTTTTTGACGCCCGAACAAAAAAAATTATACGCGATTTATTATGGCTCAATGGAAGCGCAGATCCAACTCTGCAATTCAGCCTGGTTCCGCTATACTTTGACGTATGATCCTGCTGAGACATTGAAAAAGATTAAAGTCCCCATCCTGGCACTCAATGGGGAACGGGACTTTGTCGTTTCCCATGAAGTAAACTTAAGTCGTTTAACCAAGACGCTCCAAGAGGCACAGCATTCCGACTACACTGTACTGTCGCTTCCTCATCTCAACCATGGTTTTCAAACATGTATGACGGGGTCTCTGCAAGAAAATCCACGTATTGAGGAAACAGTCGCGCCGCGTGTGTTGGAAATTCTGACAGATTGGATTAAGAAAAGAACATGATGAGAAGAATATTCTATAGATTACTAGTATCAGCTATGGTTTTTCCTGTTCTGCTCTTATCTTCGCCCATCCAAACAGACTACGCCATTTTTCTGTTTGATAATGGGGACAAGAACATGATCGCCTCGATGCTGAAATATGCGGAGGAAAACGATAAGTCCACAGCGGACGCATTGGATTTTCGCATTATCTTTATGGGAGCTTCCCTCGATGCGATGGGCACAGAGCCTTTTTGCCATTATCCCGACAAATTGGTTCACTATAAACAGCTCGGCATAGAGGAGACGATCGATCACCAGTGGAAAAGAGATAAACAGCTGACTGCTGAAAGCCTACACCAGCTCGAAAAAAATCTTTCTGTGAAGAAGAAAATATGGGTGGGCGTTTCCTGTGCGATTTTTGAACAGATCATTCGGCAGTATCAAAAGAATATCGAAGTCGTCGCCCTCCGGGATAATCCCAGCCCTGTTGGCGACACGGATTATTTTCGCGTAGCTGATGCGGTGCAAAACGCTGCGCATACAATTGCTGTGCCTTCACAGGCAGCGTCGAATAAACTTGCATCTCCCAATAAAAAACTGGTCGTCATCGGACACCCTCCCATAGAAGAATGGCAGCAGCAAGCCGAAAGCATCGATAAGGATGCGATCCTGAAAAAATTGGGCCTGAATCCTAAACTTCCCATTATTGTGTATGCGGGAGTTTATGGAGATTTTTATGCAGCCTGCTTTGAGCAGTTTTTAGATAGCATTCCAATTGCTCAGATGCAAGTGCTCATCGCGCCCCACCCGCGTTATAAAGGAGTGGTGGAAAGACAATTGCTCGAGGTGCGCAAGGCTGATTGCCCCCAGTGCACAATCATCGGGGAGTTTATCGAAGATCCTTCTAAAAAGATTAAAACCGTAGAGGCAATAGCAATAGCCGATCTCATTGTCACTGCTGATGCGACATCCACGGTCGTTTTTCAAGCGAATGCCCTGAAAAAGAAAGTTCTCTACATCAATACAACATCTTCTGAAGTGAGTACGTCTCTCTGTGAAAAAAAACTCCTTCAGCGCATTGCGACCCGAGATGAATTTTTGTATGCTGTACATTCTATTGCAAAAGACAGTGCTTCAGAAGGGCAAGATGTGTTTGAACTTCTCGGCATCCCTAAGCAGGGAGCAAAACTGCTATGGATCGAATTTTTAAAATGAGTTATTTGAGATACACGTTTCTTGTCTTGGTATGGGCTTGCACGCAGTGCTTCGCGCAACAGGTTCCGCATTGTCCTCAGGTCATGGACTATGCAGAACACAAGCTGCCGCATTGCGGGGTGTTAAAGATGACCAAAACCTTCGTATACGTAGACTTGGATGATGCCTATATCCACTCCTTAATTTCTTTCATTCAAGAAGAGGGATTCCAAGAGCCTCCGTATTTTGGCAATCCTTATACGGAAGGGGCGCATATTTCCGTCGTGTATCCTGATGAAATGGAGAAATACGGGATAAAAAAGATTTCCGAATGCGGCGAGGTCATTTATTTCACACCCAAAACGTGCAAAGTAGTGCATCCGCCGAAATGGGAGGGAATCGATGAGGTCTACTTTATCGTCGTGGAAGCCCCTCAACTGGAAAAAATTCGAAAGAAATACGGCCTGCCCCTGCAGAATTTCGATTTTCACATCACAATAGGGGTCAAGCCCAAAAAGGCTAAAGCCGCTTAACCCTAGTTTTTTAAACCCTTAGCGAAGGTTTTTCTTTGGATAATATCACTTTATTGATATAATTCTGCTTGACTAGGAAGCGAAGAGTGACTAAAAATATTGTTTTGCGACCCATCTTGTGGATAGGATCATCAAAGAAGGATTTTCTGGAAATGCCTGAGCCTGTGATTGATGATTTTGGACACTGGCTTTATCAGGTGCAGAAAGGCGAACAACCAATAGGCGCTAAGATTTTGAGTGGTTTTGGAAGTGGCAATGTGCTAGAGCTTAAAAAGGATCACTCTGATGGTACATTTAGGACAGTTTATACAGTCAGATTCAATAATGCAGTGGTTATTTTGCACGCTTTTCAGAAAAAAAGTAAAAAAGGCAAGGAAACGCCCAAGCTAGATATGGAGCTAATTAGATCAAGGCTAAAACTTGCAGAAGAGGCATATAAAGAATGGAAAGAAAAAAGAGAGAAAAAATGACAAAGGCAAAAGATAAGACAAAGAAGTACGAAGTCTCCGAAGAAAATATCTTTGCTGCTATAGGGCGTAATAATTCTGATGAATTGGTTGCAAGATCTGATCTTTTAGATGAGGTTGGCAAGCTCATAGCAAAAAGTGGCTTAACCCAAGCTAAAGTAGCAAAAAAACTAGGTATCAAACAATCCAAGGTATCTATGTTAGTAAATGGACATCTGTCTGAATTTAGCACGGACATCCTTCTTCATTATTTGTCAATTTTTGGATGTCAAGTGGAAATCAAATTAAAAAAACCTAGACTGCAAAACATTTTTGCGCGTAAAGGACGCGTTGCAGTCTCTTACTAGTTGTTGACTTGTTTAACAAATGATTTAAATTTTAATAATGTGCACTATTTATTCCTTATTTCTTTTTTGACCAAGCGCGGACCTAAGAAATGGATGCATAGACCTGCAATGACGAGGAGTGCAGCATAAATTTTCCAGGATTCCAATGGTTCTCCTAAGACCAGCACAGAGCTGAGGATAGCGAAAATGGGAACAAGGAGCGTAAAGGGAGCTATCGTTCCCAAAGGATGGTGGTGCAAAAGCCAGCTCCAAATGCCAAACCCGAACAATGTCGACAGATAAGTGATGTAAAGGACAGCTCCTCCCGTGCCCCAATTGAGATGGGTAAAAGTGTAGAGCACTTTGTCAGGGCCTTCAAGGAACAAAGATAAGGCAAGAAGAGGAGGCCATGCGATAAAACTCCCCCATACCACTAAGGAAACCATATTGACCTTCCCGATGTTTTTGGAGAGGACATTGCCCACGCCCCAACAGGCGGCAGCGGCTACGACGAGCAGAAATCCAGCTAATGTTGTACTGGCGTTTAAATGCATCGCAACGACTGCAATCCCGCCAAAAGATACGAGTCCTCCAAGGATCTGCCAAACATGCAATTTTTCCTTAAAAAATAGGACAGCCAAAATCGCAGTAAAAAAAACCTGAAGCTGCATAATAAGCGAGGCAAGACCCGCGCTCATGCCTGCGTACATCCCCATAAAAAGCAAAGAAAACTGCAACGCGAACATCACAAGGCCGTACCAAACGACCATTTTAAAGGGAGCTTTGGGCCTTTTAATGAAAAAAATCGCGGGAATACTGGTTAAGAAGAATCGAGCAAAGCCTAAAAGCAGGGGAGAAATTCCTTCCAATCCCACTTTGATCACGACGAAATTAAAGCCCCAGACCAAAATGACAAGCAATGCCATTATGAAATGGAATAGGTTCATAAGCTTTCCTCTATAATTAATCTTCATTGTTACTTATAATTATTGTTTTTGCAACAGAGGATTAAAACCATGGCTACGATTGATGATTTTCAAAAGCTCGATATTCGCGTCGGTGTCATTGTCGAAGTGCACGATTTTCCCGAAGCGCGCAAGCCTGCCTATAAACTGATCATTGATTTTGGTCCTTCTTTGGGAAAAAAACACTCCAGCGCTCAAATCACGCACTACTATAAAAAAGAGGATCTTATCGGAAAGAAAATCCTCGGAGTCGTCAATTTTCCTCCAAGACAGATCGGGCCTTTTGTCTCCGAGGTGCTCACTTTGGGCGTCCCCGATGAGAGCAACAATGTGATTTTAGTCGTCCCCAATAATCCGGAAGCTGTGGTGGGCGGAAAACTCTTTTAGAAAGTTAAAAAATTTATTTACATTATTAATGATGGCTTTTAAAGATCTGTTTTTGTATAATGGTTGTTGTAACAAGCCGTGTTTTGGCTGTTGGTGATGATATGAAAAAAGCCTGTTGTGCATTCTCTGTTCGTCAGTTCTTTAGTTTGCCCCCTCCCCCGCCCTTTTTAGGGTAATTCTCTTTTATTTACTCAGATTTTTTGAAATAAAAAGATTTATTTTTTAATCTTACTAATCTGTCATTAATTTCGTTTGAAATTAATAATTGCAAATAATTGCATTAAATCAAATTAGGTTTATTTATGAAAGCCATGAATAAAATTGTTATCAAGGTGGGAACGAGCACATTGACGCAAGGCTCGCAACAATTATCGCGCCGCTTCATGCTGGGACTAGTTCAGCAAATCGTCGAACTGCACAACCAAGGGATGCAGATCATCCTCGTGAGCTCTGGAGCCGTAGCGACAGGGAAGGAACTTTTCAGCTCTTCCGCATTAGATGCATCCCTAGCATCGAAACAGATGTTCGCAGCAATGGGCCAGATCAAGCTCATGCAGGTGTGGTCTGAATTATTTTCCCTATTCGATCAGCGAGTTGGACAGATCCTTTTGACCAAAGAGGATTTTTCTGATCGGAAAAAGCACATCACTTGCGAGACGTTGAACTGTTTGTTGAATCATCGCATCATTCCGATCATCAATGAGAACGATGCGATTGCAGGTGAGGTCTGCGTAGGAGATAATGACAATTTAGCTGCCCTTGTCGCAGCTATCATTGAGGCAGATACGGTCATCCTCCTCACGGACCAGGAGGGGCTTTATACGGCCAATCCGCGATGCGATGTCCATGCACAGCTCATCTCTATTGTTGAACAGATCGATGAGGCGATTCTCGCTAGTGCAGAAGGCGCTTCCAATACACTGGGCACAGGAGGAATGGCGACAAAGATCGAGGCTGCCCATAGGCTCACACAATCCGGCATACGTACGATCATCGCCTCGTCTGCAAGATCCAATGTTTTACTCGATCTTGCACAGGGAAAACAGATAGGGACAGTATTTTTAGAAAAAACGTATTAGAGGATAAGAACGATGAATACGCAATTAAAAAATCAGGCAATGACTGCCAAGGCAGCAGCGAGCCAGATGGCTATGGCTACATCTGAACAGAAAAATAGAGCGCTAGAGGCATTGATTGAGAATATACAAAAAGAGCGCGAGCGCATTTTAGAGGCCAATCGCAATGATATCGCTTTAGCAAAAACGCATGGCTTAAGCGAGGCCTTATTGGAAAGGCTGTCCTTAGAAAATCGACTAGAAGGAATTACACAGGATATCGCTGCGGTGATACGGCTTGCAGATCCTATCGGAGTAGTGTTTGATGACGAGAGTCTTGCCAACCAATTAAAACTAACCAAATGCCGCACTCCTATTGGCGTGCTAGGCGTCATCTATGAATCGAGGCCAAATGTTACCCTCGATATTGCAGCGTTGGCAATCAAATCTGGTAACTGTGCGCTTTTGCGCGGGGGATCGGAAACTCTGCATACTAACCGTGTATTAGTCGAGCTCATTCAGAACTCTCTTTCAGAGGCAGGGCTGCCTAAAGAGGCGATCCAAGGCATCTTGAGCGGTGAGCGCAGCGAGGTGAAAGAACTGCTCCAGTTGCATGCATATATCGATCTGATCATTCCTCGCGGCAATACAGCTCTGCAGCAATTCTGCAAGGAGAACAGCACGATTCCTGTAGTTACAGGAGGAATTGGGATCTGCCATTTATTTGTAGATGAGACTGCAGATCTAGAACGCTCTTTAGAGGTCGTTTACAATGCAAAAACACAACGCCCCACTGTATGCAATGCTTTGGATACGTTATTGGTGCATGCAGCCATTGCTGCCCGATTCATTCCCCAGGTCATCAGCATACTGGGAAAAGCAGGTGTGATTTTTCGGTTGGATCCTAAAGCTTATGCGTATGCCTGCGAGAAATCCTGTACACTTGCTGAAGCGCAAGATTGGGATACAGAATGGCTTAAGTTAGTCCTCGGCATTAAAATCGTGGAAAATAGCGAAGAGGCGATCGCGCATGTGCATCAGCATAGTTCGGGTCATAGCGATGGCATCCTTACGGAAGATGCACAGAATGCAGAACGTTTTGTAAAGGCGATCGATTCTGCAGCGGTATATGTCAATGCCTCTACGCGTTTTACGGATGGGGGACAATTTGGCTTAGGAGCCGAGGTGGCCATCAGCACGCAAAAGCTGCATGCAAGAGGACCTATGGGATTGAAAGAGCTCACCTCGTACAAATGGATCATACGAGGAGATTATCACGTGCGGGGGTAATGCCATTTTTCCAGCGCGGCTATTCTAAAAGCCGCGTGGGATGTGCGGACTAAAAACCAAAAATCACCTTAACAAAAGGCCCGGATAGCGCAAAATTGCTGGAAATCCTTTGGAAAGTGCGTGCGTAGACGCCGACTGTATCAGGCACAACGGGCGGCGTATTGACCTCGCTACCTATGTCTGTAGATTGGATGGCATTTAGATAAACCTGCACTTCGTAGCCAGCTACCAATTTGAACACAAAATGCTCCCTAAAAATCCAAGCATAAGCAAGGTTTAAGTTGCCCTCAAATCCCGGAACTAGTTGCATTCTGTTGGAAGTATGTGTGCTTTGCTGGTTCGGAGGCGTGACTCCTACTGACGCAAGGGCTGGAGAAATGGAAGAGTATTCCGTTTTGTTTTCCAGAGTACCCATGAAGAAGTCAGCAGCAAACCCTCCACCAAATTGAAAGCCTTTGACAATTTGATAAGAAAAATTCACACCAAAACGCGGTCCAGCACCCGTGAATTTTGATGGTGTCTCAATGGTGCGCTCAATGTCGCCTGATGGATTGGAGTATTCATTTTTAAGCGTTTCTTTGATGCGCGCAATTCCGATCCCGCTGAAGAAATTGGTACGCAGACGAGAACCGAAATGCACGAATATTCCGTAATCGAGATTGACTTGATCGAAGTGGAATTGCACTTGTCCACGCGCTTTATTATAGGGAGAGGCGTCGGGGCCAATTTCGAAAAAGGGTCCTATCATGTCACTTGAGGGAAGAGATGTGGAATCTGAATCCGTAGAATGGAAATGCTCCCAATCTACAGAAATATTCGTGCATGTGCTGGGAATGTTGCCGCTGAGGCAAAGATCGAACCCATAATGGTAATCGGTAGGGATATCGTGGATTATCCAGTTGGGTGTAGGAGCGGGAAGAGGATTCGCTTGTGCCGCATAATGCAGGTTGTTGGCCGTGGGCTGTAAAATCAATGAGTTGTATTTGATTTCGAAGACATAGGGCGGGCTGTCGAGAAAGACAAAAGAAGGCGGTCGCATAGGTTTAAGGGGTTTGATCTCCTTTTCTCCCAAAAGAGAAGAGGCGGATGTCTCTGATTCAGTAGCTCGAAAAAGAGAAGGCTTCGAGTTGGAAGCCGCATTATCATCATCTGCAAAAAGACTTGCGGCAAACAGAGATAACGCTAAAAGACAATAATTTTTCATTTTCCACTCCATTTTTTCAAAACAAAATTATTGTTCTAAGATAGATGTTGTCATGCTTTTTTTAAATATTTTTTTTCTAGTTCTATATTGGTAGAAAAATTTAAGATATTTTCTAGTTTTTTTATGAGGAAAAACCATGCCTAAAATCGTCGTGATTGGAGCGGGATTATCGGGACTGACTGCCGCCTTCCGCCTCTATGAAAAAGGTTTTGATGTGGAAGTGTACGAGGCTAGAGGCCGCGTGGGCGGACGCGTATTGACCATCCAGGTCAATGGCTACTTAGCGGAACTCGGGGGAGAAAATATCTTTAACGGCGGAGAAGCTCCTTTCATTAATACTCTATTACAGGATCTGAATTTAGAAGCGGAAATCACTAAGACTGTTTTTGACATCGTTTATTGCAAAAATGGCGAGCAAACTAGCTTCACACAGTTATTAAGAAAATCTCCTTTTTCTTCCCAATTAAAAGCGAGACTGCAAAAAATTGCAGAGAGAGCGAAGAATATGGACGAAGTATTGCTCTCTCTTTTTCCTGAACGGGGCCTTGCCTATCACGTCTGCAGGGCAGCACTTGCTGGATATGAGGGGGCTCCTGCAGAAAGTCTTTCCGTTTTCTACATCGAAACGCTTTATCATATGCTTTTAGGAGGATTTAGTTCTGCTCATCCTCATAACAGCGGCGATGGACCTGCCAGTCTGGATCGCATGTTCGTGAAAGGAGGCAATAGCTTGTTGCCATTAAAAATGGCAGAAAGATTACAAGATCGCATCCACTTAAACCATGCTCTGGTGAAAATCGCTAAAAATGCTGCTGGTTCTTATGTGTTGTTTTTCCAGAATGGGCAAACGGTCATTGCAGAGAGTGTCATCCTGTCTATCCCCTGCTCTGTGATCAAAGATATCTCTATAAGCTCTGAGGTGATCCCTGTTCAAAGAAAACGCGATCTCGAATCGATTCAGTATGGAACGCCCTCCAAAATTGTTCTCCCTGTTTCACGGGTCTATTTTGAAAAACAATATGCCAGTGATACGTTTTTCACATTTTTTAACAGAAATGCACATGTCGCCAATCTGTACTACATCGGGGGCCAAGGACAATTTACAGAGGCGGGCATGCGCGAGCGTTTCCATCAAGACCTTCCTCTGCTCCAAGAAATATATCATATCAAGGAAGATCTGCAGCCTGTTTTGTCCGTAGATGCACCCTTTTTCTCCTATTCAGATCCCGTTGGCCATAGCTGGCCGAATGATCCTTATGCACAGGGCGCTTACTCTTGTATTGGAGCTGGTCAGGAAGAATTGTTCACTTCGCTGACAGAAGTTAAAGGAGAAAAAGTAAAAACCCTATTCGCGCCCATTAACGAGTCGTTCTTTTTTGCCGGAGAGCATACGTCCACTCTTCTGGATTTGGGCGGAACAATGGAAGCAGCTGTCGAATCTGGAGAAAAAGCAGCTAGACTCTTAGAGAAGTGCTATTCCACGTAGTGTTTATCCATCATACTAAAAGCGGGAAAGCTGAAGCACAGAATGCGCACGGGATGGGCATTCGCGGATTTAAGCCGATGAACCATCCCTGGAAGGGTCTGGACCGATTCTCCGACATGCAGGATGCGATGCACATCATCGATTTCTATATCGAGTATGCCATTGACGACGATAAATTGTTCGGTTTCAATGTGGTGAAAGTGTTTGGGACATTCCAGGATTTCAATTAATGCCGCGCTCCATTTGTCTTGGGTGGCGCTACCCATAACGAGATCATATACCCAATAGGTTCCCTGCCGCTCGATCCTGCGCCCAAAATATTTTGCATCGAGTGGGGGAAAATCCTTCTCGTTTATCGGAGTCCATTGAAGGCCCTTCGGGGGTTTGCCGTCAAAATACACATCTTCAGGATAGTTAAATCCTGGCAGATCCAGGGAGAAAAATCGCACCGTTCCTTTGGGGATCAATGAATGGACCTTTCCCGGATCGACATACGCCGCGTCTCCACTTTTTAAAATCACAGGATTTTCTTCTCCATACAATGCCGTCAGCTCTCCATCGGTCACTAGGATAAATTGTCTCTGGATCCGATGATAATGCGGCGGGATGGGTGCGGAAATCTCGAAGAGTTCGAGTTTCCAGCCTTGCTCTGCTTCGGGCGGAACGAGGGAATAAATATTTAAATTGTCGCTTTCTACCTGTGCCGGAACAGTCATTATCATAGTGGGGATCATGAGTGCCTCCTAGAATGAGTTTTTTTCCAAATCATATTGATTTTGAATCTTTTTAGCTTCAAAATAGCTATCTTTCAACAAGAGTCGAGCCAGCCAATGTATCGTGCATATTATTTTGTATTTTTGCTATGTTTAGTATTTGTCTCGTCCTATGCAAAAGAAAATTTTTCACACAAGGATAACATGGAATCCGTACATGCTCCTCAATATCTCTATAAGATCGTGTCGCTTCGCCTCTGGCATGCCACGCAAAATAGAAACAATGTCACTCTATCTGCAGAAGATGATGCCTTTATTCATTTTTCTACAGAGGATCAGCTCGAGAGGATTATTGATAAATTCTGGTCCGAAGTTCCCCAGTACGTCATTTTAAAAATCGAAACAGCTAAAGTGACAGGGGAATGGGCATACGAGACCAATCCGGGTGGAACGACGCGCTTTTATCATCTCTACAAGGGATTTATTCCCATTAATGCTATTGCCGAAGCTAAGATTGTCTATCAAAAATCCCAGGATTCATGCGAGGCTCCTAAGTTAGGCATTGTGCAGATTGGTCATCCGGTCCTACGTCAAAAAGCGCAAGAGCTTTCAGCTGAAGAGATTTTAAGCCCTGAGATTCAAACGCTCATTCAGGAAATGATTGTTACGATGAGAGCCGCTCCCGGCGTTGGGCTCGCAGCGCCTCAGATCGGCAGACCCGTTCAAGTCGTCGTGATTGAAGACATGGATCACTCGCTTCTTACCCCAGAGCAGCTTTTGGAAAGAGACAGACAAAAGGTTGCCTTGCATGTCATTATCAATCCACGTATCGATATCGAAGAGACAGAAGCTGTGGAGTTTTTTGAGGGGTGCTTGAGCGTGCCTCAATTTGTAGGGCTTGTGCCTAGGGCCAAATCTGTGCGCGTGGAATGCCTCAATGAACACGCCGAACCGGTCACCATTCGCGCTAAAGGCTGGTATGCACGGATCCTGCAGCATGAAATCGATCATCTCAATGGGATCTTATATATAGATCGAGCAAGGCTTGCGACTTTGATGACAGAAGAAAATTACGTAAAACTCTGGAATCGAAAAGCCGTAA
>Ga0209579_10001126_pt1 | contig 22838 bp, 20 predicted proteins | sample Coa_R1_2_FD_187152 | JGI IMG/M metagenome (GOLD analysis project Ga0209579, IMG submission 187152) | Surface soil microbial communities from Centralia Pennsylvania, which are recovering from an underground coalmine fire - Coalmine... | ecosystem: Environmental > Terrestrial > Soil >... | reverse complement strand
CCTTGTCGTAGATGCAAAAAATGTACGCATCCTGACATGGTGGACGGAATGACCGTGGTCCGCCATGGAGAAGCTGCCGAAGTGATAGTCAGCCAAAACTGGCTGTGGTTACGCCTAGCACCGGGCTCACAGCTTGGTGGCGATAACGCAAACATAGGGTATCGAACCAAAAAAGGTGCCTTCGCCCAATCGCCGGCGACCCTCCGCTTTCAGGGCGTCGGCAGTGGGCTGTCCCAGGACGCCGTCCGCAACAAGTAAGTCGGCGCCACGGTCTATCACGGTCATGAAATAGGCCGGGTCTGTTGCCGTGTAGCCGAAGATGTCCGTGCGACGAATTTTGAAACCTGCCGCTGCCAGGAGCTTGCCGAGCCGCCGCGGCACCCAGCGATCGTGCACCAACGTTATCCACCGATTGACCACCGCTTGCAGCGGATCGTCGCTGGACAACGCCACGCTGGTCAATTCGTAATCTCCATCGAATACAGCAATTAAGCCGCCGGGCTTTATGATCCTGGCGGCTTCACTCAACAGTGCCTCGACGGCGGGGGCATGGCACACCAGCGTGTGCATCACGACGAGATCGATCGATCCCGCTGCCAGGCCTGTTATCTCAGCGTCACCTTCCTGAAATTTCAGTCCTGGAACATCCGAATGCTGTTCGCGCGCGCGCGCAATCAACACAGCGGAGGGTTCGATGCCGATCGCTTCAGCGGCTCCGACGACCTCAATCAAGTCGCGCGTGACGTGGCCAGTGCCGGAGCCGAACTCGACCGCCTTCGCACCTGGAGGCAAATGCAGGTTGGCGAAATACCGTCGACGAATTTCCACCTGGGAAGGATCGGCGGCTCGCGTATCTAACGCATTAGCCAGCCGGCGTTGCATCTCTACCGGAACTTCGCGGATATTGGCATACGGATCGGGCAAGACCTGCTCCTGATAAATACTGCAAAAAATCTATCGGGAATTACCCTCAATTCCTGTCAAAGAAAAGGATTTTCTGCGCGCGGCCGCGATCGAACTGATCAGCGCAAAGATGCTTCCAAAGCGCATGGCCGAATACGACATCGTCTCACATTGGGAAGCAGAATAAACCACGCCATGCTGGCGCGCTGATCGGGTGCGGGGCTATTCTACTTGTCGTCTGAATCGTTACTCGCAACGCTGCGAACCTCGCGATGAAGTCGCGCGGGGTCGGCATCGCGGTTGATCCGCGCCCGAGCTACATCTGAGACATCCACAAGCTGACCTGAGCAGTTGCAGCAAGCGCTGTGCATTCGCTCGTCCCTGGAGCCCAGATTTGCGATCCGTCGGGGGCTATCGGATCGGATGTCCTGTGGGCCTCCGAATCGTCGAGAGAATCCAATTCCGTTCCGGCTGGATTGGAACAATCAACTGAATCAGACTTCCGTCACACTTAGCGTTGCCGATATTAGAATCCGAAAGAACGCCGGAGGTTATTCCGTAAATTGAAATCCGTCCGCCGGTGTCGGTGTAAACCGGCCCGCCGCTGTCTCCTTTACAAACCGCCTCACTGTCCTTTACGGGGCTGGCGAAGTTGAAGAGCGGGACCTCGACCTGAATCATTCGATGCAATCGCTCGGCGTTTGTCTTAGGATTAGAAAACAAGCTCATCAGGAAATCCGTGTCGGAGCGCAGGATGCGCACGCCGATCCAGTCCGCATCGCGCGCGTTCCACAGACCCTCGCTGTAGCCCGCGGTCTTGAGGATCTTACCCGGCATCGGCGGCTCCGAGCTGAGATTGGCCGGCTTCGCCCCGCAAAGTGGCGCTTGCAATCGGATTACCGCGAGATCGGGAGCCGGCCAATCCTGGCCATTGATCGAAACCGACCTCTCGTCTGTTGGGTAAAACACGTCGTCCACGACCGCGTGTGAACAGTCTCGATAAAGCGAAGATTTCAAGATCACCAGCGGCGACAATTCCGCGGTGCAGTGGGCTGCGGTCAGCACGTGCCGGTCGTCGATCACGGTTCCCGTGCAGCCCGGGCCTGAAATTTCAACAACCGAGTAGCGGATTAAGTCGCCGAAGGAAGCGGCCTGGCCGCCGACGACAGCATCCGCCGTAGAGGTGGCAAGTAAGCCGGAGATTAGACAAAATGCAGAGATTGAGCTCCTTACGAATCTGAAGCTCTGCATCAGTCCGCTCTTGGTACGTTCCTGCACCCGCGACACCAAAGAGAGGACCCCATGTGGATTGACACAGCCTTCGGCCGGGACAGGTGCGTTGAGCGAGTTATTTCAGACGCTTCCAGCGAAGTTCACTTCGTCCGCCGAAGGACGGAACGGTGGTCCAGGTCTGTTCGTCGCTCGTAAAAGAAGCGATGGTTCGCTTCTGATCAGTTCCAGTCCAGGCCGGCCAAGTCCCGCCTTCGATGTGCTGGACGATGACACGCTCGACTACCGAGTAGGTCCCAAAGAAAGCAAAACTCCCATGCACGGTCGCTTCGTTTTCCTCTGCCGTGCCGCGCATCCGGTTGTTTGATGCAAATTTCGGAAGATCGGGACGCGAGTTGATGATCGCGAAGTGACCGGCGCTGTCGAATATCGCTATTCCGTTTGGCTGCGGGCCAAACGGTTGAATTGTCCGACCGTCCACAGTGGTGGTGGTATCCGCTTCGAGAGTCCACGTCCCGACCAGGTCCTTAGCCGTTTGGGCACTAGCCCTTGGAATGGAAATCCCCAGGCATGTAATGGCCATCAAAGTGGCCATGATCAGATGTTTCATGGCATTTCTCACTGATGGTAGGAGCGAGAGCGCGACTGTTTCACCTCCGTCGTTCACGCCCGCACGTAGGCGTAACCCTGGTCCTCGAGTTCCGCAATTCGGAGGACCCCGGCCGGCACAAGCCGCGCTTCGGGAATGATCGTGATCTGCTTTCCCTCGCGTTTCTCCATGGTCGTTTTCGTGTTGTTGCAGCCGGACAGCACGACGTTGGGATCAACCTTGAGCAACTCGGCGATCTGTTGCTTCACGGGGGAAGTATCCTCACGGAACATGTTCAGCCCGCCGCTGTTGGCGACGATTTCGATGGTGACGTTCTCGCCGCGCTTTAAGCAGAGTTCATAGGCATTCTTGGCGTTGCCGAGCGCGGTCTTCATGGAGTCCTGATCATTCGCGCCAACATGCAGGACGATCTTGTGCTGCTTCTTCGTCGCCTCCTCGGCGCCGGCGCCGCCAACGAGCATCGCGAGCGCTCCACCAATCGCCGCGAGACGGAACATCATTCGACGATCCATCGATTTTTCCTCCCGAACCCCGCATGCTCCATACTGGGCAGCAAATGGCAGCGGGCTCATCTCCGGGCTCCTGGTGCTATGGAGTTTCCGCACTCATGTCAGATATGGCGCGTTGCGTCTTTCGGGATCTCTCAATTTAACCTTAGAACGCCCTCCATTTTTCCTTTGGACGGCTTATATTGAGGTTACTGCGGGGCGCAGCGCGTCACGGGATGAAATCTTGCGCTATCTGTTCGAGAACTGCGTACTCGACACCGATTGCCGCGAGCTACGGCGGGGAACGAACCTCGTGGCAATCGAGCCTCAGGTCTTCGATCTCCTTGTTCACTTGATCCGGCATCGTGATCGCGTGGTCAGCAAGGACGACCTCCTGGCGTCGGTCTGGCACGGGCGCGCCATTTCCGAGTCGGCATTGTTCAACCGGATCAATGCGGCCAGGAGCGCAATCGGTGACACCGGAGAGCGGCAAGGGCTGATCAAGACGCTCCCGCGCAGGGGTTTGCGGTTTGTCGGCGCCGTTCGAGAGGAGGAATTCAGCCCTGCCATAGTCGGACCGGACAAGTCTTCGCCCGGATTTGCCGACAAGCCCTCAATCGCGGTCCTACCCTTCGTAAATCTCAGCGGCGATCCAGAGCAGGATTACTTCATCGATGGGATCGTCGAGGATGTCATCACGGCTTTGTCGCGTAACCGTGCTTTCTTCGTTATCGCCCGCAACTCCTCGTTCACATACAAGGGAAGAGCAGTCGACACCAAGCAGGTCGCTCGTGAGCTCGGCGTTCGGTACGTATTGGAGGGCAGCGTGCGCAAGTCGGGCAACCGTATGCGTGTGACCGGGCAGCTCATCGAAGCCGAGTCAGGCTACCATTTGTGGGCAGATCGGTTTGAGGGCGACCTGGTCGACATCTTCGATCTTCAAGACCAACTCGTTACTAGCGTCGTCGGGGCGATAGCACCACAACTCGAAAAGGCTGAAATCGAGCGCGCGAAGCGGGAGCTGACCAGCAATCCTGCTGCTTACGATTTTTACCTCCGCGGACTTGCCAGCTGGAATTGCTGGTCCAGGCCTGACAATGAAAAGGCATTGAAGCTTTTCTATGCGGCCATTGAGAAAGACCCTGAATTTGCGACCCCCTATGGCTTGGCCGCCTCGTGCTACCAGTTCGCCAAGGCCAACGGTTGGCAATCCGATTTTGACGCGGAAGAAATATCGCGTCTGACGGAACGTGCAGCCGAATTGGGAAACGACGATGCCGTGGCGCTGTGCTGGGCGGGACACGTCCGCGCTTTCTTCTTTAAAGAAGTAGATCGTGCACTCCTCCTGATCAGTCGCGCGCTTGAGCTTGACCTAAATCTGGCTGTCGCTTGGCAGCGCAGCGGCTGGGTCCGCGGCTATGCTGGCGATTCCGACGGCGCGATCGAAAGCCTCAACAAAGCGATGCGGCTTGATCCCCTCGACACGCGCGTGTTCCTCACGCAAAGCGCTATGGCATTTGCACATTTCGTCGCTGGGCGGGATCAAGAGGCGGCGGAATGGGCAGCTCTGGCCCTGAGGACGAAACCGAACTGGATGCCGGCTCTTCGGGTAGCTATCGCCTCCAACGCCATGCACGGGCGCGCTGCCGAAGCAAAGGCCGCTCTGCAGTCGTATGAGCGGATCGATCCAAACCTGAGCATTCGCAAAATATGCGAGCATTATCCTTTTCAACGAGAAAAAGACAAGCGACGGCTAGTGAAGGCCTTACGCAAGGCTGGAGTTCGCGAAGCTTAGCTCCTTCCTCCGAAGACCTCGAATCCGGTTTAGTCCAAAAGCACCGAGACGCATTTTGCACAGCAGCAATTGCCCGCCGCGCATGTCGGCTCAGGTGCCAAGAGGCGACATCGAGCCGGTGTGCAAACCTCTACGGAGGTGGCGTCTAAATCTGAATTCCTCGTTTTGTAGGGGCCCGCTCAAACTGCGCGAGGCCGACTCGGCCACCATCATGGGAACTGTCTTCATCATCCCGCAACCCGGCGAGAAAACCGGATGACAAGCGGTAATGTCCCCCTCTCTTGGCGTTGGAGAAGGGCACTCAAAGCGCCCCCATGTTCGGGCTTCGCCTCTGGGAGCGCGCGCTGCTCACAGAGAGGCCGAGCTTCCGAGGATTCCTGCTTATCCGACCGGCAGGATCGCCGGCGGCCCTTGAAACGTCGATGGATTTTTAAGTCCTTCGGCTACACGCGGAGTGGGCGCATAGGCCCGAATGATGAGATAAAACGCTCCTGACGACGTCGGCAGCCAGTTCGCCCGCCGTTCTTGGCCGGGATCGTCGCGCTGAACATAAATCGTGAACGACCCGTCAGCGTTGTGCGCCAGGTCGCTGTCGCCGCCGAGCGAATAGCGATCGATCGGATTGGGAATCGTAAAGCCCGTGGCGCTGTCATACGCCGTTATCGACCAAAAGCCGGGTGAGACAACGTCGACGCAAGGCGTCTTCTCCTTGAATGTCAGCGCGTACCGATTTGCACCGATCAGCGGTTTACCGGCCCCGTCCGAGACGGACGTGTAGTAGATCGCTTCGCGGGTCGTGTTCGATGTCAGGCCGAACACGGCGACGAGGGCGCGCATCGGGTAATCGGCCCCGGGCATGCCGACATCCGCCGGTGGTATGTTCCAGCCATTCACCGTGTTTCCCAAGAACGGCAGAAGCGGCATCATCATCGGGCCGATTCCCTCGGCCGCCGATTTCATCTGATTCAAAATCTCCGGCTGAACGTTTTCGCGTTTCCATGGCTGACCGAGTTCAATACCCAAATACTTGAATTGCGGCAGCACCGATTTGATCTCGTTCACCGGCGGCGGATTTTCGTTCATCGCTGCGGAGAAGACCTCCCAAAATTGCAGCGGGTCGAGAAATTGCATCTGGCTGCTGGCGACCTTGGGATTGACCTTCGGCGTGTCGTAACGGTAGGCGACGCCGGCCGGCGCCGGACTACCATTGTGTTGGGCTAGACCTTTCACCGTGATGGCGCTCAGCACCTCTTGAGCAGCGGCCAGATCGGCGTGGTTTTTGACATGCACGCGCGGCTGCAGTTCGACCCAGCGCGTCGGGCAATCGATGCGCTTCACGCCCGCCGGCAGCTTCCCCTGCCAGCCCGGTCCAACTAGCGCAAATGTGTCGCCCTTGTAGCCGGTCGCAATGCCGCCGACGTAGGCGAACGCGTTGGCCCACATGTCGCAGATTTCGATCATGTAGTAGCGGCCGTGCGAGTCGGGCGCGTGCAGGATGATCGGCTGCTGCTTCAGATCCATGAAGCCGAAGCCGTAAATCACGTTCACGTTCGGTGTGACGTAGCCGGACTGTTGGGCAATTGCCGGACTGGCGATGTCCTCCATGCGCCAAATTTCGTTTGGCGCTATTTTGGCGCCGGCTCCGACCGAGGTCGTGTCGCGCAGGTTATACATGGCGACGATCGGGGCTGCGTACGTGGCGGCCTGAAGCGCGAGGGCGGCAAGCCAATTGTCGGCTCCCATCTCTTGGCTGGCGGCCGACGCGGTTGCCTTTGGCGAAGCTTCACCTGCGTTTGCCAATGAGATCGATCCGGCGTTTGCGATTGAAATCGATAAAGCTCCAGCGCCGGCGAAAAGTGTCCGTCGGCTCATCGGCGTGTTTCTATTGATCGCGGTGTTCATAGCTTCCTCATCTGTTGTCTGATCGGTGGAGGAAATCAGGTGCCGAGCGTGCGCTCATGCACGAGTTTTTCCTGGCGAGGCGTTTTCAGAAAACGCATCGTCGGTTCGGATGGCCAGCGCTGGACGTCACGCTGGTGTTTGACGCTTGGCGCAAATGGATTCCGGGCTGACCTATGGTCGGCTTGACAGCCCAGCATTCATATGGACACTGTCCATATCCGCTAATGTGGATGCTGTCAATATCGAAAATGGGGCCGGGATGAAAAAGACAAGAAAGGCACGCGGCGCGCGTCCGTATCACCATGGCGACCTACGCCGCTCGTTGATTGATGCCGCGCTGGCGCTGGTGACCGAGAAGCAGGATTGGACTTTCTCTCTCCGAGAAATCACTCGACGCGCCGGCGTCAGTCACAATGCGCCGTATAACCACTTTACCGACGGCGATGAATTGCTGATCGCCGTTGCAGCGGCGGGCTTTGAGCGAATGCGCGATCATCTGCGCACCGCGGTCAGCGGTATCGCGGCGCCCGACAAGGCTTTATTGGCTTGCGGCAGAGCTTACATCGAGCTCGCCCTGAAGAACCCGGCCCTCTACCGGCTCATCTGCGGACCGGCGCTGGCGAAGTCGACCGGTAGCCGACCGGCTGAGGCGCGTCGCGCGGCCGACGAGGCAAGGGCGGTACTGGAGGAGATCATTCAACGCGGTGCGCAATCGGGCGTATTTGCTGTGTCGCCGGATGATCCGCTCGAACAGGCCAAAGTCGTGTTTTTTGCGTGGTCCGTGGTGCACGGCCTGTCCATGGCGCTGCTGGACGGTTTTGCAGAAACGGAAATAACCCTCGATGACCTGGTCAAGGAGATCGAGCGTGTAGTGCTCATAGGACTCAGGCCTGGCAAAAGTCGTCGCTGAAACCGCTGTGGGTCACGACCAACCAATTTGCGACAGCCGCTCTCAGGTCCGCTTTTCCGGAAAGCGACCGAATAGGGTTCGTCCGAAAATCATTCGCGATGGGCCAGGAAGAGACTCATGCGCCGCAACAGATAGGAGCTTACGCCCTCTTTTGATCTTTTCGGCAATTGAAACATGGCTGGAGCAGGACCCGCGCTGGCAGGCACCAGGCCGCGCGCTCGTGGCGCCTGCCCACGCTGGACATCGCAACCCGCTCGAAAGGAGTTTTTCCCATGACGGAGTAAAGTGAATCGAAACAGCCGATGCACCGCCACTTCCGTCATTCGAGCGCGACGCCCTGGATTTGATAGAGAAATTTGAGCAGCTGTTTGCGATAGTCGGCGTACTGCGAACTCGTGGCGAGCGCCAGACGGTCGCGCGGGCGGGGCAGCGCCACTTCAAGCACGTCGCCGATCCGTGCCGCCGGTCCGTTGGTCATCATCACGATACGGTCGCCCAGCAGAATCGCCTCATCGATGTCGTGCGTCACCATGACAACGGTCGATCGGATCGATTCGACTAGCCGAACCAATTCGTCCTGCAGGCTGGCGCGGGTCAGCGCGTCGAGCGCGCCGAACGGCTCGTCGAGCAGCAGCACTCGGGGCTCAACCACAAGCGCGCGGGCGAGACCGACGCGCTGCTTCATGCCGCCGGAGATTTCGTAGGGAAATTTGTGCATGGCGTGTTCCAGGCGCACCAACTTGAGCGCCTGTTCGGTCTTGCCCTCGACCCGGGCCGCCGGCAGCGAACGGCCAAACACCTGTTTTGCCACTAGATGTACGTTTTCATAACAGGTCATCCAAGGCAGCAAAGCGTGACTCTGGAAAACCATGGCGCGGTCGGGGCCGGGGCCAAGCACCGGCCTGCCTTCGCAAACAATGCCGCCCGCCGTCGGCAGCAGCAGACCCGCGATCAGGTTTAACAGCGTGCTCTTGCCGCAGCCCGAATGACCGATCAGGCAGACGAATTCGTTCTTGGCGACGTCGATCGAGATGGAATCGAGCGCGCGAAAACTGCCGTTGCCTTTGACCGGGAAATCCATCGAGACGTTGTTGATGGCGAGAAATGCCACGCGTTACTCGCGGAAGCTCAGCGCGCGCCCGGTCCAGGCCAGTCCGGAATCCAGCCCGAGCCCGACCAGGCCGATCAGCACGATGGCGACGATCATGCTGGCGATCTGCAGATTGTTCCACTCGTTCCAGATGAAATAGCCGATGCCGCTCTGTGCGCCGACCATCTCGGCAGCGACAATCACAAACCAAGCGATGCCAATGGAAATGCGCATGCCGGTCATGATCATTGGAACGCTTGCCGGAAACACGATACGCAGGACGTGCTGGACCGTGCCGAGGCCGAATACGCGCGATACGTTGACCCACTCTTGCCGGACGTTCCCGACGCCGACCGCGGTATTGAGCAGCATCGGCCACACCGCGCAGATGAAAATGATGAAAATGGCGGAAATGCTGCTGTCGCGGAATGTATAAAGGGCAAGCGGCATCCAGGCTAGCGGCGAGATCGGTCGCAGCACCTGGATGAATGGATTGGCGGCGCGATAAGCGAACGGAAACATCCCGAGCGCAAAGCCGAGCGGCACTGCCACGACGAGCGCAAGCACAAAGCCAAGTAGTACGCGGCCGAGCGATCGCAACAGATGCCAGGCGATGCCGAGATTGTTCGGATTTGAACTATCGAAGGCATGGGCGAGGAGTTCGGCGCCGCGCTTCGCCACCGCGACCGGCGTCGGGATGGCAGCGCTCGGCGTCGCCGCTGCGCTCTGGCCGGCGAGCCGTGCATATTCGGGATCGATCCCCGACAAATTCGCCGGGCCGCCCGCGGTCAGGAACTGCCAGACCGCAATGAACAGAACAAACGCCGCAACGGATGCGAGCCAGGGCTGCACGATGCGCCGCATCGTTATTCTGCCGCCTTCGTTACGACTTGCGGACCGATTTCAGATACTCGTCCGGTTTTGACGAGTCGAATTCCTGGCCGAGGATGATTTCCTTGCGGAAGGTGATCGGCGGCGGATTGGCGCCGAGCTCTTTCATGATCTTGCTGGCGTCGGTCGCGAGCATGACCTCCTCGGCGAGTTTCTTATAGTCGATGTCTTGCTTGAGCATGTTCCAGCGCCGCAATTGCACCATCAGCCACACCGCCGCCGAATATTGTGGGAACGGCTGATAGTCGACGCGGTCGTCCGCGGTCTTGATGTTGCCGAGGCCATCGGCATAATGCCCCGAAATCACCTGGTCGACGACGATTTCCGGCGCGTTGAGGTATTGCGGCTGGGATAGCACCTTCGCCATTCCGGCGCGATTGTTCCTGTCGGAGACGTAGAGGCTTGCCGAAACGATAGCGCGGTAAAACGCGATGAACGTATTCGGGTTTTGTTTGATCCAGCTCTCCGGCGCCGTCACCGAGCAGCAGGGGTGTCCATTCCACAAATCGCGCGAAATGGCGTGGATGAAGCCCGCGCCTTCGTAGACAGCACGCTGGCCGCCCGGCTCGCCGCCGAAAAAGCCGTCGATGCCGCCGACGCGCAGCGCCGAGACGTATTCGGTCGGCGGGATGATGCGATAGGTCACATCCTTGTCGGGATCGAGCCCGTAGAACGCGAGATAGTTGCGCAACTGCATTGCCTGGTGGCTTTGCTCGAACGGCACCGCGAACACAAAACCTTTCCAGTTCTTCGGATCGCGGTTGTCCTTGTGCTTGCTGGCGAGCACTAGCGAATTGCCGTTCTGGTTGCAGATGGTCAAAACCTTGATGGACTGGGTCGTGCCGCCGATGCCCGCCGTCATGGTGAGCGCGACCGGCATCACTTGCTGCGAGACATCGAGCTCGCCGTTGATCATCTTGTCGCGGATGATGCCGATCCCGGCAATCTTCTGGAGGCCGACCTCCAGCCCCTCCTTGGCATAGTCGCCGCGGACTTCGCCATAGATGAGCGGCGCGGCGCAGGTGATCGGGAGAAAACCGACACTCAGCTTTGTCTTTTCGAGCGGTTGCTTCTCCTGCGCGATCGCCTTGAGAGTCTCAAGCGGCAGCAGCGTCGCCAGCGCGCCGAGAAGCGTCGCCGCCCCGGCGGTTTTGAGGAGCGTGCGCCGCAGCACAGGCTCGGGAAAAGACCGTGCAGCAGGGCGTCTTCGACCGCCGCGCCGATCGCCTGTTCGCGATCGGCCGTGCCCGTCAGTAAATGGGCGCCGCAGCTGCACAGGCCGCCGGTGGAAGAGTGGCGATGAATCGTTTCAGGCATGATAACCTCTCCGTCCGCTGACCTTCCCGCCGTCCAGCCTACCGCCGCGGCGGCGGCTGGGACCAGCGCAGAAACGCGCAGATCGGGTTGCGGGAATGCAAAGAACGGGCCGTCGTGCATGGCGACTGTTGGGGAGCGGTGCCCAATCGCGCGGCATCGCCCGACGGTGCGGTCCGACCTTTCGGCCGGGCGCAGCCCGCTGCGACGGATGAGCGGAGATGTTTAATTGGAATGATCTGGTGTTTTTTCTCGAATTGGCGCGTCAGGGCCGGCTGTCGCCGGCGGCGCGGCGACTAAAGGTCGACCTCACCACCGTCAGCCGTCGCATTTCCGAGCTGGAAAAGGACCTTGCCGTCAAGCTGTTTGAGCGAAGGCCCGACGGTTTTCTACTGACCGAAGACGGCCACAAGCTCTTGGCCGTGGCGGAGAAGATGGAGGCGCTCGCTCTTCCGATCGCTGAATCGAGCCACGCGGCGCCGAGCGAACCATCCGGCCGCGTGCGGCTCGCCACGATGGAAGGTATCGCCGCCTTTTACCTTGCGGATAAGCTTGCCGACTTCAATGCGGTTCATCCCGACATCGTAGTCGAACTCGTCACCGAGCGGCATCTGATCAACCTCACCAAGCGCGAGGCCGACGTATCGATCAGCTTCGTGCCGCCGGCCGGCCCCCGGCTCGACGTGCGTAAGGCAGGGACTTTCAAGCTCGGCCTGTTCGGTTCCGCCGCCTATCTCGAACGCCACGGCACACCGCGTACGGTCGAAGAACTGTCCGATCATAATTTTGTCGATTACATCGCCGATCTAGTCGCCATCGCCAAGGTGCACTGGCTGCTCGATGTGCTGGAGCCCGAACACGTGGTTTTCCGCAGTTCCAGCATGGCGGCGCAGCAGAACGCCATCGCGGCGGGGCAGGGGCTTGGGCTTCTGCCGTATTTCTCGGCCAAGAGGGAGCCCAGGCTGGTGCCGGTCGTGCCGGACCGCGTCGTCGTCGAGCGCGAGCTGTATGTTTCGGTCCACGACGACATCCAGTTCATGGGGCGGGTGCGGGCGCTGACACGCTTTCTGTTTGCTTTGTTCAAGAAGGATGCGGTCTACCTCAATACATATTAACCGCGTCGCGCGGATGCGGATTTGCGCAGCACCGCTTGTGGGATTTCTGCTACCGGAATCGTCGCGGCGCGTCGTAGCATTGGCGTAGAGGCCGCAACGCGTGCAGGAAGGAGTGCATCGGTGAGTCGCGTCACGCTCGATCCACATGGGTTCTATCGCCGCCTGCCGCTCGCGCCGCATCAGATGCGCGATCGCCTCACCCCTGTGAAAGATGCCATCGTCCTTTGCCATGTTGGCGTGCCGCGCATGGCGCGCGAAAAATGGTCGCTGGCGATCGACGGTCTGGTCGCGTCGCCACGGATCTTGACGTTCGCCGACCTGGCGCGTTTTCGCCGGGTCGAAGTAACGTGCGTCCACCAGTGCGCCGGCAGCCCCTTGCAGCCGAGCGAGCCGAGCCGGCGGGTGTGCAACGTGACTTGGGGCGGCGCGCGCCTCGGCGATATTCTAGCCGTTTGCGGTCCCCACGCGGCCGCGCGCTATGTCTGGTCGACAGGCGCCGATTTCGGCGAATTCGGCGGCGTTACCATCGAGGCCTATGTCAAGGATTTGCCGATCGAGCGCGTGACGGCGGACGTTTTGATCGCCTACGAGATGAATGGCGCGGCGCTCGCGCCCGAACACGGTTTTCCGGCGCGGCTCGTGGTGCCCGGATTTTACGGCACCAACAGCGTGAAGTGGATCACGCGCCTGACGCTCGCCGATCGGCGCGCGTCAGGCCCATTCACGACGCGATGGTACAACGATCCATCGCCGAATGGCGGGGCATCGGAAGGCGGGCAAACAGTTCCGGTCTGGTCGATCGCGCCGCAGTCCCTCATCGTTGCGCCCGCGCCCGAGGCGAGGATCGAGGCGTCAGAGACGTGCGAGATCTGGGGCTGGGCCTGGGCGGACGGCGGCGTTGTGGCCGTGGAAGTCGCGGTTGATGGAGACTGGCAATCGGCAAGTCTCGAACCGTTGAACGGCCGTTCGTGGCAGCGCTTCGCGATGGCGTGGCAGTGCCGCCAACGCACCACCGTAACGCTTGCCTCGCGCGCCACGTCCGCGGACGGTGAGATTCAGCCCGTGTCCGGCCGGCGCAACGCTATCTATAGCTTTGCCGTCACCGCCACCTGATAGTCGGCGGTATTGGTGCAAGCCAGCGTGCAGAATTTCGTAGTTCGCGGCGCGGCGCAAACTGAGACAATGGCTCAAAGCAACCGAAGGTGTATGCAATGACCAAACGATATCCACGCTTCAAAGCTGCCGCGTGTCACGCCGCCTCCGCGTTCCTCAATGCGGCGAAGACGACCGAAAAGGCCTGCGGCCTGATTGCGGAAGCGTCGCACCACGGCGCCTCATTGGTGGTCTTTCCCGAATCATTCATTCCCGGTTTTCCGGTATGGGCCGCTTTGCAGGCGCCGATCCAGTCGCACGCATTCTTTGCCGCGCTCGCCGCGGAAGCTCTACGCCTTGACGGACCCGAGATCGAAGCGCTGCGCACCGCCGCACGCAAGCACGGGGTGGTCGTTTCAGTCGGCGTGACCGAAGGCACCGACGCCAGCGTCGGCTGTATCTGGAATTCCAACGTCCTGATCGGTGCCGATGGCGAAATCCTCTTACATCATCGCAAGCTGGTTCCGACATTCTACGAGAAACTGATCTGGGCGAATGGCGATGGACGCGGGCTGCGCGTCGTCGATACCAAGGTTGGCCGACTTGGCATGTTGATCTGCGGGGAAAACACCAATCCGCTGGCGCGCTTTGCGTTGATGGCGCAGGGCGAGCAGGTGCACATGTCGTCCTATCCACCGGTCTGGCCGACCCGGCCCGCGCATGACAACGTCGGCTACGACTTGCGTCGTGCCATCGAGATTCGCGCGGGCAATCACGCCTTCGAGGCCAAGGTATTCAACGTGGTCGCTTCGGGGTGCGTCGACTCATCGTTGCGGCAGGCCCTCGCTCGATCGGACAAAGCGGCGCTGGAGACGCTGGAAAACGCCCCACGAGGGGTGTCCATGATCATCGATCCGAGTGGCGAAGTGATAAGCGACGTATTGTCGGATGACGAAGGCATCGTCTACGCGGATATCGACCTCGCCCGCTGCGTCGAACCCAAGCAGTTCCACGACCTAGTCGGCTATTACAATCGCTTCGATATTTTCCGTTTGGAGGTCGATCGCACGGCGCGAGAGCCGGCCAGCTTTACGGACCGGGCGACCGTAAACGACGGCGACAACCAGGCATCCAATAAAAGTTCCCGCAATGCCGACAGCGCGGCGCAAATCACATTTTTAGAAGGCGGTCAGCACAGCGCATCGTGACGCGCCAACCGCGGTAAAGGGCTTCGCCGACGACGGCCGGGAGAGCCGAAGCGTACGCTTCGGTGGCTTCGTTATCGATCAAAATTGTCCGATGCGGGGCGTGGCCACGCCCCCACCCACACAATTCCACACGGTCTGAATTGCTGCGCTGCATGCTTCGCGTCCGACATGGGTCAGGGGCGTAGGTTTGAGCCTGCGTCAGCCACTTCCGCTTTCCCCCCGATCGCTACCAAATCCAGCACGGCGGCAAGTGACGTGGTGGGCGTGCGCCGTGGAAAGGCGGCGCTTTCCAGTGGGTGCGAATCCCACCCGGCAACCGCTCCAGCCGGAAGCAACCGGAGCAGTCACGGAGGTGACGAAGTGGCTGAAGCCTTCGGGTAGCGTGTCACGATATACGGTGACAGCGCGAGTGTGCAGGCCGTAACGCGAGTGAACGCCGAGTAAGCCTCGAAAAGTCAGATGCGCAGGCCGACCCGATGGCCCTTTCGGGGAAGGCTGACACGGCTGGGAGAGTGAGCGAAAGATACGCCCCAGTCGCTGCGCCGGGGTAGGGGCGACAGCATGTACACAAGGAAAGCGAACGCAACACGGGAGACCCCAAGGCGTGGTCAGGGATGACTAACTGGACGCCCGTGAGGGACAGACCGGGCGCCCTGGGGAGTCGGAGAGGTTCATTGTACCGGTGATGCCGGGTAATGCCGGCGGAGGGACGGGACCTCAGTTCAAGACGAACGCAATACGTAGTGAGGGACCTGGAGATTGGGCAACCTAACAACTCCGAAGAGTGTTCAGAAACTGCAGACGGCGTTGCACGCGAAAGCGAAGGCAGAAGCTGGCTATCGCTTCTACGCCCTGTACGACAAGATCAGCCGTGAGGACATTCTGGCGCATGCCTATGCCCAGTGCCGCTCCAACAAGGGCGCACCGGGTGTAGACGGACAGGATTTTGCGGACATCGAGGCGTATGGGGTGCAGCGGTGGCTTGGCGAACTGGCGCTTGCGATCAGGCAGGAGACCTACCGGCCGGACCCTATCAGAAGAGTGTTCATACCGAAGGCCAACGGCAAACTTAGGCCGCTGGGCATCTCGACCTTGCGCGATCGGGTCTGCATGACAGCAGCGATGCTGGTACTGGAGCCGATCTTTGAGGCCGATCTTCCACCAGAGCAGTACGCCTACCGTTCTGGGCGCAACGCCCAACAGGCGGTGGTCGAGGTGGAAGCGCTGGTGTTCCGAGGCCATCCGGAAGTCGTTGATGCCGACCTCGCGGACTACTTCGGGAGCATTCCGCATGCCGAACTTCTAAAGTCGGTAGCGCGCCGAATTGTTGATCGGCGCGTGCTGCATCTGATCAAGATGTGGCTGGACTGCCCCGTGGAAGAAACCGACGAACGAGGACGGAAGACACGCACAACCGAAGCCCGGGACAAGCGGCGCGGCATTCCGCAAGGCTCACCCATCTCACCACTGCTGGCGAATCTCTACATGCGCCGGGTCGTGCTGGGGTGGAAGATGCTCGGGCTCGAGCAAAGCCTTGGCTCACGTATCGTGACCTACGCCGATGATCTCGTGATCCTGTGCCGGAAGGGCAAAGCCGAAGAAGCCTTGCAACGACTGCGCGAGATCATGAGTAAGCTGAAGCTCACGGTCAACGAGGAAAAGACACGAATCTGCAGGGTACCGGAAGGAGAGGTCGACTTTCTGGGGTACACGATTGGGCAGATGTATTCGGCGAGAACCGGAAAGGCGTACCTAGGGTACCGGCCATCGAAGAAGAGCATCAAGCGCATGGTCGAGAACATCCACGCGTTAACCGCCCGATCGGGAACCTGGCAAGAAACCACAGAGCTGGTGAACAAGTTGAATCGCTTGCTACGCGGATGGGCGAACTACTTCGAAGTAGGTACCGTCACAAAAGCGTATCGGGCGATCGACAACTACACGGCTATGCGGTTGCGCCGGTGGTTGCGCATCAAGCACAAGGTCAGGCGACGCAAGGGCGGAGCTTATCCACTTCCGCACCTTTACGGGTACTTCGGGCTCGTACGCCTGACCGCGCTTGGGCACGACGTGCCGTGGGTGAAGGCGTGATGTCTTGTCCGAGAGCCGGATGCGGGAAATCCGCAAGTCGCGGTTCGATGAGCGGGATGTGGAAACGGAGTCAGGGTTGATCCACTAAGGCACCGCCAGACGAAAGGGGCGGCAACAGATATGTTCAACCTACAACCACCGCGTCACATTCCGACTCTACCATTTTCGACCGCTGCCTATGAATTGAGATGCCACTTCCATCGCGGCGGCTGCGCTCTTATCGGCCCGTGCACGTCCTGCTACGCCGTGACGGTTGGCGGATCAACCAGAAGAAGACGCGGCGGATCTATCGCGAGTTGGGCCTGCAATTACGGAATACCCGAACCCGGCTGAAGGCTACGCCGTGCGAGGATCGTCGCAATGCGACCCGGCCGAACGAGACCAGGGCGATGGACTTCGTGCATGATCAACTCGCGACCGGACAGAAGCTTCGCGTATTGACGATCGTTGATACGTTCTCGCGGTTCTCGCCGGCTTTAGACCAATGTCAGTTCGCTCAACATAGTCCGTGCCGCTTCAAGCTTTGTTGAATTGAACTGTTTGAGCCAAGCCGCTCCGCGAGATGTCAGCGATAATCGATTCGGGTCTACCGACCACACGCTGCCCATTGGCGAAGGTCCATTGGTCCACTTGTGAAGGTGGCCTACTTTTCGGGCCACCCTAGAACGGAGCATAAAACCCTTATCGTCATCCACAAACTCAAGGATGACACGCTGAAGCTCCGAGTTTGCGGCACGGACGTTTTCGATCCGCTATGGAAGTGCTGGGTAGGGCGCCCCATAGCGCGCTCTTATGAGAAGCAGTGGTGCAATCCGCCTTAAAGCCTGTCGCTAAACACCGTCGCTAATGCCGCTAATCCTGGTGATAACCCATTGATTTTATTGGATGGCGCTCCCTAGGGGACTCGAACCCCTGTTTTCGCCGTGAGAGGGCGAGGACATCTCCACATACCTGCGCAAGAGGACCCCCGAGGATGCGGCGTTGAGCGGAGCGGGACATTAAGGTAAGGGTGCCTCGTGCGCGGTGTGCAGTCTTGACCACTACAGAAACCACTACAGGCGCTCCGAGATGCTGGAAAAAATATTCAGCTGAATCAAAATGTTAGAGAGGGAAGGGGCGTTTCCTCTCGACCGCACCAAGTTTGTTATTGGGCGCAGCTCGGAAGTGAGTGCCTTGCGCGACGTTTACGAGTCGAATTATGCAAGCATTAGAGCCGAAAATCTCCGGGACGCGCGATTATTTTGGCGACGACATTGTCGCGTTGCGTGGTGCACGCGACGCCATTGACGCTACGCTGCAGCGCTACGGCTACGCCACTATCGATCCGCCGATTCTTGAGCGGCCTTCGCCGTTCCTCGACCGCTCGGGCGAGGACATTCGACGGCGAATGTACATTTTCCCCGATCCAGCTGGCCGGGAAGTCTGTCTACGTCCTGAACTCACGATTCCAGCTTGTCGCGCGTATCTTCGACAGCTGAAATCTTCGACCGGCGAGGAACAACTCTCGCCTGAGCGTGAAGCGCGGCTTTCCTATTTCGGTCCCGCATTTCGGTACGAATCGACAAGCGAAGGCCGTTACCGGCAATTCTACCAGGCCGGTGCGGAACTGATCGGCGCCAAAAGTCGCGAAGCCGCGGACGCCGAGATCCTCTCGGTTGCATTGGAGGGACTGGAGGCCGCCGGCCTCGAAAGCCCGGTTGTCGAGATTGGTGACTTCGGCATCTTGGATGCATTCATCAGTCAGCTCGCTATTGGTGAAAGGGCGAAAGTACGTTTGCACCGGCTAGCCTTGCGCAACCGAAAGGAGGAGCGCTTCCTTTCTGCGGCCGCCACTGCGGAGGCAAACAATTCAGACGCACCCACCGAATTTAACGAGCTGGCTTCGCTTCTTGCCCGCGTCGGACCCCAACACGCGGAGAATCTCGTCAAGGAGGTTCTGGCATTGGCTGATGTGCGCCATGTCGGCGGACGCAGTCCAGATGAGATCGTCGAACGGCTGATCGGCCGCGCGACTCAACAGCCGGAGTCAATCTCGACTGAAGTCATGCAAGGGGTTCTGGACCTCCTCAACATCCGCGCCGAGCCGCCGAAGGCTTTTTATTTGGTTCGCGAGCACTTTCGCAAGTTTGGCAGTGCGGCTGCAGATCCTATACTGGAGCGATGTGAAGACAGGCTACGGTTGTTCGGCATGTACCGGCAAAGTCCGGTGCCCCTGCAATTCAATGTCGGATTGCGGCGAGGTCTCGAATACTACACCGGTTTCGTATTTGAGATTTTCGACAAGGGTTACGAGCAGATTGGCCATGTGTGCGGCGGCGGACGCTATGACAACCTGCTCGAAGCGCTTGGGGCAAATTTGTCTGTTCCAGCTGTGGGATTTGCAATAGGCCTCGATCGGCTGCTGGTAGCCCTGGGTAGATTACGGACCGCGGATCCACGCGAGTCGAACGTACCCCGAGCTATCGTGGTCAGCGCGGGAGATGTTCGCCAAGAGGAATGTATCCGCATCAGCGTTGCTCTGCGCAACGCAGGGTGGACCGTAGAAACGGAAACCTCAGGGCGCCGTGCGCGGAGCGTTCTAAGCTATGCGCTCAAGCGAAAGATTCCCTACGTCGTTTTCGTAGGAGAAGAAGAACTGAAGAACAATCAAGTGCGCATCAAACGCCTTGATGACCGGAATGATGAACTCATAGCGTTCTCCGCCCTTGAAGACTATGCCAAGCGCGAAAATGCTGCGGCAGTTCGCCGGGGTCATAAGCCATGAGTTCACGTGAGGGAAAGCTCATTGTCGCCTTGCCAAGCAAGGGGCGTTTACAGGGGCAGACGGTACAATTCCTGAGTGCTTGCGGCTTTGATGTCCGCCGCGTCGGCAACGATCGTGATTACGTTTCCAGCTTCGTCGGACTGGACGATGTCGGAATTGTCTATTTCCGCCCAGAGGAGATTCCGAGCAGGGTGGAGCAAGGCGACGCTCACACAGGAATTACTGGCGAGGATCTTTATCGAGAATACGGAGAAGGCCAGCCAGCGTCGCTTTTGTTGATGCCAAAGCTGGGCTTTGGCGCTGCCCGGTTGGTCGTGGCGGTCCCGCAATCGTGGATCGACGTCTCAACGATGAACGATCTGGATGAAGTGGCGATGCTGTTTCACCAGCGGCATGGGAAAAGCCTCCGCGTTGCCACAAAATTCATGCGACTGACTCGCGCCTTTTTTTCCGAAAGCGGCATAGTCGAGTATTCGTTGGTCGAATCGGCGGGAGCCACGGAAGGTGCGCCGGCCGCCGGTGTCGCCGACTTCGTGGTTGACCTCACCTCAACCGGGACGACGCTTGCAGAAAATCATCTGAAGGAGATAGCCGGCGGAACTGTTTTGCAAACTGAAGCTTGCGTCATTGCTTCACTGCGCCGGGACCTATGGAGCCCAACGGCAATAGGTGCATTGGAGCGGATCGTCGAGCAGATCGAGGCTCGCATACGAGCAACTTCTCAGCTGTTGCTGCGGTTCGCGATTGGGTTGGAGGCTGCGCCTGCCATAGAATCGCAACTGACCGGGAAGTATGGCTGCACCATGAGCTCAGCGAGCTCAGTCGGTGGCTCGACGCCTGACGGCCGTGCCTTTCTCGTCGTGCTGTGCGCCAAAGCCAGACTGCATGGTGTCGTCAAATTCCTTAAATCGGCTGGTGCCAGCGGAATTGCTGTTGATCGAGCAGAGTTCATTTTTGAGGGACCGACTCAAACCTTCGATAAGTTTAGGCAAACGCTCAAGCGTTCGGGCGCGGTCGCTGAGGGGAGAAGCTTGGCAGCCTCTTAGATTGCTTGCTCCCACGCAGGAACCTAACAATGGTGGATCAGTCAACCCGCCCTTATGATCGGCCCAAGGCGCGTTTGCCCCGCGGATTTCAAGATTCCAGCGGGAAGACGCTCGGCCTTTTCGAACGGCTCGTTGGGAAACTCGCCGACGTCTACGCGTCCTATGGCTTTGAGCGGCTTACAACGCCTTGCATCGAATTTGCGGACGCGCTGGGTAAATTTCTGCCAGACCAGGACAGGCCTAACGAAGGGGTTTTTTCGTTTCGGGACGATGACGATCAATGGTTGGTCTTGCGATATGATTTGACGGCTCCGCTCGCGCGTTATGTCGCTGAAAATTACGAGAGGCTGGCGTTTCCGTACCGGCGCTTTCAAACCGGTCCGGTGTTCCGCGATGAGAAGCCCGGTCCTGGACGGTTCCGTGAATTCATTCAGTTTGACGCGGACACGGTGGGCACTTCGTCGATGGCGGCGGATGCCGAATTTTGCATGCTCCTTGCGGACGCGCTGGCGGCGCTGGGTTTGGCGCATGGCGAGTACGTTGTTAAGGTCAACAACCGCAAGGTTCTCAACGGCATTCTTGAATTGATTGGCGTGCCCAGCGGCTCAGCTGGCGAGGCACGTCGTCTCGGCGTATTGCGCGCCATGGACAAACTCGACAGGTTGGGAACGGCTGGCGTCGCCCAACTGCTGGGCAAGGGACGCAAGGACGAATCCGGCGATTTCACCGACGGCGCCGGATTGGCGACCAAGGACATCGACCGCGTTTTGGGATTTCTCGGCGCAGGCGGATCGGATCGCGGCGGTGTCTGCGCTTCCTTGGCGCAACTGGTTAAGGGCAGCGCTGCCGGCGAAGAAGGCGTCGCCGAATTGTTGGAGATCGACGCCGCCTTGGCCGCTGCTGGCTTTTTGGTCGACCGCGTATGCATCGATCCATCGGTGGTCCGCGGTCTTGCCTATTACACCGGTCCGGTATTCGAGGCGGAATTGACGTTCGAGATCAGCGGAGAAGATGGGCGGCCCGTTCGCTTCGGCTCGGTCGGTGGGGGCGGCCGCTATGATGATCTGGTCGAGCGCTTCTTGGGCAAGAAAGTGCCGGCGACCGGTGTGTCGATCGGTGTGTCGCGATTGGCCGCCGCGCTCGAGGCCCGGGGACTCCTATCTGGTAAGTCCATCACGGGACCGGTCGTTGTGCTGGTACTCGACCGCGATCAGTTGCTGCGCTCCCAGGCTATGGTCAGTGAATTGCGCGCCAGCGGGATTCGCGCCGAGCTTTATCTCGGCGAGGGCGGCATGAGAGCCCAGCTTCGATATGCGGACAAGCGCGCGGCGCCGATCGTGGTCATCGAAGGTAGCGATGAGCGGGCCAAGGGTGAAGTGACGTTGAAGGATATGGCGCTCGGCGCGCAGCTTTCCGGCGAGATAAAAAGTCGCGAAGAGTGGGCGAAAGGCGGAGCTTCCCAAATTTCCATCAAGCGCGGCGAACTCGTGCGTCACGTGCATCAGATTCTCGCAACGCACTGCCGCTGAGTGGTCCCGGCGCGCACACGGGAGTAAAGACCGCCGCCGAGTCGAAATGGGCGTCAGGGGAAAAGTAACCCAGCCCGCCGGCTACGCCCTAAAACGAAAACTCGCCGCCATAGTCGAGGCGCGCGCGCCGCCACCCCTGATGATGCTCCTGCAGACGCGCGCGGTGGAGGTGCTCGTGCGTGCGCACAGCAGAAACGTCGACGCTCGCTCGCAAGGCAACCTCGGCGCCGACCAGCCGCCGCCCCAGCATGCTGACGCCCAGATCCTGCAAGCCGGGCGCCGGCAATTCCGCGACCGCCGTGGGCAGCAAGATCTTCGATAGGCCGGACCACGGCGCGTCCGCGGCGTCGTCGTCCGTGAGGCTCAAGTCTGCGACGACTGTCGCGTAGTCTAGATCGAACATGGCCGCATCGGGCGCTGTCAGCGCAATTTCGTCGGCGATGTCGCTGGCGCTCGGTTGCGGCCATTTCGGCGCGGCGCCGCCGTCGACAATCAAACCGGCGTCGTCCCCCGCCGAGGCGACGACCAGTTGCTTGGCGGCGTATGCCGACGCGACGGCTGCCGAAGCCGGCGGCACGACGTGCACGATATGGAATCCGTGCGCCTTCAACTCCCGCAACAACTCGGGCACCGCGTCGGCGGTCCACGGATGGATATCGTGCAGCAGCAAAATTCCACGGCCGAGCTTTTCCAGCCGGCTCATGGATTTCGCCAGGACCTGCGCGGCCGAGACGTGGTGAAACCAGTCGTCGGCGTCCGTATCGATGCTGAAGATTACAAGGCCGCGGTCGGCCAGCGCCTTCTCGTCGGCCTCGGAGCGCCCCAGCCCCGGGATGCGGAAGAACGGCGCCACCGCGGCG
>Ga0209579_10001125_pt1 | contig 22846 bp, 24 predicted proteins | sample Coa_R1_2_FD_187152 | JGI IMG/M metagenome (GOLD analysis project Ga0209579, IMG submission 187152) | Surface soil microbial communities from Centralia Pennsylvania, which are recovering from an underground coalmine fire - Coalmine... | ecosystem: Environmental > Terrestrial > Soil >... | reverse complement strand
CTCCCGCCTCGACCCTGACGATGTCGAGTCCGCGCCATCGCACCACCAACGGGCCGTCGCTCGGCACCGGGCTACTGTAGATGCCATGGCCCAGCCGCTTCTCGTTCGGGTCGCGCGCCGCGAGCCGGTCGAGCGCACGCCCGTGTGGTTCATGCGGCAGGCGGGACGGTCGCTGCCGGAGTACCGCGCGCTGCGCGAGCGCCACTCCTTCTTCGAGCTCGCGGGGACTCCCGAGCTGTGCGCCGAGGTGACGCTGCAGCCGGTGCGCCGGCACGGGGTCGACGCGGCCGTCCTCTTCGCCGACATCGTCACGCCGGTGCTCGGGATGGGCATCCGCGTGGATCTCGTCGAGGGTGTCGGGCCGGTCGCCGCACGGCCGGTCGCGGCGATGGCCGACGTCGAGCGCCTCACCGTCTCCGAGCCGGACGCGAACGTGCTGGAGGCGATCCGTATCGTGCGGCGCGAGCTCGACGCGGAGCGGGCGCTCATCGGTTTCTGCGGCGGGCCGTTCACGGTCGCGGGGTACCTCGTCGAAGGGCGGCCGAGCCGCGACTTCGCGCGCACGAAGGCCCTCATGTATCGCGAGCCTGCCGTGTGGCATGCGCTCATGGAGAAGCTCGCGGAGCAGTTCGCACGCTACGTCGTCGGACAGGCCGATGCGGGCGCAGACGTCATCCAGGTCTTCGACTCGTGGGTCGGCGTGCTCTCGGCGGCCGACTACGCCGAGCACGTCGAGCCGTTCACCGCGCGCATCCTCTCCGCGCTCGCCGTGCCGACCATCCACTTCGGCACCGGCGCGACGGAGCAGCTCGTCGCCGTGATGGCGCGTGCGGGCGGCGACGTCATCGGACTCGACTGGCGGCTCCCGCTGTCGGCGGCGCCGGACGACCGCGCCGTCCAGGGCAACCTCGACCCGGCGGTGCTGCTCGGGCCCTGGGAGCTCGTCGAGCGCGCAGCCCTCGACGTCCTCGCGCAGGGCGCCGGCCGCTCGCACGTCTTCAACCTCGGCCACGGCGTGCTGCCGCAGACGGATCCCGACGTGCTCACGCGGCTGACGGCGCTCGTGCAGGAGCCGGTCCGTGTCTGACGCCGTCGTGCTCATGGCCTACGGCTCGCCGGAGCGGCTCGCGGACGTTCCCGCGTACTACGCCGACATCCGCGGCGGGCGGCCGGTCGCGCCCGAGCATCTCGCCGACCTCGTGGAGCGCTACCGCCGGCTCGGGATCGAGGAGTCGTCGCCGCTCAACGCCATCACCGAGGAGACGCGCGCGTCGCTCGACCGCGAGCTCGGCATTCCGGTCTTCACCGGCATGAAGCACTGGACACCGCACATCTCCGACGCAGCGCATGCGGCGGTCGCCGCCGGCGCCGACCGCATCGTCGGCCTCGTGCTCGCACCGCACTACTCGGCGCTCTCGATCAAGGGCTACCGAGACCAGCTCGAGGAGGCCGTCGACGGCGCACACCTTGCGTTCATCGACAGCTGGCACCTCGAGCCGGGCTTCGTTGCGCTGCTCGCCGACCGCGTTAGCGGGACCGACGCGCACGTCGTCTTCACCGCGCACTCGCTGCCGGCGCGGGTTCTCGAGATGGGCGACCCGTACCGGGACCAGCTGCTCGAGACATCGGAAGCGGTCGCGCGCGCGGCGGGGATCCACGAGTGGACGTTCTCGTTCCAGAGCGAGTCGCCGACCGGCGAGCCGTGGCTCGGCCCCGACATCCTCGACCACCTCGAAGAGCTGAGCGCGCGCGGCGTCGACCACGTGCTCGTCTGCCCGGTCGGCTTCGTCTCCGACCACCTCGAGATCCGCTGGGACATCGACGTCGAGGCGCAGGAGAAGGCGGGCCGGCTCGGAATGCAGCTCGAGCGCATCGAGATGCCGAACGCCGATCCCGCATTCGTTCGCACGCTTGCCGCGCTCGTCGAGCGGGCACTCGCATGAGAGCGGGGGAGATCGAGGTCGAGCACGCGGCGCGCCGCTTCCGCGTCTACCCGCGCGAGAGCCGCGCGCTGAAGGATCTCATCGTCGCACGCGGCCGCACGCACGGCACCGACGTCTGGGCGCTGCGCGACGTCTCGTTCGCGGTCGCACCCGGGAGCGCGGTCGGTCTCGTCGGCCGCAACGGCTCCGGGAAGACGACGCTCCTGCGGCTGCTGTCGGGGATCGTCAAGCCGACGTCGGGGCGCGTCGCCGTCGGCGGCCGGGTCGGCTCGCTGCTCGAGCTCGGAGCCGGGTTCCATCCCGACCTGACCGGCCGCGAGAACGTCTACCTCAACGGCTCCATCCACGGGCTCCGACGCGCCGACATCCGCGAGCGCTTCGACGAGATCGTCGCGTTCGCCGGCCTCGAGGACTTCATCGATCTTCCGGTACGTACGTATTCGTCGGGGATGTACATGCGGCTCGGGTTCGCCATCGCGTCGCACATCGAGGCCGACGTCCTGCTGCTCGACGAGGTGTTCGCCGTCGGGGACGAGGCGTTCCAGCGCAAGTGCTTCGGAAAGATCTTCGAGTTCAAGCAGCGCGGCGGCACGATCGTCTTCGTCTCACACGACGCGGGCGCGGTCGAACGGCTGTGCGACCGCGCCGTTCTGTTGAGCGAGGGCACGGTCGCCTTCGACGGGCCGACGCACGAGGCGGTCGTCGCGTACCGCCGGCTTCTCGCGGGCGAGCGAGACCCGGAAGAGCGCGCCGCCGGATTGAAGGAGTGGGGCGGAGAGGTGGTGCGTGTCGAGAACGTCCGCCTGCTCGCGGACGACGGCGCCGAGCGGGCTCAGCTGCTTTCCGGCGAGCCGTTCGTGATAGCGCTGGACGTCGCGGCCGACGCTCCGCTGCCTGCGCCCCGCCTCGGGTGGGAGCTTCGGGACGACGCCGGGATCCTCGTCGCAGCCGGAGCGGTCTCGACCGCCGAGCTCGGTTGGAACGGCGACACCCGGCGGCTGCCGCTGAGGTTCCGCTCGGAGCGGTCGCCGTTCGGAGACGGCCGCCTGCACCTGCGGCTCGACGTCGGCGACGACCTCGGTGAAGCGCAGTACCACTCGCTCGACGACGCGCTCGTGTTCATCGTCTATCCCGCCGACGAAGGACGCGGGCTGGTGCGTCTCGAAGGAACGTGGTCATGAGCAGCCGCACCTGTCCCGATTGGCCGGACCTGATGGAGATCGCCGCCGAGCTCCAGTTCAAGCACTACACGGTGGCGGAGGCCCAGCTTCCCGCGGATGCGCTGATGCTGATTCCAGACCTGCCGCTGAGCGACGTCGCCATCTGCTGCGACCTCGACCACAACGTCTTCTACGCCGCACATACGGACGAGCGCGTGGCGCAGGCGCTGCGCACGAGCCACTGGTTCGAGGTGCGTGACTGGATCAAGGCCGGCCGTCCCGGCGCGAACTTCTAGACTCGCTGCTCGTTGACGCGCGTCGGCAGAACGTCGCCGCGCATGAACGCGAGCACGTTGTCGACGACGACGCGCGTCATGGCCGCCCGCGTCTCGACGGTGCCACTCCCGATGTGCGGAGTCAGGACGACGTTCGGGAGCTCGAGCAGCTCGCGCGGGACACTCGGCTCGTGGGCGAAGACGTCGAGACCGGCACTGATCCGTCCCGACACCAGCTCGGCGACGAGCGCGGCCTCGTCGACGACTTCCCCTCGCGCGGTGTTCACGATCGTCGCACCGTCCCTGAGCAGCGCGAGCCGCTCGCGCGTGATCATCCCGCGCGTCTGCGCCGTCAGCGGCACGTGCAGCGAGACGACGTCGCATTCGGGGAGCATGGCGTCGAGATCGCCGTCGCTGCGGCGCACCGAGAGCACGCGCATGTCGAAGGCGGCTGCGCGCCGCGCGACCGCCGAGCCGATGCGGCCGAGGCCGACGATGCCGAGCGTTGCGCCGCTCACGTCTCTCCCGAGAGAAGGCGCCTCCGCCCAATGCGTCGCCCACGCGCCCGAGCGGACGAATCGGTCGCCGGCGACGACGCCACGGCGGACGGCGAGCATCAGCGCGATCGCGAGGTCGGCAGTGGCTGCGTCGAGCACACCCGGTGTGTTCGTCACGGCGACGCCGCCCGCCGATGCGGCGGCGACGTCGACGCGGTCGTAGCCGACCCCGTAGTTCGCGATCAGGCGCAGCGACGGATACCGCGAGAGGTCGACCGGCTCGTTGGTGACGACGAGCGCCTGGACGTCCGGCCCCGGCTCGTCCACCGGTGCGATCTCGACCTGGCCCAGCTCGCTCCACGCCGGCCCGGGAAGCACGCGGGTCGCCCTCACCTTCACCGGGGCCACGCTACTACGCTCTGCGCATGACGACAGTGGTCGTGCCGTTCGCGGGGCCCGACGGCAAGACGCGGCTCGACGCCCCGCGCCGCACACGGCGCGAGCTCTCGCTGGCGATGCTGGGAGATGTCCTTGCGGCCGCAGTGACGGTCGGCCGGACGATCGTCGTCACCGGGGACGAGGAGGGCGCTGCCCTCGCCCGAGAGCTCGGTGCGGAGCCGGTTGCCGACCCCGGCGGCGGTCAAGGCCCGGCGGTGGAGTCCGCGCTCGCCGCCCTCGACGGCCGCGTGCTCGTCGTGAACGCCGACCTCCCGTGTGCCGTGCCTGCCGACCTGCGCGCCCTCGATCGCGCGATCCCGGACGGGGGCGTCGCACTCGTCGAGGCTCTCGACGGCACGACGAACGCCCTCGGCCTCGCGTCACCGACGCTGTTCGAGCCGGTGTACGGGCCGGACAGCGCGAGCCGCTTCCGCGCGCTCGACGTCGAGACCGTCTCGGTCGCCGTCCCGAACATCGCCGAGGACGTCGACACGATCGCCGACCTCGAGCGGCTGCACCTGCGCTGCGGCCCCCGCACCCAGGCCTGCCTCGCAGGAATCGCGCGGTGAACGTCACCGTCCTCTCGGGCGGCGTCGGCGGCGCACGCTTCGTCCAAGGGGTCGTCGGAGCGCTCTCCGCCGACGAGGTCACGGTCGTCGGCAACGTCGGCGACGACCTCGAGGTGCTGGGACTGCACGTCTCGCCGGACCTCGACTCGATCATGTACGCCCTCGCCGGCGTGAACGACGAGGAACGCGGCTGGGGCCGCGCCGGCGAGTCGTGGCGGGTGCTCGAAAGCGTCGCCGCCCTCGGCGGCGAGACGTGGTTCCGCCTCGGCGACCTCGACCTCGGAATCCACCTCGTGCGCACGCAGGCGTTGCGTGCCGGTGAGCTCTTGTCACGGGTGACGGCGCGGCTCTGCGCGGCGCTCGGAGTCGAGACCCGACTGCTGCCTGCGACCGACGAGCGGCTGCGGACGTGGATCGCGACCGCCGACGGAGAGCTCACCTTCCAGGACTGGTTCGTCGCGCGCGGCCACCGCGACGAGGTCGACGGAGTGCGCTTCGAGGGCGACGACCGTGCACCACCGGCGGCCGGCGTCCTCGAGGCGATTGCGCACGCCGACCTGCTCCTGCTCGCCCCGAGCAACCCATACGTCTCGATCGGGCCGATACTCGCCGTTCGCGCGATTCGCGACGCGCTCGCCGCGCGCGCGGTCCCGTGCGTCGCCGTCAGCCCGCTCATCGGCGGCCGTGCGGTCAAGGGGCCGGCCGATCGCATGCTCGCGCGCCTCGCCGGCGGCACGAAGCCTGCACAGGTTGCAGCCTGTTACGACGGATTGATCGACGCCATCGTGGTTGACGAGGCGGACGCAGCCGACGTCGGCGACCTCGGCAATGTGCGGCCGATCGTCGCGCGGACGCTCATGGTCGACGCGGACGCACGCCGCCGGCTCGCGGAGGCCGCGCTCGGAGCGGTGCCCGCGTGAAGGTCGCAGTCGTGGGGGGCACGGGGGACTTCGGGCTCGCCCTCGCACAACGGCTCGCCGAGGCGGGCGATCAGGTGGTCGTCGGCTCGCGTGACGCCGAGCGCGCGCAGGCGAAGGCGGCCGAGGCCGGCGCCTTCGGCGGCGCGGCGAATGCCGATGCCGTGCGCAACGTCGACCTCGTCGTCCTCGCGGTGAAGGCCGAGGCGGCGCTCCCGACGGCGCAGGAGCTCGCGGACGCGATCGGCGAGACACCCGTCCTCAGCGTCGCGAGCGGCCTTCGCTTCACGAAGACCGGCGTGCATCCGACGGCGGAGGACCGCTCGATCGCCGAGCGGACGCAGGCCCTGCTGCGTGCGCCGGTGTCCGCCGGCCTGCACTCGCTCGCGGCAGTCTCACTCGCCGGCGGCAAGGCCGACGGCGATGCACTCGTGTGCGGTGACGACACGCTCGCGAAGGGCCTCGCGCTCGAGCTCGCGGCAAAGGTCGTCACCGGACGCGCGCTCGACGCCGGCCCGTTGACGAGCGCCCGCGCGCTCGAAGGGATGACCGCGGTCATCGTCAATCTCAACCGCCGCTACAAGGGTCACGCCGGCTTTCGCATCGTCGGCCTGTGAGCGGCTTCTCCGTCTTTCCCGTCACCGGCATCCCGGAGCTCGTCGAGGGCGACGATCTCGCCTCCCTCGTCCTCGACCGCGTCCGGCTCGATGACCGCGACATCGTCGTCGTCGCCCAGAAGGCGATCTCGAAGATCGAGGGGCGCATCGTGCGGCTCGACGGGATCGAGCCGTCGGCCCGCGCGATCGAGATCGCCGGGGGCGACGGAGACGCCGCGCGCCGCATCGAGGTGATCCTGCGCGAGGCGAAGCGCATCGTGCGTGTCCGTCCGCCGCTCGTCATCTGCGAGACCGAGCACGGCTTCATCTGCGCATCCGCCGGCGTCGACGCGTCGAACTCGCCCGAGCCGGGCGTCCTCGTCCTCCTGCCGCACGACCCGGACGGCTCTGCTGCACGCCTCCGTGACGAGCTCATGCGTCGAAGCGGACGGGAGGTCGGCGTCATCGTCACCGACTCCTTCGGCCGGCCCTGGCGGCAGGGCACGACCGACGTCGCCATCGGCGCCGCCGGCGTCGAGGTGCTGCGCGACCTGCACGGGCATCGTGATCCGATCGGTTACGAGCTGCACGCGACCGTGATCGCCGTCGCCGACGAGGTGGCGGCGGCGGCACAGCTCGTCGCCGGGAAGCTCGACCGCGTCCCGGTCACGATCGTCCGCGGTCTCGACCTCCGCGGCGACGGCCGCGCCACCGACATCCCCATCCCGCCGGAGCGCGATCTCTTCGGATAGCTTGGCCTCGTGCCGGAGGACTCGATCGAGGCCGCGAACGGGCTGCTGCGAGAGCGCGGCTACGCCGAGCGCGACCTCGCCGTCTTCGCCGCGCCGAGGGGGAGGGCGCTGCTCAAGGGGAACAAGCTCTTGAGCCCGCTGAGCGACGATCCGGACGTCGTGCTCCGGGTCGTGCGCGAGCTCGTCCCGGCCAGCGCCCAGCTCGGGACGGGGATGTTGCGACCCGCCGAGCTTCGTGCCAACCTCTGACGGGATGATCGAGTCGGCGGCGCAGGAGCGCCTGCGCGCGCTCGTCGATGCCGGGATCGCGCTCAGCTCGGAGCTGTCGCTCGACGCGGTGCTGCGGAAGGTCGTGGAGACCGCGGCATCGCTGACCGGCGCGAAGTACGCGGCGCTCGGCGTGATCGACCCGAGCGGCACGCGGCTCGAGCGATTCCTCACGACGGGCATCGACGCCGAGACCCATGCGGCGATCGGCGACCTGCCGACCGGCCGCGGCATCCTCGGCGTGCTCATCCGCGACGCCACCCCGCTGCGGCTGCGCGACATCTCCGAGGACCCGCGCTCCGTCGGCTTTCCCCCCGGGCATCCACCCATGCACACCTTCCTCGGCGTCCCGATCGCACTGCGCGGAATCGCCTACGGCAACCTCTATCTCACCGAGAAGGACGGCGGCGGGGATTTCACGGACGAGGACGAGGAGACCGCGCTCGTGCTCGCCGCCCAGGCGGCGGTGGCGATCGAGAACGCACGCCTGTACGAGTCGGCGACGCGGTGGTCGGCGCAGCTCGAGTCGCTGAACGAGGTGGCGGTCGCGCTCGTCAGCGAGTTCGAGCTCGTGCCGCTGCTGCAGATCGTCGCCGAGCGGCTTCGCGTGTTGCTCGACGCGTCGAGCGTGTCGATTGCGCTGCCGCAGGGAGAAGGCCTCCGCATCGAGGCGGCCGCCGGCCTCGGCGCGGACCAACTGCTCGGACTGACGATCCCCCCGCGGTCGAAGACCATGCGCGTGCTCGGTCGGCGGCACAGCGAGCGGGTGGACTCCGTCATCGACGATCCCGAGATCGACCAGGAGACGGTGCGCCGCATGAGGATGCGGTCAGGGCTGTACGTGCCGCTCGTCCTCCGCGGCGAGGCGATCGGCGTGATCACCGCGCAGGACAAGAACGGTCCCGATCCGCGCTTCACCGCAGAGGACGTGCGCGTCGCCGAGCTCTTTGCGCAGCGTGCCGCTGCCGCGGTCGACATCTCGCAACGTGTAGCGCGAGACGCGCTGCATCGTGTCGTCTCTGCACAGGAGCTCGAGCGCCGCCGGCTCGCGCGTGAGCTGCACGACGAGACGGGACAGGCGCTGACGTCCATTCTCCTCGGCCTGCGCACGGTGGAAGACGCGCGTGGCCAGGACGAGCAGCGTGCCGCTGTCGCCGAGGTGCGCGACCTCGTGCGCTCGACGCTGCAGGACGTGCGGCAGCTCGCGGTCGAATTGCGACCCAAGGCGCTGGATGACTTCGGCCTCGTCGCTGCCCTCGAGCGGCTGACGCAGAACTTCGCCGAGCAGACGGAGATCAAGGTCGCATTCGAGTCGACGCTGCCGCCCGGCCGCCTTCCGCCCGAGGTCGAGACCGCCCTCTACCGGATCGTGCAGGAGTCGTTGACGAACGTCGTCAAGCATGCGCGCGCGAGCCACGTGAGCATCGTCCTCGGTCGGAAGGGAGCCTCCGTCACGGCTATCATCGAGGACGACGGAGTCGGCTTCGATCCCGCTCGCGCGCGCGAAGACGGCCTCGGCCTGATAGGTATGCGCGAGCGGGTCGCGCTCGTCGGCGGCAGGTTGACCGTCGAGTCGCGGCCCGGCGCCGGTACGACGTTCGTGGCGGAGGTGCCCGTTTCGTGATTCGCGTAGTGATCGTCGACGACCATGCGCTCGTCCGCTCGGGCCTTCGGCTCATGCTCGAAGGCGAGGACGACATCACCGTCGAGGACGAGGGCGGCAACGCCGAGGAGGCGATTCGGCTCGCACGGCTGCACAAGCCCGACGTCGTCCTCCTCGACGTCGTCATGCCGGGCCGGAACGGCCTGGAGGCGGTCCCCGAGATCCTGCAGGCGGCGCCGAAGGCGGCGATCCTCGTCCTGTCGATGCAGGACGATCCCAGCTACGTCCGCGAGGCGTTCGCGGTCGGGTCGAGCGGCTACCTCTTGAAGGAGGCGGCCGACAACGAGCTCGTCACCGCCGTGCGCGAGGTCGCCGCCGGCCGGCGCTACGTCCACCCGACGCTCGGGGCCCGGCTCGCCGCGGCCGAGGCGGAGGCCGAGGCGAAGGCGGCGGCCGACCCGCTGTCCGACCGCGAGCGTGAGGTATTGCGCCTGCTCGCGTTGGGGCACACGAACCAGGAGATCGCGAAGATGCTCTACATCTCGGTGCGGACCGCGGAGACGCACCGGGCGCACATCATGCAGAAGCTGCGGCTCACCACGAGGGCCGAGCTCGTGCGCTACGCCCTCCAGCAGGGCCTGCTGGAAGAGCACGAGGCGTAGTTTCCCGCGAGCCCCTCCGAGGCCAAACCGATGCCGCTCGAGGCGCTCCGGCCGAGGATGCGTGCATGGAAAGCTTCGCCGTCCTCTGGAGCGACCAGTATCACTCGCCCCGCGCGGGCAAGCTCGAGCTCGACGACATCGGGCTCCGCTTCGAGGGGCCCCGGGCTGCCGAGCGCGTCTACTACGAGGACATCGAGGCGGTCCACGTCGCCAGGGACAAGAGAGAGCGGATCGCCGGCCGCCCTGCGCTCGTTCTCGACCTCGCCGTCGGGGGGCCGCTGCGGATCGGCAGCCTCGGCGGCGTCGGCATCCTCTCGGAGCTGGCCGAGCGGCTCGGCCACTTGACCGCGACCCCGCTCCACGTATGAGTCGAGTGGCCGTCGTCGTCCCGCTGAAGCCGGGGGCCTACGAGAGCGCCGCCCGGCTCGTCGAACAGGGGCCGCCGTTCCCGCTGGCGGAGAGCCCGCTGGACGGCCACTGCGTCTACCTGAACGACCGCGAGGCGCTCTTCGTCTTCGAAGGCCCGGACGCCGCGCACGTCGTCGAGGAGATCGTCGGCGAGGCGTCCGTCTGGGCGGCTGCCACCGAGTGGCGCAACCTGCTCGACGGCAAGCCGCGCATCGCCGATAGCGTGTTTGCGTGGCACAGGCCCAAGTGACGCCGCTCACCGCCGAGGAGCTGCGTCTCATCGACGCCTACTGGCGCGCGGCCAATTACGTCTCGGTCGGCCAGATCTATCTCCTCGACAACCCGCTGCTGCACGAGCCGCTGCAGCCGGCGCACGTGAAGCCGCGCCTGCTCGGCCACTGGGGCACGACGCCCGGCCTCAACTTCGTCTACGCGCACATGAACCGCGCGATTCGCAACTGGGACCTGAACGCGATCTACGTCATGGGTCCCGGGCACGGCGGCCCGGCGGCGGTCGCGAACGCGTACCTCGAGGGGACGTACACCGAGGTGTATCCCGACATCACGCCGGACGAGGACGGGTTGCGCAAGCTGTTCCGGCAGTTCTCGTTCCCAGGCGGGATCCCGTCGCACGTGGCGCCGGAGACGCCGGGCTCGATCCACGAGGGCGGCGAGCTCGGGTACGCGCTCTCGCACGCGTACGGCGCCGCCTTCGACAATCCGGACCTCCTCGTCTGCTGCATCGTCGGCGACGGCGAGGCCGAGACCGGGCCGCTCGCGACCGCGTGGCACTCGAACAAGTTCCTCGATCCGGAGACGGACGGCGCCGTCCTGCCCATCCTCCACCTGAACGGCTACAAGATCGCGAACCCCACGGTGCTCGCGCGCATCGACGACGACGAGCTGACCGCGATGCTCGAGGGCTGCGGCCACACGGTGCACTGGGTCGACTCAGACGAGCCCGGCGAGGCGCACGAGCGGATGGCCGCCGTCCTCGACACGTGCATCGAGGAGATCACCGAGGCGCAGCGGGCCGCGCGGCGCGGCGAGGCCGGTGGGCGGCCGCGGTGGCCGATGATCGTCCTGCGCACGCCGAAGGGATGGACGGGACCGAAGACAGTGGACGGGCTGCCGACGGAAGGAACGTGGCGCTCGCACCAGGTGCCGCTCGCGGAGGTGCGGACGAATCCCGAGCATCTGCAGCAGCTCGAGGCGTGGATGCGGAGCTACCGCGCGGAGGAGCTGTTCGACGACCGCGGCGCGCTCGTCGCGGAGCTGGCGGCTCTCCCGCCTAAGGCGCACCGTCGCATGAGCGCGAACCCGAATGCGAACGGCGGCCTCCTCCTCCACGACCTCGTGCTGCCCGACTTCCGCGACTACGCGGTCGAGGTGCCGAGGCCGGCGACGACGTTCAGCGAGGCGACGCGCGTCCTCGGCGGCTACCTGCGCGACGTGGTCCGCCTCAACCCGACGCGCTTCCGCCTCTTCGGACCGGACGAGACCGAGTCGAATCGACTCGGTGCCGTGTTCGAGGCGACCGACAGGCAATGGGAAGCGGCGCTGCTGCCGACGGACGAGCACCTCGCCCGCGCCGGACGCGTCATGGAGGTCTTGTCCGAGCATCAGTGCCAGGGCTGGCTCGAGGGCTATCTCCTCACCGGCAGGCACGGTCTCTTCAACTGCTACGAGGCGTTCATCCACATCGTCGACTCCATGTTCAATCAGCATGCGAAGTGGCTGAAGACGACGCGCGCGATTCCGTGGCGCGCGCCGATCGCGTCGCTCAACTACCTGCTGTCGTCCCACGTGTGGAGGCAGGACCACAACGGCTTCTCGCACCAGGATCCGGGCTTCATCGATCACGTCGTCAACAAGAAGGCGGAGATCATCCGCGTGTATCTGCCCCCCGACGCGAACACGCTCCTCTCCGTCGCTGACCACTGCCTGCGCAGTCGGCACTACGTGAACGTCATCGTCGCCGGGAAGCAGCCGGCGCTGAACTACCTGTCGATGGAGGAGGCGGTGCTGCACTGTACGCGCGGCATCGGGATCTGGGGGTGGGCCTCGAACGACGACGGCGAGCCCGACGTCGTCCTCGCGTGCTGCGGCGACATCCCGACGCTCGAGACGCTCGCCGCGGTCGACATCCTCCGCAGCGACATCCCCGACCTGAAGGTGCGCGTCGTCAACGTCGTCGACCTGATGCGGCTGCAGCCGGACGCCGAGCATCCCCACGGCCTCTCGGACGGGGAGTTCGACACGCTCTTCACCACCGACAAGCCGGTCGTGTTCGCATTCCACGGCTACCCGTGGCTCATCCACCGCCTGACGTATCGCCGTCACAACCACGACAACATCCACGTGCGCGGCTACAAGGAGGAGGGGACGACGACGACGCCGTTCGACATGGTCATGCTCAACGACCTCGACCGGTACCACCTCGTCATCGACGTCATCGACCGCGTCCCATCGCTCGGCTCCCATGCCGCCGCGCTCCGGCAGCGGATGGAGGACGAGCGCGTGCAGGCCCGCGCGTACACGCGGGTCGAGGGCGAGGACACGCCCGCGGTGCGCAACTGGGTCTGGACGCACTGAAGATCCTTGTCGTAAACGCCGGGTCCAGCAGCCTCAAGCTGTCGCTGCTCGACGGGGACGAGATCGTGTGGTCGGGAAGCGAGCTCGAAGGGATGGACGGCGTCGACGCGGTCGGGCACCGCATCGTCCACGGCGGCACCGAGTTCGTCGAGCCGGTCGTCATCGACACTGACGTCGTCCGCCGCCTCGAGGCGCTTGCGGACCTCGCGCCGCTGCATCAGCCGAAGTCGCTGCACGCGCTCGAGCTCGTCGAGAAGGCGCTGCCCGAGGTGCCCGCAGTCGCATGCTTCGACACCGCGTTCCACGCGCACCTCCCGGCGGCCGCAGCGACCTACGCACTGCCGCGGGAGTGGCGTGCGCGCTGGCCCCTGCGGCGCTTCGGCTTCCACGGGCTTTCACACGCATATGCGTCGCGGCGCGCCGCAGAGCTCGCGGGCGCTCCGCTCGAAGAGCTGCGGATCGTCACGTGCCACCTCGGCGCGGGCGCGTCGCTCGCGGCTGTGCTCGGCGGCCGCTCGGTCGACACGACGATGGGATTCACGCCGCTCGAAGGCCTGGTCATGGCGACGCGGTCCGGCTCCGTCGACCCGGGGCTCATCCTCTGGCTCGAGGAGCACATGGGCATGCCCCCGTCCGAGCTCGCGTCCACGCTCGAACACCGCTCCGGTCTGGCGGGCTTGACGGGGACGAGCGACATGAAGGCGATCCTCGAGGCGGAGGCGGCCGGTGACGACACCGCACACCTTGCAGTCGAGGTCTACCTCCACCGCCTGCGAGGCGAGATCGCACGCATGGCGGCCGCGCTCGGCGGTATGGACGTCCTCGTCTTCACCGGCGGGGTCGGCGAGCGCGCGGCCGCGATTCGCGCGCGCGCAGCCGAAGGTCTCGCCTTCCTCGGCGTCGAGATCGATGCTGCGCGCAACGACGTGGCGGAGCCGGATGCAGACATCGGCAGCGGGCGCGTGCGCGCGTTCGCGATCGCGGCGCGCGAGGATCTCGAGATCGTGCGCGGCGTCCGGTCAGCGCTCCGGCGTCGCATGGGCCGCCTTGCGCTCGAAGACAACGAGCACGGCTAGCTGCTCGTACGCGCTGAAGCGGTGGTCGGCGCCGGCCTCGACGAAGACGGCGTCGCCGACGTTCACCGGGACGCTCTCGCCCTCGACGTCGAGGACGCCGGAGCCGTCGAGCACGATGTAGACCTCGTCGTCCTCGTGCGGCTGCTGCCGGTCGGGCTCGGGTGCGACGAGCACGTAGACGCCGAGCTCGAGCCCGGTGGACTCGTGCACGATCTCGTAGCCGCCACCGGCGGACCGCAGCTTCTCGACGACCGATCCGACGCCGAATGCGTGCACGTCCGGAACCTACCTGCGGGAAACCACTGATGGACGGGCATCCGCCGGGGGCGAGGGTGAGGCCACGGTGGCGGGCGGCGCCTTCCCCTGACCGGTGCGCAAACCGCCGTCGACATATCCGGACTTCTCGAAGCTCCGGCGCATCCACCGCTTGAAGGGCCGGCCCCTCAGTCGGCCCTTCTCGCACCAGGGGGCTACCAGGACTTCGCCCTGCGCTGCGGATGCTGGCGCGCCACACGGACGCGCGCGTCGACGGCGACGCAGCGGTCGACGAGAGCGAGCACGGGATTCAGGTCGAGCTCGGCCACCTCGGGAACGTCCTCGGCGAGGCGCGCGAGACGTACGAGCAGGTCGACGAGCGCGTCCTCGTCCGCCGGCGGCGCGCCTCGGAAGCCGGCGACGAGGCGCCCTGCCTTCCCCGCGCGCACGAGCTCGCGGGCGTCGAGGTCGGTGAGCGGCGCGAGCCGGAACTGGGCCTGGCCGATGAGCTCCGCGAGGACGCCGCCGGGCCCGAACGCGACGAGCGGCCCGAACACCGGATCCTGTACGGCGCCCGCGAGCAGCTCGGCGCCGCCGCGGACCATCGGCTGCACGAGCACGGGCGGGCCGATCCGCTGTGACGCAGCGCGCACCTCCGCCGCGTCGCCGAGGTTGAGCGCCACGCCGCCTGCCTCGGTCTTGTGTGCGCCCGCGGCCGCGCTCTTCACGACCACCGGATACCCCAGCTCGTCGGCCGCGGCGACTGCGGCGTCGACGCTTTCCACGACGCGCTCCGGCACGACCGGCAGGCCGTAGGCCTCCAGCAGCCAGCGCGCCTGCGCGGGCTCGAGCCAGACGTCGTCGGAGGCGGCGAGCGCCTCCGCGACGATCGCCTCGGCTGCGTCGCGGTCGACCGCGAGCTCTGGAACGCTTCCGGCAGGCCTGCTCAGCCAGTCGGCACGGTCGGCCGCGCGGCTGAGGGCGCTGGCCGCGGCCTCGGGATACGAGAAGAACGGCACGGGGGCGGCGCTCCGGAGCGAAGCGGGCGCACCTTTCGCTGAGAGGAACGCGCAGAGAACGGGCTTGTCGGTATCGGCGGCCGCACGGCTGATCGCTGCGCCGACGCCCTCCTCGGACACTCCGACCGTGGGCACGAACAGGACGATGGCCGCGTCGATGCCGGGATCGGCGAGGACGAGCGGCAGCACGTCGGCGAACGTCTTCGCAGTCGCGGAGCCGAGCATGTCGACCGGGTTCGCGCTGCTCGCCTCGAGCGGCATGACGTCTCTCAATGCCCGCCGCGTGTCCTCGGCCGGGGTCGGCAGCTCCAGCCCGGCCGCTTCACAGGCGTCCGCGGCGAGGATGCCGAGGCCGCCCGCGTTCGTGAGCAGCGCAACCCGGCGGCCCCGCGGCAGCGGCATGTCGTTCAGCAGTGCCGCGACGTCGACGAGCTCTTCGAGCGTCTGCGTCCGGATGACGCCGGTCTGCCGGAAGAGCGCATCGATCGCAGCCTCGGAGCCGGCGAGCGCCGCAGTGTGCGAGCTCGCTGCCTTGATGCCGGCGCGTGTCGTGCCGCCCTTCATCGCGAGGATCGGCTTCGTCCGCGCGACCCGGCGCGCGATACGTGCAAAGGCGCGCGGGTTGCCGAACGACTCGAGGTAGAGCATCACCAGCTTCGTGCTCTCGTCGTCCTCCCAGTACTCGAGGAGGTCGTTGGACGACACGTCGGCCTTGTTGCCGATCGACGCGAAGGCGGAGAGGCCGAGGTGGCGCTCCTCTCCGCGCTCCAGGACGGCAAGGCCGAGCGCGCCGCTCTGCGACGAGAAGCCGACCGTGCCGGTCGGGAATGCGCGGGGTGCGAACGTCGCGTTGAGGCGCGGCGCACCGGAGGCCATCCCGAGGCAGTTGGGGCCGATCATCCGGGCGCCGTGCTCGCGCACGAGTGCGAGCAGCTGCTCCTGGCGGATGACGCCCTCAGGTCCGATCTCCGCAAAGCCGGCCGAGATGACGACGAGCGCCTTCACGCCCGCCTCGAGCGCCTCCTCCGCAGCCGCGATGACGTGCTCCCCCGGAACGCAGATGACGACGAGGTCGACCGGTTCGGGAATGTCGGCGACGCGGGCGTAGCCGTGGACGCCGGCGACGGGGCTGCCGCTGAGGTTGACGGGATAGGCCGCGCCGGTGAAGTCCGCCTGGAGGACGTTGCGGAAGAGCTCGCCGCCGATGTTGCCGCGGCGCGCCGACGCACCGACGACGGCGACGCACTTCGGCTCGAAGAACGGGCGCAGCGACGCGCGCACCGCAATGTGGTTGCGTTCAGCCACCTGATCACGGAAGCGCGCTGTGGGCGCGATCGGGAAGCGGACCTCGACGGAACCGCCCTCCAGCTCGCGCGTCACGTCGAAGCCTGCATCACGGAAGACGATGAGCATGTTCCTGTTCTCGGGCATGACCTCGGCGACGAATTGCTCTATGCCGGCGTCCGCGGCGAGCGCGGCCAGTTGCTCCAGGAGACGCGTGCCGATGCCCCGGCCCTGGTAGTCGTCGGCGACCGTGAACGCGACCTCGGCCCGGAGCGGGTCGCGGAGCCGCACGAAGTTCGCGAGCGCCACCATCCGCCCCTCGAGCCAGCCGGCGAGCGCGCCGCGCTCCTTCCAGTCGGGGTCGAGGAAGGGCTCCACGAGCTTCGGGCCGAGGGCAGGGAAGCCGTGGAAGCGTAGGTACCGGCTCCGCTCGGAGAGACCGGCGAGGAACTCGAGCATCGCCTCCGCGTCGTCGGCGAGCGGCGCGCGCAGGCGCAGCGTCGAGCCGTCCCGGAGGATGACGTCGGTCGCGACTCCTTCGACCATTGCCATGGTCAAGGTGTACGGGCCGCAGGGAGGCTCGTCCACGGGGTTTTCCCGTAGCCTCGCCGCATGGATTTACGAGCGCGGCCGCCGGATCGCGACGACCTCGACGGTGACCCGCTCGTCCAGTTCCGGCGCTGGTTCGAGGAGGCGCGGGAGCTCGTGGGCGTGCCGGAGGCGATGGCGCTCGCCACCGCCTCCGCCGACGCGCGGCCGTCCGTCCGGATGGTGCTCCTGAAGCAGGCGGACGAGGCGGGCTTCGTCTTCTACTCGCACTACCCGAGCCGCAAGGGTCGTGAGCTGGAGGAGAACCCTCGCGCGGCGCTCCTCTTCCACTGGGACCCGCTCGGGCGGCAGGTGCGGGTCGAGGGGGCGGTCTCGCGGCTCGCCGCGGCCGAATCCGACGCGTACTTCGCCTCGCGGCCGCTCGGCGCCCGGCTCTCGGCGCTCGCGTCGCCGCAGAGCCGGCCGGTCGAGTCGCGTGCGTGGCTCGAGGAGCGCGTGGCCGAGCTCGAGGCCGCGGGTGAGCCCTCGCGGCCGGAGTGGTGGGGCGGCTTCCGCCTCGTCCCGGACGCGTGGGAGTTCTGGCAGCACCGCGACAGCCGCCTGCACGACCGCTTCCGGTACGAGCGTGCGGGTAGCAGCTGGACTATCGCTCGGCTCGGGCCCTAGTGAGGGAACGGCCCAGCGTGGCGAGGCGCTCGTCCCATTGCCCGCCGACCTCGGCGAGCCAGGCCGCCGCCTCGGCGAGCGGCTCCGGCGTCACGCGGTAGCGCGTCTCGCGGCCGACCTTCGTGGCGCCGAGCAGGCCGGCGTCGGCGAGCTGCGCGAGCTGCTTCGCCACCGCCTGCCGCGTCACCGGCAGCGCGGCGGCGAGCTGGGTCGCGGTCGCCGTTCCGCGCTCCGCCACCGACGCGACGAGCGCGCGCCGCCCGGGGTCGCCGAGGGCGTCGAAGACGTGCTCTACCCGACCGGGGCCCACGCGAGCGCGTGCAGCTCGAGGGCCGCGGCGAAGTCCGGCGACGTCTCCGTCACGTGCAAGCGCGTCCCGCCCTCGACCTCCTCCAGCTCGAGCACGACCTCGCCGCCGTCCTCCCAGTCGAGTACGAGCCGCTCCTCCGGCTCCGCCTCGCGGACGGTCGCCCGCCGCTCCTCGCCGTCGCCCCAGCGGAAGACCCCCTCGCCGCCGGGGACCGGATCGAGCTCCGCCTCGGTCGCGAACCACTCCTCGAGCCGCTCGGGGTCGGTAAGCGCCTCCCAGACCTCGTCCCGATTCACCGCCGGAAAGAGGACATCTCTCTCGATGCGCAACTCCATGGTTGCGTATTATAGACATCGTGAACGCCCTCGTGCCGATGGTGGTGGAGTCCGACGGCCGCTACGAGCGGTCGTTCGACATCTTCTCGCGCCTCCTGCGGGAGCGAATCGTCTTCCTCGGCACGCAGGTGGACGAGCACTCCGCGAACCTCATCGTCGCGCAGCTCCTCTTCCTCGAGGCGGAGGACCCGGACAAGGACATCCACCTCTACGTCAACTCGCCAGGCGGCGACGCGTACGCCGGCTTCGCCATCTACGACGCGATGCAGTTCGTGAAGCCGGATGTGGCCACGTATTGCATCGGGATGGCGATGTCCGCCGGCGCGCTCGTGCTCGCATCCGGCGCGGCCGGCAAGCGCTTCGTGCTCCCGAACTCGAAGGTGATGATCCACCAGGGACGCGCGTCCTCGAGCGGGCAGCCGGCAGACATCCAGATCGCCGCGCGCGAGATCCTTGCGCTCACACACAAGTACGCCGAAATCATCGCGCGGCACTCGGGCAAGGACGCCGCCCAGGTGATGCACGACATCGACCGCGACCGCTTCCTCTCACCGGAGGAGGCCGTGGAGTACGGCCTGGCCGACGGGGTCCTCGTAAGCCGATTCTCATCCCCTTCATAGGGGAGCGCTCCACCCTTAAGCGCGGTACCCCCGCGAAGGAGCGTCGATGAGCGTCATCACCAGTCGCCTCCCCGCCGATCGCCGCCTGCCGCGTGCGATCGCGCGGCTCGGCTTCCTGAACGGCCTCCTCGGCGCCGCGCTCATCGGCGCCGGCGTCGGCGCGTACTTCGCCGTCGCGGGGACGGGAACGACGACGGTGCCGCCGCGGACGGCGACCGTCCAGCGCGGCGTCGTCCTGTCGACGACGTCGGCGACGGGGACCCTCCAGGCCGCGACCGAGCTGAATGTCGGCTTCATGGCCGCGGGCACGATCACGTCGGTCGCCGTCAAGCCGGGCGAGCGCGTGAGGCGCGGCCAGGTTCTCGGGCGCATCGACGACACGAGCGCGCAGCAGTCGCTCGACCAGGCGCAGGCCTCGCTCGCGACCGCGCAGGCGCAGTACGAAGCGACGCTCACCGGTGAGACTGCCGTGCAGCGGAGGCAGGATGCGCTCTCGATCGCGCAGGCGAAGCAGACGCTCGCGAACGCCGAGGCGACGAAGAAGCAGGACGCGGCGCAATCCGCCGCATCGGTGACGCAGGCGCAGAACGCGCTGCGCACGGACCAGGGTCAGGAGAAGGTCGACCTGTACCAGCAGACGCAGGATCGCGCGACGTATGCGAACGCCGACGCGGCGAATGCGGCGATTGCGGCCGACAAGACACAGCTGACGAACGACCAGGCGAAGCAGCAGGCCGATACGCAGCAGCAGCTCAACCTGCAGCACCAGCAGACCGTCGACAAGCAGAATCTCTCCCTGGCCCAGAGCGACCTGGCGCAGGCGCAGGCCGCGAAGGACACTGCGGCCGCGGCGTCCGACCAGGATCAGGTCGACGACTTCAACTCGGACGTGAACAACGACCAGAACCAGCTCGACGCGCTCTCGAGGACGCTGCAGCTGGACGGGTACGCGATCACCCAGGACAACACGAAGCTCAGCAACGACCAGGCCGCGCTCACCGCACTCCAGAACGACACGAAGGCGATCCGTGCGGACGAGGCGAAGATCGTGGCCGACCGGCAGGGCCTCGACACGGCGAAGATGAACGCGACGGCGACCGCGGCGCGCGACGTGCAGACGATTGCGGGTGACCGGATGGCGGTCAAGAACGCCAAGGTCGCCGTCGCCGTCAAGCAGGCTCCTCCGACCGCCGCCGCCCTCGCCGCCGCGCGCGCGAGCATCGTCAACGCGCAGGTCGGCGTCGCAACCGCGCAGAAGACGCTCGACGAGACGGTGCTGCGCGCGCCCATCGCGGCGACCGTCGCCTCCGTCGGCGGACAGGTCGGCACCGCAGAGTCCGGCGGCGGCAACTCGGCCCTCTCCTCGTCGTCGTCATCCACGTCGGGGACCGGCTCGTCGGGCGGCGGCTCCTCCACCGGCTTCGTCACGCTCACCGGCATCAACGGCATGGAGCTCGTCGCCGGATTCGCCGAGACCGACACGGCGAAGCTCCGCGTCGGCCAGCCTGCGACCGTCACGGTGGACGCACTACCGAATACCGAGCTTGCCGCGCACATCGTCGCGATCGACGGCACCGCGACCTCGTCCTCCGGCGTCGTCACGTACAACGTGACGTTCGCGCTCGACCGGAGCGAGCCGGGGCTCAAGTCGGGGATGACGGCGAACGTCGACGTGATCGTCGGCGAGGCGGACAACGTGCTGCACGTGCCGACGGCTGCCGTGAATGGGAGCGGGAGCAACGCGAGCGTCACCGTGCTCCGGAACGGCAAGCAGGTACGCGTGCCGGTGGTGGCCGGGCTGGCCGGCGACTCGTCCACAGCCATCCTGAGCGGGCTGACGAACGGCCAGACCGTCGTCCTGCCCCAGGTGACGATCTCGTCGACCGGCGGCTCGTCGAACACCACCGGCGGCGGGACGCTCAACTTCGGCGGCGGTGGCGGCGGCGGGGCGCGGGCGAGGTTCTTCGGCGGATGAGCCGGCGGCCGCGCCCGACCGTCCTTCTCGAGGGCGTCGAGAAGACGTACGGCGTTGGCGACCTTGCCGTTCGCGCGCTGCGCGGCATCGATCTACGCGTGGAGCGTGGGGAGTTCGTCGCGATCATGGGCGCGTCCGGTAGCGGCAAGTCGACGCTCATGAACCTGGTCGGATGTCTCGACGTCCCCTCGGCGGGCCGGTACCTGCTCGACGGGATCGACGTTGCGCGGCTCGACGAGTTCGAGCTCGCGTTCATCCGTAACCGCAAGATCGGCTTCGTCTTCCAGAGCTTCAACCTCGTGCCGCGCACGACCGCCCTTCGCAACGTGGAGCTGCCTCTCGTCTATGCCCGCGTGCCGAAGGCCGAGCGTCGCGAGCGCGTCTCCGCCGCCCTCGAGGCGGTCGGCGTCGCGAACCGCGGGCACCACGTCCCGTCCGAGCTCTCCGGCGGTCAGCAGCAGCGGGTCGCGATCGCACGTGCGATCGTCACCAACCCGTCGCTCATCCTCGCCGACGAGCCGACCGGCAATCTCGACTCGGCGTCGAGCGCCGAGGTGATGCAGATCTTCGAGCGCCTCAACGCGACCGGGCGGACGATCGTGATGATCACGCACGAGGCCGATATCGCCGCGCATGCACGGCGGACGATTCACCTGATGGACGGGCGCGTCGATCACGGCGAGCGGGAAGCGGCGGCGGCGGTCGGAGCGTGACCGCGACCGAGGCACTGAGGATGGCGGTGCAGGGCCTGCTCTCGAACCGCCTCCGGTCGCTCCTGACCATGCTCGGGATCACGATCGGCGTCGCCGCCGTCATCATCCTCGTCGCCGTCGGCCACGGATCGCAGGTCGCGGTACAGAAGCAGATCGAGGGCCTCGGCACGAACGTCGTCACGATCATGCCGGGCTTCAGCTTCGGCCGCGGCTCCGGCGGCTTCCAGAGCTCCTTCACCCAGCTCACGCTCAAGGACGTCAAGTCGCTGGAGGACAAGAACGCGGCGCCGGACATCAAGTCGGTGACGCCGGTCGTGAACGGATCGGTCACGGCGGCGTTCGGCTCGGCCAGCTACTCGCCGAGCCAGTTCGTCGGCACGACGGCGTCCTACGAAGAGGCGCGTAAGGCGCCCGTCGAGGCCGGCACGTTCATCACGGCGCAGGACGAGTCGCAACACGCGCGCGTCGTCGTCCTCGGCGAGACGGTGGTTGAGAACCTCTTCGGCAACCAGAATCCGCTCGGCCAGACAATCAAGCTCAACGGTATCGGCTTCCAGGTGATCGGCGTGCTCGTCCCAAAGGGCACGAACGGCATCCAGGATCAGGACGACATCGCGATCGCGCCGCTGACGACGACGCAGGATCTCATCACCGGTGTCACCGGCGGCCTCGGCCAGATCATCGTCGAGGCGACGAAGTCGAGCACGGTGAACGCCGCGGCGCAGGAGGCGACCGACATTCTCACGCCCGGCCACTCGTCGGACGGCCAGGCGAACTTCCGCGTGCTGAACCAGGCGTCGCTCCTGCAGACGAGCGCGTCGAGCAACCACGTCTTCACCGTCCTGCTCGCAGCGGTCGCGGCTATCTCGCTGCTCGTAGGAGGGATCGGTGTCATGAACATCATGCTCGTGACCGTCACCGAGCGGACGCGCGAGATCGGCATCCGCAAGGCGCTCGGCGCGCGCCGCAGCGACATACTCGGCCAGTTCCTCACCGAGGCCGTGCTGCTCTCGATCTTCGGCGGGATCGCGGGCGTCGGCGCCGGCCTCATCGGCAGCCGCTTCAAGATCGTCGGCGTCCAGCCGGCGGTCGAGCTCTACAGCGTGCTGCTGGCGCTCGGCGTCGGCGTCGCCGTCGGCCTCTTCTTCGGCATCTATCCCGCGAACCGCGCCGCGGTTCTGAGACCCATCGAAGCACTGCGTTACGAATAGGAGTCATGACATGAGCACAATCGACACCGGCGTCTCGCTTCCGGCCGACGAGCCCGACGACGACGTCGAGCTGGAGCTGGAAGCACTGGCATTGCGGCGTCGGCGGAAGCTGCCGCGCGTCACGCTCGCCCTCGCCGTCGCGCTCGTCGGA
>Ga0209579_10001124_pt1 | contig 22857 bp, 22 predicted proteins | sample Coa_R1_2_FD_187152 | JGI IMG/M metagenome (GOLD analysis project Ga0209579, IMG submission 187152) | Surface soil microbial communities from Centralia Pennsylvania, which are recovering from an underground coalmine fire - Coalmine... | ecosystem: Environmental > Terrestrial > Soil >... | reverse complement strand
TGGCTGGTTCAAGCTGCTTTGACGCGAAGGACCGAGAAGAAGAGCAATGAGAGAGCCGCGACGAGCGCCCGATCCCAGGCCGGCGCGGGACTCTCTGCAGCCGCGCGCCCGTGGTGAACGCAAAGAGTCCTCCAAAGCCAAGACGGATTTGGAAGGAAAAGGGAGGTGTTGTCTTGACTTTGGTTTTCAGAGATGGTACACGAACGGCATGAAACGGACGGCGCAGTATTAGCATTTTAGGCGCGCTTCCCCTCACCCCCCGGCCCCTCTCCCCCAATGGGGAGAGGGGGAGAACGCCAGGGCTTTTCAAAAGTCCTTATTTTTCATAGATGAATAGCCGATCTTCTTATCAAAGGAGATTGGAAAAATGAGCACAAACGCCGAGCTTTCACTTTTCGAAGCCTTCAAGCAGGTTCAGGATCCCGCAAGCGGCGTGGCATCCGCCATCCGTTTCATGCGCTGTTGACTTTGGCGGCCAGCGCGTTTCTCGCAGGCGCGCGCTCCTTCAAAGGGCACGGCCGCATTGACCGGCGCAGCATCGAAACGCGTTCGCGCATTCCGCCGCGGGTCGATTTTCCTGGCGCAAAACAGATCGGCCGCATCCGGCGCGCGCGTTCGATCAAGTGCGTCGTTACGGCTGAGACAATTTGCTTCATCACCAGTCTCCCGCGTTTGCGCGCCAACGCCCCGGCGCTGTTGAATCTCGCGCGCAGCCACGGGTCCATCGAAAATGGGCTTCAGCGCGTCCGCGATGTGAGCATGGGAGAAGATGCCTGCACCGTCACCCGCGGTTCGGCGCCGCAGGCGCTCGCGGCGCTGCGCAACGCCGTGCTCTCACTGCTGCGACAAAGTGACCAACGCCGCCCGCGCCTTACGCCGCTTCGCCGCCCACCCAGGCGAAGCGCTGGCACTGCTCGCGAAACGAGTGACGGAATTTTGGAAAGCCCTGCGGCCAAAGACAGCCTGCGCGGCTCCCTTCCTTGACAATCTTTAAGAAAGCCGCTACCTTACAGCACCGATATTACAAGTCGTATGCACATCGGTTCTGCGCGATAGCTGCTTTTCGCTCTGCGAAAGGGTGCTTTCTGTGTCGGAAATACGGCTTTGTCGCGGTCATTGTTGCGTCGGAATCTGGCGCGTGGGTGGAACAGCAGAAGCGATTGAAACCATGAAAACGGTCAAAGTCGATGAACTGGCGCACAAAGTATCGCGCGACCTGAACACCAACGAAGCCGATGCGCGCGCGGTGTTGGAACGTTCGTTGGACCTCATCCGCAAAGAACTTCAGCGCGGCAACGGCGTGGAGCTCAACAATTTCCTGTCCGTCCACATCCGCCAGGGTGATCCGGTCGCCACGGCCACTCAAGCCGGCGGCACGCTCGGCCTGCCTTCCGCGCGCATCATCCAGATCGACCTCGACGAAGCGCTGCGCAAAGCCATCGAAGGGTCCGGCCTTTATCAGATCATGCTGATCGTCCCCAAGAAAAATTTCTTTACCGGCGTAATGGCCTCGCGCCTGGCCAGTGCGCGCAGCGAAGTCACTGTGGTCGAAGGCGTCGAACAGGCCGCCGATTACATGCAGAATGGGCGCCCCGACCTGATCGTGATCGACGTCGGCGTCGAAAACGCCTCGCGTATCTGCGAAGCGATCAAGAAGGATCGCGACAGCAGCCTCACTTCGATCATCATCATCGGCGAAGATGGCTTCGATCCGAAGAAAGTCGGCAAGCTGACCGTCATGCCCGACGAGCACATCAACGAGCCGTTCGATTTGAACGACCTGGTCAAGATGTCCGAATCCGAACTGGGGCGCACGGCCGAAGAGCGCAATTACTTCGACCACGTGATGCACTTCCGGCTCAAAACGCGCGACGATCAGATCGAGCAGGCCAACGATTTGGTCAGCCACGCGCTGATTTCGTCCGGTTTAACCGAAGAAGCACGCGACGCCTTCACCGTTGCCTTCCGCGAAGCGATGGACAACGCCGCGCGCCACGGAAACAAGAGCAACGAGGAACTCTGCATCGACGTGCAGTACATCGTGGACCGCGAGAAGGTTACCATCACGGTTTCCGATGACGGCGAAGGCTTCGACACCGAAGTGTATTTAAGCAGAGGCGTGAGCGGCAACCCCGCCGACGCCGCGCGCGAACGCATCGGCTCCGGCGGCCACGGCGGCCTGGGCATCATGCTGATGCTGCGCTGCGTGGACAAGCTCGAATACAATTACGCAGGGAACAAGATCAGTCTGACGCGGTTCATTCGGAAGACGTGATTAAGGTGGGGCAGACATTCCTGTCTGCCTGGCAGGCAGGAATGCCTGCCCCGCCGAAGCAGGACGAGAACAACGGAAGAAAAATGGCAACGATTGCGTTCAAAGTCAAGGTCATCAAATCGCCCGACGGCACCACCGCAACGCTGGCGGAAGTGGACGGCTCCATCGATGCCACCACGATCCAGGAATTCCAGCACGTGATGGACAAATTGATTGAACGCGGCGTCAAAAATCTCGTGCTCGATTGCAGCAACGTCAAGTACATCAACTCGACCGGCTTGGGCACGCTGCTCAAATATGCCGACACATTCGAAAGCATCGGCGGACACATTGCCTTCTGCCGTGTGCCCAGCAAAGTCATGCTCGTGATGGAAATGCTGGGCTTCAACGCGCTCTTCAACATCGTCACCGACGAAGCCACCGCGCTGCGTTCGTTCGCTGGAAAAATGTCGCCGCCGCCGTCAGTCGCGGTCAAAACCGCGCGGCAGACCACTTCCGCGACACCGGCCGCCGGTCAGAAAGCGGTGACAGTTGCTGCCACGCCGGCACCGGCGCCCATTTCGCCGCCGCAAGTTTCTTTCCCGATGCAGACGCCTTGCGCGCGCTGCCGCGTAACGCTCGACGTTCCGTCGCACGGAAAATACAAATGCCCGCGCTGCGGTGCGGTGCTGGCCGTCGAACAAAGCGGCCGCACGCGGTTCTTCGCTTCGAAACGCGCGCGCCCGATTGTGCTGAGCATTCCGGCCAGCGCCAAGCTGATCGACTGCGCCTCCGAATCCGCGAAAAAATGTGCCGAATCAATGGGCTACAAAGGCGAAGCTGCCGCCGCGTTATCCGCAGCCGTCTCCGCCGCCTGCCAGAACGTGGTCGAACGCGCGTACGAAAACGACGCCGGCAACACGTTTCACGTGATGATCGTGCCGGACCAGAGCGCGATCACCGTCAAGATCGCCGATTACGGCAAGCCCTTCGATTTTGGCGCCGGCGGTTCCGTCGCGACCGACAGCGGTTTCGCCGCCGTGGTCAAAAGTGTGGATACCGTCGAACACCGCATAAACTCCCGCGGCGGAAATATGGTAACATTGATTAAGACGAACGCGTGAAAAAAGGTGCTGAGTCCTGAGTGCTGAGTCCTGAGGGCGCGCCACCCGCCGCAGTTTCTCAGCACTCAGGACTCAGCACTCAGGACTAGAGGACCATGGCCGAATTCTCTCGCCGCTCTTCGCGCACTTCGATGCGCTCCAAGCAGCTTGGTCAGCTTCTGATCGAGAACGGCGACGTCACGGCCGAGCAAGTTGCGCAGGCGCTCAAAACGCAGGATGCTCAGGGCGGCATGCTGGGGATGATTCTGCAGCAGATGGGCGTGTGCAGCCCCGAAGCGATCGGCCACGCGCTGGCCAAACAGGTGCAGGTGACCGACATCATTTGCGAAGAATTAGTCGTCCCGCCCGAAGTCACGGAGTTGGTTTCGAAGGACTTTTGCCACCGCGAAAAACTGTGCCCCTTCGAGAGCCTCGGCACGCTGCTGTGCATTGTTATGAGCAACCCGCTCAACCACAAACCGATTCAAGACATCGAAGGCAACACGCATTTCAAAGTCAAAGCCTTCAAAGCGCCGTGGCCCAAGATCAACGACTTGATCGAACAATCCTACGCGGCCGCGCCGCCGCTGGAGGAGATCTCGCTGGAACTCGAAGGCGAGCCGTCCAACATTCCAACTCCGCCTGGAGCTAAAAATGCAGCCAATATTCCGACGCGCGGCGCGCCGCCGGTGACGCGCACGGCGAGCGTCACTCCCGGCGCCGTCCCCCAGCCGCTCCCGCTAGAAGACGACATCATCATTCCGCCCTCGCAACCCGAAGACGAATCCGACGCGCAGACCGGCATCCTTGAAGCGCCGGAGGAAACCGTGCCGGTTCCGTCGCAAGCGAACATCCCCCGCCCGCGTTTCGCGCAGCCGTCCGTGCAGCCCAAAATCAAGGGGCTTGAAAAATTGACGTCCGGCGACGCGGAACTCATTGACGTGGCGAAGAAGAAAACCGAATCCGGAAAGATCGCCTCGCTCAAGCAGGCCGAACCGAAAAAAGCGCGTGTCAACGTCGATCTGGAAAGCTTCGACCACAGCGGCGGCGAAGCTGAACTCATCGACACCGACGTGCCCCCCGAATCCGAAGGCGTTTACGAAATCGAAAACGGCGGCGTCGATGCGGGAACCGCGCGCGAAGGCGGCGAGGTGCTCGTGGCGTTGAAGATCGTGCCGGATTCGTATTTCTATTCCGGCGTCGCGCCCAAAAACGCGCCGCGCTCCGACGAATTGCTGGACGTGATCGAAGCGCTGCCCGTGGCCGAAGTCGTCGCGCCGTCGATCGTGGAATACGAACGCAAAAAGTCCGGCCTCGACATTGCCACGCCCTCCGAATCCTCGAAACTCCTTGGCGTCGGCATCGGGTTGGCCGGGAAAAGCCGCGTCGATTTGCAGCGCGCGCCGGCGACACCCATGGCCGCCGTGCGTCTCGGCGAAGGCGAATTCCACAAGCTGACGCTGATGCAGGTCGAAGACGAAGCCGGCGAGTGGGAATGGAACGTGGCCTCGCCCGGGCCGGTGGCGGTGGAGGCGTTCGAGGACTGACCCGTTTGTAGTCCCGCCTTTAGGCGGAAGTGCGCGTCCGGATTGCAAAATTCGCACCGGCCATTCTGTCTTGACTTCAATGACCCTTCGACTAAACTTCCAATGAGTGTGTCATCGTTTAACCGAACGAACTCAACCGGTTCGTGCGGCGTTTTGTATTTCGTTTTGAGTTTCGGAAAGCTTCCCACAATGCCAGTTCCCACTGTTACCCGACCCTCCGCCTCCGTTGTCCCCGAAACCAAGCCGGGGCAGTCTGGCTCCACGAGCATCGACTGGACCCAATGGGCACGCTGGTTCTTGATCGGCGCCATCGTGCTCGGCGCGTTCGGCATCGCCTACTCGCTGGTCGTCTGGTACAGCGAACGTTCGCACACTAAAACGCTCACCGCGCAATGGGATGAGCTTTACTCCAAAACCGAAAAGCCAAAGACTGAAGAAAGCCGCATCGAAGCGCTTGAACAGGCCTGCGAAGATCCCAAGATCAAAGGCACCGCCGCTCACGGCTATGCCTTGATGCAGTTGGCCAGCGCCAATTTCGACATCTCTGAAAGCGCGCGGCGCCAGCCTGAATCGCGCGCCGCGGCGCTCGAACGCGCGGTCAGAATCTACGAAATGCTCTCAAGTACCGAACCGTTCAAGAGTCATCCGTCGTTTGGGCCGGTCGCGCTCTCTAATTTGGGCATCGCGTACGAGCAGCAGATATTCGCGCAGGACAAGCCGCTTGAGTTTTACGACAAAGCCATCGACACGCTGCAAAGCGGCCTCTACATGGACAAATCAAAGGACGCCGATCCGATCCCGTCGATGAAGACGCATTTCCTCTTCGACAAAATGAATGCGCAGCTCGGGCGTATGTATTGGCTGCGCAGCTTGCGCAGAATTGATTTGGCCAAAGCCGCCGACGAAAAAATCGCCGCGGACAAAGCGGCCGCCGACAAGGCTGCTGCGGATAAGGCCGCTGCTGACAAGGCTGCCGCGGACAAAGATAAAAAGAACGAAAAGAAAGACGAAAAGAAGGACGAGAAAAAAGAAGAAAAGAACGAAGTGGACGATTCAAAATATCAGCAGCTTGGCGAGGCCGATCGCGCGCTGGCGCTGAAGTACATCAAGTACGCGTTGGACCTCGGCGTTCCCACGACTGAGAGCGAACGCTTCGGGGGTTCGGGCATGAAAGCGCCGTGGCGCGAACAAGCGGGCTACCTCAGAGCGCTGCTCGAACCGGCCGGAAAGATGCTGAAGAACGGTGTCCCGCCGGTCAAGCCTGAACCGCCTCCGCAGAAAGCGGATGCCGAAAAGAAGGACGAGAAGAAAGACGCCGCGCAGAAGTCCGACGCGAAAGCGCCAGACACCAAAGCCGGCGAAAAGAAGGCAGAAAAACCCGCCGAGAAGAAGGACGAAAAGCCTGCCGATAAAAAAGACGACGCCAAGAAGACCGGCAGCGTCGAACCTGACAACGCCGATCTGGCCGACGATCCGTCCGTGCCGCGCCAGCACCTCACGTACGCGCAAATCCAGCAGTTGCTCAAGCAAGGCAAGCCCGCGCTGTGCCAGTGTCCGCGTTGCGCCAACGCCGGCAAGGCCATCGGCGCCAAATTGGCCGAGTAACGGCAAATTCAAGAGTCAAAATCCAAGATTCAAGATTTGCCTCGGTGCAAGATTTTGAATTTTGAATTTTGAATTTTGAATTTTGAATTTTGAATGACCTCCGCCGCCGACACCCCCGAACTCGAATTCATTCTCCCGCCGGAACACGCCGGCAAGCGCATTGACGTCGCCGTCGCCGCGTGCCGCCCATCGATGTCGCGCACTTACGCCGGCCGCCTTTTTCGCGACGGCGCGATTTTGATCAACGGCAAACAGGCCAAACCCAGCGCCAAAGCGCGCGGCGGCGAACTCGTCTCGATCGACTTGCCCGAACCCGAAACGATCGAAGCGCGCCCCGAAGACATTCCACTGAACATCATTTTCGAAGATCGCGACATCGTCGTCGTCAACAAGCCCGCGGGCATGGTCACGCATCCGAGCGCCGGGCATTCCTCCGGCTCGCTGGTCAACGCGCTGCTTTTTCATTGCAAAGATTTGTCGTCGATCAACGGCAGCCTGCGCCCGGGAATCGTGCACCGCTTGGACATGGACACCAGCGGCGTCATCGTGGCCGCGAAAAACGACGCCGCGCACCGCTCGCTGGCCGACCAATTCGCCGAACGCATCGTGAAGAAAGAATACCTTGCGCTCTGCCGCGGCGACCCGCCGCGCGACGTTTTTTTCTGCGACGGCCGCATCGGGCGCCACCCCACGCGCCGCACAGAGATGACCATTCTCAAAGGCGCCGCCGAAGGCCGCGACGCCTACACCGATTTTCAAGTCGTCGAACGCTTTAAAGGCCCGCTGTTTCTGGTTCGCGCCCTGCCCCGCACGGGCCGCACGCATCAAATCCGCGTGCATCTGGCGAAGAGCGGCTATCCGATTCTGGCGGATGCGCTGTATGGCAAAGAGGCCACGCTGCCCGAATTGGATTTAACGCGGCAGGCCTTGCATGCGGCGAAATTGAGTTTCAATCATCCGGCGACGAATGCACGCGTGACGTTTGAAGCGCCGCTTGCGGAAGACATTCAAGCGGCGCTTACGCGGGCGCGCGCGTAGCCGGATGAATCCTCCGGTTTTGCGATTCTAATTTGCCAATAATGGATTCTAATTTCGACGCCTTGATAAAAAGCAATCTGAAACGGATTTCCATGCGCTACGTCGTCGATGCGTGCAACTTGATGTTCGCCAGCCACAAGCTCGAAGAGGCGCTGGAGCAGCACGGCTTTCAATCGGCGCGCGCGATGCTGGTGGGGATGCTGGAGCGCTTTGTACGCGCGCAGGGGCTTGAGCAGGCCATCGCGGTTTTTGATGGTTCCGAAAAAGGCGCGCATCGGCCGCGGCGTTCGACGGAAGCGCACGGCAAAGTCGTGCTGATCTACGCCAATCCGCGCAGCGACGCGGACCGCGCGATCATCGAGTTGGTCGAAGACGCGCAGCGGCCGGGCGAATTCACGGTGGTGACCAACGACAAATTCATCATCAAGCACGTGCTGGGCGCGGGCGCGCACCACGTCACGTGCCGCGATTTCATGCGCGAGATGAGCCGCGCGCGCAAGCATGCCGCCGATCCGCTCAAAGGCGAGGACCCGCGCAAATTCAGCACGGGATTGACGCAGAACGAAGTGGAGTTTTGGATGAAGTATTTTGGATTGGAAGAGGAGTGAATGAAACAACGAATCGCACGAATCTTCACGAAGAAATTCATGAGTCACATCCGTGAAGATTCGCGCGATTCGTTGTTAAAAAATCTTGTTTCACACGATGCGCCGGTTCTCGGCTTCGTTCTTGTTCTCTTTCGAATAGCCGCTTTCCTGGCGCTTCTGGTTGACTTCGTGTTTGGCCATGTAGAGGCGGTGGAATTCGTCGGCGGTGAGGCCGGCGGTGAGCGCGAGGCTGACTAGAAAATGGAGCATGTCCACGATTTCGACGCGCGCGTTTTGCAGGTCGATTTTGTCTTTGCTCCACCATTTCCAGAGCAGGTCGCGGTCGAGTTCGGCGCATTCGTCCTGCAACGCGCGGAGGTAATTGCGCAGCCATTGATTGGGCAGGCCGTTGGGGCCGAGCTCGCCGCGTTCGAGTGCGGCGTGGATCGCGGACATCGTCAGGACCTGGCCGTCCGGGGCGCGGATGTCCTGCTTTTTGAAGATGCCGTCGTTGAGCGAGCTTTGCAGCGAGAAGATTTCGTTGAGTTTGTCCATGATTAATTCCTGTTTTAAGCGCCTCACCCTCACCCCGCGGGCGAGTACGCCCGTCGGCCCTCTCCCTGAGGGAGAGGGGATTTCCCCCGCGACGAATTGATTGTGCGGGACGGGCTCGGAGGCCCGTCCTACGTTAAAACTTGTCTTCGACTTTAGCGGTTTTGAGCAGGTCGTCGATGAGTTTTTTGCGCGCTTCGAAGATCAGCGTCAGGTACACGCGCTCTTCGACTTCCTCGTAGGTCACGTCCTGTTTGTCGAGGCATTTTAAAATGTGCCAGCCGTAATCGCTGCGCACGGGGTCGGAAATTTCGCCGGGTTTGAGCTTCATCGCGGCTTCGATCACGTGTTGGTCGAGCGGGCGGGCGGGGATGGTATTCTTGCCGATGCGCCCAATCAGGCCGCCGGCGCGGCGGTTCGGATCGTCGGAATATTTGAGCGCGGTTTCCTCGAAATTTTCCTTCGCCAGCGGGAGCAGCCCGTCGAGTTTTTTCTTGCCTTCGGCGAACGCGGCTTCGCGCTGCGACTCGACGAATTTGTTGACGGCATTGTGGCCTTCGGCCTGCCACGCGGGGCCGTAGGGGTGGCCGTCGGCGTCGAGCACCTGGATGAAAATGTGCGCGATCAGCGATTCGGCGAGCTTGTATTTTTCCGGATGCAGCGCGAATTCGGCGCGCAATTGTTTGCCGTGGATGTTCTGTTTGACGATGAGCGTGGCCAGCGCGTCGAAGCTGAAAACGCGGCTTTGCAGATACTGCTCCGGCGTCATGCCGTGCTGCTGGATCACCTGCATCATGATCGACCGCCCCGGAATGCCGGTTTCCTGTTCTTTGAGGCGGCAGAGGTAACTGAAATGAAATTTGCGGTCGTCGTCGCTGAGCGTCAGGCTGCGCGAGGCGGCCTCGGCTTTGACCAGCTTGTCCAATTCGATCTGGTTGAGGATCTCAAGCAGATCGCTTTTTGGAATCTGTCCTTCGGCTTCGATGATGTATTTGCGGATTTCGTCGCGCGGGTAGCCGCGCGCGCCGATGCGCACGCCTTCGCCGCCGCCAAGTTTGCGCGGATCGATTTCGACGCCGCCGAGTTTTACGCGCTTCTCAACTAAGGCGCGTTTGAGCTGATCGAATTCCTTCGCGTCGATGCGTTTTTCGAGCGGCAGTTTCTTTTCGTTGTGAAAGATTTTCATCAAGCCCACGTCCGCGCGCATGTTGCGCTTGAGCGCGCGCAACACGCCGCCGCCGTATTCGCGTTCGATTTTGGCGAGATCGTCGCCGAGCGGGCCGCCTTTGTGTTTGAGAAACAATTTCAGCTCCGCATCGACTTCGGCATCGCTGACGTCGATTTTTGCTTTCTCGACTTCTTCGGCCCGGATCGCATAGTCGATGAATGCCTGCAGGTATTTGTCCCAGGCTTCTTCGACCAGCACATCGAGGACTTCCTTCCCGACAATCTCCTCGCCGTTGACGATGCGGTAGACTTTGCCGTCGGCGATGCGCATGAGCGGATTGTCGGGCGCGACTTCAGCGCGCGCGCCGGCCGCGAGAGCGAGCATGAAAGCAACGACCGATAATGTGCGGCGATTCATGAAGCGCCTTTCTTGGAAATTGCCCGGCGAAATCAAATGTGATGAAAGCGCGTGAGACTCTGTACCGTATTCATCGGCACAATTCCATCTAAAAATAAGACTCAAATGAGGAACATGGTCCTACGCTCGCGCAAAAGGAAGCGGAGTTTGCTTTTGCGCACAAAGAATGAACTTATAGAGCCTACACTATAGCGGGTAATACTATAGCGGGCAATTCAACGGCGAACCGCTCCAAAAAACGGCGCTGCTTTCAGCACAGTTTCCGCATGTTCCTTTTCGGGATCGGAATCGGCGACGATGCCCGAACCGGCGAAGTAGCGCGCTTCCCGGCGCGCGTTGTCCACAATGGCCGTGCGGATGGCGAGGTTGAGTTCGAGGCCGTTGCAGCCGAACCAGCCGATGGCGCCGCAATAAGGCCCGCGCGGTTCTCGCTCCAGCTCAGCGATGATTTGCATGGCGCGAATCTTCGGCGCGCCGGTAACAGAACCGCCTGGAAAAGTCGCGGCGAGCAATTCGCCGAGCGTCGTGCCGGGACACAATTGGCCAGAAACTGTTGCGGTGCGGTGAAAAAGAGTTGGCAATTGGTCAACTTCGCCGGAAGAAATGACACGCACTGAACCGTCGCGGCAGACGCGTCCCAAATCGTTGCGCTCCAAATCCACAATCATATTGAGTTCCGCGCGTTCCTTTAAGCTGGATTCGAGATCGCGTCGTGCTGCCGAGGTTTCGTCAGGAGTCGAGCCAAGCGGACGCGTGCCTTTAATTGGCCGCGTGAGCACCTCGTTCCTTAAAACGCGTAAGAATAACTCCGGCGAAATGCAGCAAATCGCCCGTCCGTCTGGCGCGATGGCCGGTCCTAAATACGCACCATAGGACGGCGGGCTTATTGAACGCATTTCAAGATACAAGTCGGCGGATGAATTCTGCCAAGGTGCGGCGAAGAATTTTGAAATATTTATTTGATAAACATCGCCAGCCCTAATATAGTCAAGTGCACGCTGTATTGCACAAAAATAGTGCAGATCGATGGGCGAATGTACAGGCCCATTTTTGGGCACTTCGCTTTGGTATTTTGGGTGATTTCGGTTTAAGAAAAATAACTCGATCTCTTCCAGAGATTCACGAAACTGCCGATTGGAGCCATGTTGGGCATTTGACACACAAAACCAAGCTTTGCGAGCATGTGTATATGCAAGTATCGTGTCGAAGCGATAGGCTCGCAAAGCAGAATAAACGAGCGCCTTGGAAAGGCGGAAAGGAGCGTCACCGGCAGGATAATTCAACTGAAGCAGAATGCCGCTGTGAAACGGCGGCAAGTCATTGCGAACGATGAGTTTATCGTCATCAATAGAATATGCAGCGAGCGACAAGAGCGCTGCGGAAGAAAGCCGCCGGGCTGGACCATATCCAATATAACTCCAGCCATCGGCAGAATCTCCTGAATCAAGCCAGAACAGCGAAGGGATCTCGGCGAGGGCGGCGAAAAGAGTTTGAGGCGTCAACGAAATCCAGGCTTTGGATTGCAGTGGAACAATGCGAGGGGTACGCTGATCAAGGAATGAAGTCATGTTCGTATTTCGAATTCAATGTAAGCAGTTTTTAAGGCCGTGTGAATATCATAAGTGTTAAAGCGTATATGAAATACTTCCTTGACCGGAAAAGGCGCGATTTGTGCCAGTGACCGTGGCATTGAGTGGTTGGGCTAAAAAATGTGTGCAGTTTCAATTTCGATTCCATTTTCCGAGACTATTTTCTTACGAGGATTTTCAACATGATTAAAAAACCTGAAACCACAACCAGTGGAGAAGTGGTCGTAAAACGCAAACGCGGGCGTCCGCGGGGCACGCAGGAAGTCGTCTCCGAACAGGCCGCGGCCTACGGCATCACCGTGCCCGTGCTGACGGACACCGGCGAACGTTTTTTGTCTCCCAATGACATCGGCAAGATTCTGAACGTAACCGGCGAAGCCGTCAAGCAGTGGATTTACCGGCGCAAGCTGCCGGCTGTGAAACTGGCCAACGGCTATTGGAAAGTCAAAGTCGTCGATTTCGAACAATTCCTGAAAGCGCGGACCGAAGTGGGGCGCCGCCACGTGCTAATCACCGACGGCGGACATTGTGGCGTCGCGGAATTGGCCAAGGCCGTGGATGAACTGGGACACCAACCGGTGCTGGCGCACAATTATTCCGACGCGCTGTTGAAGGCGCTGGATCATTTCCCCGCGCTGTTCATCATTTGCATTGCGCCGAACGATCCGGACGCGTGGAAATTTGCCGAACGGATCCGCTCGAACAAATCGCTGCGCAGTTTCCCGATTCTGTTCATCGGCGGATCGACGATCAGCGATGAAGACACCGAGCGCGCCGTGAAATATTACGCGCAAGGGATCTTGTCGCGTCCGTTGGACATCGCCGTTATCAAGAGCGAAATCGAACGCATCTTGCAGCGAACAATGTAATGGAGATGGGAGGTTTAGGAGGGGCGGCACTACTGCCGCCCTAAACGCTCGGCGGCAAGAGTGCCGCCGCTCCTAATTCAGCAGGCATTCTTGCCTGCCTGGCATCAGGATTCTTTGCTCCACCATGAAACGCGGGCCAGTTTTGCCCGCGTTTTCTTTTTGGAGCGGCTGCGCAACAGCCGATAATATTCCGTAGAACGGAGCTCCGCTCCGTTCCCGCTCGAACCAAAAGTGAACGGAGCGGGAGCTCCGTTCTACTTGCGCGCGCGACCGTTAAGAACTCGTAAACGCGCTGGACTTTGCGGCGCGAAACGACATTCTTGAACAGGGGCGAAGCACATGTCCGCCGGAAGGCGGGATTCGGACGGGGGGAATGGGAGATGGAATGCCTGTGACGGCGATCAGCTCTGCGGACCTAAAACGTATTGAACAGGAATTCCAATTAAGCGCCGACGAGCACGGTGTCAAAACGTTCGTGCTTGACACCAATGTGCTCCTGCACAACCCGGGCTCGCTGTTTGCCTTCAAAGACAATCGCGTCGTGCTCGCGCTGGCGGTGATCGAAGAAATCGACCGCTTCAAGCGCAACAACGACGAACTCGGCCGCAACGCGCGCCAGGCCATCCGCGAAATCGACAAACTCCGCGAACACGGCAGCCTGGGCGAAGGCGTGCCGATGGAAAATGGCGGCATCCTTCAGGTCGTGCTGCATCAAGACGCCGCGATCACCAAAGACCTCACGCGCGCCGGCCTCAAACCGGACGCCGCCGACAACCAGATCATCTCCGTCGCGTTGGAACTGCAGCGTGCCGGCCAGCGCGTGATCTTTGTTTCGAAAGACATCAACTGCCGCTTGAAAGCCGACGCACTCGGCTTGAAGGTGATGGACTTTGAGCAGCAGAAAGTCGATTACGATTCGCTTTACACCGGCTGGCGCGAATTGCAGGTGCCCGCCGATACGATCAACCGATTTTATGGCGACAAAAAAGTCGCGGTGCCCGAAGGCATCGAACCGCCCGTGTCGCCCAATGAATTCTTTCTGCTGAAGAACGACACGAACGCAAAGAACACCGCGCTCGCGCGCGCCGATTTAGTCGGCCACGAATTCGTGCCGCTCACGGCGGAGTACGACCGCGCCTGGAACATCGCGCCGCGCAGCGCGACGCAACGCATGGCGCTCGAACTATTGCTCGACGACAGCGTGCAGCTCGTCACGCTCGTCGGCCGAGCTGGCACCGGCAAGACGCTGATGGCGCTCGCCGCCGGATTGCAGCGCGTGGTGAAAGACAAGAAGTACGAAAAGATGCTCGTCTCGCGGCCGATCATGCCGCTGGGGCGCGACATCGGTTATCTGCCTGGCAGCAAGGACGAGAAGCTCTCCGCGTGGATGGGGCCGATTTTCGACAATTTGAAGATGCTGCTGCACGGACGCTACACGCCCAACCAACTCACGCGCGAGCAGCTTTTCGAGCAGGATTTGCTGGAGTTGGAAGCGCTCACGTACATCCGCGGGCGCAGCATCACGAACATGTTCATGATCGTGGACGAAGCGCAGAATCTCACGCCGCACGAAGTCAAAACAATCATCAGCCGCGTGGGCGAAGGCACGAAGATGATTTTGACGGGCGATCCGCAACAGATCGACAATCCGTATCTGGACGCCAGTTCGAACGGTCTGACTTATTGTGTGGAGCGGCTGAAGAGTTCGGAATTGTGCGGACACATCACGCTCAACAAATCGGAGCGGAGCCCGTTGGCGGATTTGGCGGCGGAGAGGTTGTAACGGGCGGAGCCGTTTAATTGGAAAATTGACAACGGTACGCGAGCGGATTATCGTATGTCGAAAATGATCGGGAGTTGCGGTTATGCCAAATGTCGTCAGTGAAAAATTGCGCGAATTCTTTCGTGAAAAGCGCGTCGAATTCGATTCAAATCCAACCAATTGGAGAAAGAAGAAGGATGCGTGGTTGAAGTCCGTCAGACAGTTTTACAATCAAATTCAAATCTACCTCAATGCGGCCATAAAGGACGGCTCTGTAAAAATCGAATATCGCCCCATACAAATATCTGAAGACTATGTTGGCGGCTATCAAGTGGACGAACTCGTGCTCAGCGTGGGCAACGAAAAAGTCGTGTTCACTCCGAAAGGCATGAACATTGTCGGTGCGCAAGGGAGGATCGATCTGCGCGGAGACATGAAAACGATGACAATAATTCGCGAGCCCGCCGGGCACTGGAGCATAGTTGCGACGCGCGTGCCAGAGCGCACGGTCTTGCCTTTAAGTGAAGAATCCTTATTGGCGGCTTTGAAGAGCGTGATGAGAAAATGAGCCTCGTGTTTGACGCACTTCAGCTTAAGACCATCCACGAAGTGAATGAATGGTATGAATTTGTTTTGGACGTTCTCGAACGGGAGAAGCTGCGGGTTTTGGCTGAATCTTTGAACGGAACACTTCCGCTGGACTCCAGATTTATTGACATGAATCGCGAGGAAATTGAGAATTATTTTGCCGCGCAACTCGACGAATTGGATTTCCTTGTCATGTTCGATTTAATCGCCGCCGCCGAAGCAGCGCTTCGTTTGGATTATCTTAGACGGGTTGAAAGGCGATTGAAAGATACTGTTTCAAGACGATTTCGAAGAATCGACAAAGAATTGTCCGCGCAAGGGAGTGACGATAAGGTCACTCTCGAGGACCATATTTTGAACACTTGGATTGAGCTTGCTCCGCTTGCAAAGCGGCCGGCGCGCGAATTTAAAGGCGCGTTAAAACTCCGGCACTGGCTGGCGCATGGCCGATACTGGGAACCACGGCTGGCGCGGCGCCAATATGCCCCCGGCGACGTGTTCGATTTGTCGGATAACTTATTGCGCGCGATAATAGTTTGAGAGTCTCGTAAACACTCTCCCTCGTATTGAATAAATCCCGCGCGTCGAGTACGATGCATTCAACGTTTTGGAGTGTTCATGGGTTTCAACTGCGGTCTCGTCGGTCTTCCCACCGTTGGCAAAAGCACCATCTTCAACGCCCTGACCATGACTCAAGTGGCGCAGGCGGCCAACTATCCTTTCTGCACCATCGATCCCAATTCGGGCATCGTCACCGTTCCGGACAAGCGGCTGTGGGTCTTGAAAGACATCGTCAAAACCAACCGCGTGATTCCGGTGAAGCTGGAACTCGTCGATATCGTCGGCCTCGTGCGCGGCTCGTCCACCGGGCAGGGAAAAGGCAATTCGTTCCTCGGCGCGATCAAAGGCGTGGACGCGCTGCTGCATGTCGTCCGCTGCTTCGAGGACCCGAACGTGGTTCACGTCGATGGCAAACTTGATCCCGTGCGCGACATCGAAACCATCGACATGGAATTGATCCTCAAAGACGAGGAGACGGTCAAGACGAAACTGGAACGCTGTGCCAAACGCAAGTCCGACAAGGAAGCGATGGCCGCCGTACCCGTGCTCGAAAAAGCGCTCAAGGGCCTCAACGAATTCATTCCCGTTCGCGCGCAAAAACTCAGCGCCGATGAGCTCGCACATCTGGCCGATTGTCATTTGATCACGCAAAAGCCGGTCCTCTTCGTCTGCAACATCGGCGAGAACGACATTGCCACCAACGGCAACGCGCACAGCAAAGCCGTCTTCGACCACGCCGCGAAAGTCGGCGCGCGCGCGATTTTGATCTCGGGCAAAATCGAAGCGGAGCTTGTGAGCGTCGCGCCGGACGAACGCCGCTCGTACATGGAAATGTACGGCATGCAGGAAGGCGGCCTTGACCGGCTGGTCCACGAAGGCTACGACCTGCTGGGCCTTGGCACGTATTTGACGGCCGGCGAAATCGAAGTGCGCGCGTGGCAGATTCAAAAAGGCTGGAAAGCGCCGCGCGCGGCGGGTGTGATCCACACTGATTTTGAAAAGGGCTTCATCCGCGCCGAAGTCGCCAGCTACGACGATTTTGTGCACTACAAAGGCGAAAAAGGCTGCCGCGCCGCGGGCAAACTGCGCACGGAAGGAAAAGATTATGTCGTGCAGGACGGCGACGTGATGCACTTCTTGTTCAACAAATAGCGATGAACGATGAATGATTTGCGTCCATCGTTCATCGTTTATCATTCATCGTTACTTTCACGCTTCTTCCCACCGCTTCCGTAAAAACGCGATCATCGGCGCTGTCTGCGCGTCGATGTTGTCGAATTTCCCCTCGAACGAGCAGCGGCCCGGAAACTTGATCTGCTTTAAAATCTTGAACAATCCGATGAAATTCTCTTCGCCGATCGGCGCAAATCCCGGCGCGACGCGGCCCACATCGGCGACGTGAACGTGGCGCAGACGCGCGCCGGCGTGGAAGATGTTTTCGTACGGTTCCTTCTCATAGGCGATGTGGAACTGGTCCGCGAGAAGCTGAATGTGCGGATGCCCGATCGCGTCCACCAGCCGCGCGCCATGATCGACGCGCACGCACAGGTTGTCGTCGCTGCTGTTGAGCGGTTCGAGCGCAATGGTGAGCTTATTGCTTTCGGCGATGGGGCCGAGTTCTTTGCAGAATTCGATGAATTGCGCCTCGGCTCTTTCACGCGGAAAATCTTCAGGAAAGCGCCGCGCCGCGCCGGAACCGAGCACCACCACTTCGCCGCCCAGCGCGCGGCATCGCGGCAGCGCACGCGAACAATAACCCAGCGCCGCTTTCAAATCGGCGTGCGGGCCGGTGATCGGGTATTTTGCCGGAATAAAACTGTTGAACGCTTCGACGCGCAGTTTGTATTTCGAGACATCGTTGAAAAGCTTTTCGAACGCGCTCTCAGGCTCGTCGGGCGTGACGGCGCCGACGCAGAATTCAGCGAAATCGGCGCGTGCGGCAGTGAGCATGTCGAGCAATTGTGTGACCGGGCGCGGAGGCTGATTTTTCACTTCGGGGGCAAACGAACCAGGCCCGCAACAAACGCCGAATTTCATGCGTCGGTCTCCTTCGGTGGCTGACAGCGGCTCATTTTATTGCGGCAAGCGCCAAATTCATGCGCGAATCTTTCTTTTGACTTCGCATTGGAATTCTTGTAACAATTTTCGAGCGGCGGCGTCCAAAATCATAAGAATCGATACTCTGCGGGGAGGCGCCATGCAAAAGTGGAAGATCGCAGCAGTCAGCGCCATTGTTTTGTTGATGCTCGTGATTGCGGCGGACGCGGCCATGATCGTTTATTACGCGACGCTGCCCGCGCCGAAATACGAAGCGCAAAAAACGAGGACGCCCGCCATCCAGACGGCCGCGCTTGAAAAATCGCCCGCGCCGGCCGTGGTAGAACTTCCAAAAATTGACGCAGCGCTCTTTCCGCCGCCTCCCGCGGCCAACGGAGCCGAGAAGGAATATTGGGAGGGCTATTATTATTATAGCCTCGATCCGTTCGAGCAGGCGGTCGCGCAAAATGTTCAGCGCAATCGTTTCTGGTTCGAGGTGCGGCGCACCGCCGACGGGGCATTTCAAGCGGCGAGCAACGAACTGGGCGGCCCGGACGCATCCATTCAAGGCGTGATCGACCGCGCCAAAGGCACGATGCAATTCGAAAAATCGTACACGACCGGTCAGTTGAACTGGCATTACGAAGGCGATTGGTCGCCGGCGAAAAGGCGCATCGACGGTTTCTATAGCCCGCCAGGAGGCGCCCGTCAGGGCGGCTTTGTGCTTTTTCCGCGGCGCTTGCAGCCGGAGGAAATTGCGCGATACGAGCAGCGCAACGAGGATATCCTCATTCAAAAAGCAGTGGACAAAGACGGTCTGGATATCTTCAACCAAGGCCAGCCGCAAGGGAAGGCTCCGAAAGCGAACGACGACGTATTTTAATCGGCATGCTCCCTCTTGGATTTCGCGCGCGTTTCGATTAAACTTCCCTCAATGAGCAAGCCACACAAGCCCGCGAAAAAATCCCCGCCCGTCATCAGCCTCGTCAACCTCGGTTGCGCCAAGAATTTGGTGGACAGCGAGCGCATCCTCGGCAACCTTGCCGAAGAAGGTTTCCTCATCGCGCAGGATCCCGCCGCCGCTGAAATCTGTTTGGTAAACACGTGCGGTTTTATCAACGAAGCGCGCGAAGAAACCTGCGGCGTGCTCGACGAACTCGCCACGCTCAAAGACACCGGCAGTCTGACCACGCTCGTGGCGCTCGGATGTCTCGTCGAACGCGCCGCCGACGCGCCGGAGCTCAGTCATTTTTTGCGCGCCGCGGATGTGCGGCTTGGATTCAAAGACTTTCCGCGCATCGCGCAAATCTGCCACGACCTCATCAACGAAGCAAGAACCGCGACCGCAAGGGAGCGGCCATCACGCGACGCACTGCGCCGCGGCCCCACCGTCAGCGCGGCGAAAAAACCCGTCCCGCAAAGTTACAACGATTTCCTCGTCCATCCGCGCATGAGAATCGGCTCTCCGCATTCGGCGTATCTGAAGATTTCCGAAGGCTGCAGCAACCCCTGCCGCTTCTGCGCAATTCCGCGCATGAGGGGTTTGCAAGTCTCGCGGCCGATCGAAACGATCGTGGACGAAGCCCGCGAACTGGCCGAAGGCGGCGCGCGTGAAATCCTACTGATCGCGCAAGACACCACCAGCTACGGCCGCGATCTCTATGGCGAATACCGCCTGCCGCAATTGCTGCGCGCGTTGAAAAAAGTAAAAGGCCCGCGCTGGTTCCGCTTGATGTACGCGTACCCGAAATTTCTTACCGAAGAAATGCTCGACTGCCTTGCCGACGACGAACGCTTCTGCCCGTACATCGACATCCCGCTCCAGCACATTTCCGATCCGATGCTCAAAGCCATGGCGCGCGGCGTGACCAAAGCGCAGACCGTCGAACTGATGGATTTGATCGCGAAGAAATTGCCCGGCGGCGCGATACGCACGACTTTCATCGTCGGCTTCCCCGGCGAAACGGAAACCGATCACGCGGAACTGCTCAACTTCGTCAAAGAAGGCCGCTTCACGCACGCCGGCTGTTTTCTTTATTCGACAGAGCCGCTCACGCCCGCCGCGAAAATGCCCGACACACTGCCGCTCGCCGAAAAGAAAGCGCGGCGCGATGCGCTGATGCTCACGCAGCGCGAAGTCAGCCGCAAGCGCACGGCCGCGCGGGTCGGCACGACGGCCGAATTGATTGTGGACGGCGCGCTCGAAGAAAGTCCAGTCAAAGGCGCGAAAATGCTCTGCCGCAGCCGCCTCGAAGCGCCCGAAGTGGACGGCGTGGTGTATTTAATTGTACCGCCGGCGTCCCGCCGGCCAGAACATAAACGGGCCGGCAGGACGCCGGCGGTACAACTTTCGCCCGGCGATTTCATCGAAGCCGAAATCGTGGACGCACTCGATTACGATGTCGTGGCCCAGTCGCGTTTCCCTCTCCCCTTGGGGGAGAGGGGCTAGGGGTGATGGGTCGCATCACCAACGACGTTTGGATTTGCCCATGAGCCTGAATCAAAAACTCCGCGAAGAAGAAAAATGCTACCACACCCGCCGCTGGTTCTTCAAAGAATGCGGCGTCGGCCTTGGCGCGATGGCGCTGGGTTCGCTGTTGGGCGAGCATCTCGCGCACGCCGACGGCGTCGGCAATCCGCTCGCGCCGAAGAAGCCGCACTTCGCGCCGAAAGCAAAGCGCGTCATCTACCTCTTCCAAGCCGGCGCGCCCAGCCATCTCGAATTGTTCGACAACAAGCCTGAACTCGCCAAATGGAACGGAAAACTTCCGCCGCCTGAGCTTTTGAAAAATTATCGCGCCGCGTTCATTAATCCGAATTCGACGCTGCTCGGTCCGAAATACAAATTCGTGAAGAAAGGCCAGTGCGGCGCAGAGATCGGCGAACTTCTAACGCATCTCGGCGACGTTGTGGATGACATCGCGATTGTCAAATCAATGGTGACCGACGCGTTCAACCACGCCCCTGCGCAGATTTTCATGAATACCGGCGCGCAGCAATTCGGCCGGCCGAGTTTGGGCGCGTGGACGACCTACGGTCTCGGCAGCGAAGCGTCCGATCTGCCCGGATACGTCGTCTTCAGCACCGGCCAAAAAGGGACCAGCGGCGGATCATCGAACTGGGGATGCGGATTTTTGCCGACGTCGTACCAAGGCGTGCTCTTCCGCGGCCAGGGCGATCCAGTCCTCTTCCTCTCAAATCCCGCGGGCGTCGATAACACGATGCAGCGCGACACGCTCGACGCGATCAAAGCGCTCAACGAAAAGCATCTCGGCGCCGTCGGCGATCCCGAAATCGCGACCCGCATCAACGCCTTCGAAATGGCGTACAAGATGCAAAGCAGTGCACCAGAACTGATGGATTTATCGAAGGAATCGAAAGAAACGCTCGAGATGTACGGTGCGAAACCGGGCGAATCCTCCTATGCCAATGCGTGCCTGCTCGCGCGGCGCATGGCTGAGCGCGGCGTGCGCTTCGTTCAGATTTTCCACGAAGCGTGGGATCATCACGGCGGCCTGGTGAAGGGCCTCAAAGAGCAGTGCGAGAAGACCGACAAAGCCAGCGCCGCGCTGGTGAAGGACCTCAAGCAGCGCGGGATGCTCGACGACACGCTGGTGATCTGGGGCGGCGAATTCGGGCGCACACCGATGGTGCAGGGCGGCAACGACGGCCGCGATCATCATCCCAACGCATTCACCATGTGGCTCGCCGGCGGCGGCATCAAGCGCGGCTGCACGATCGGCCAATCCGACGATTTTGGCTTCAACGTGGTCGAAGACAAAGTCCACGTCCACGATTTAAACGCGACGATCCTGCATCTGCTCGGCTTCGATCACACGAAGCTGACGTATCGCTTCCAAGGGCGGGATTTCAGGCTGACGGACGTGCATGGCGAAATCGTGAAGAAAATCCTCGCATAGATCGCAAGCCTGGCCGCTTACTGACGCGCGCGGTTCTGGGTTATTTTTCAATTGACGCCAATACGTTCAGCCGCTCTGATTTCACGCGTCAATTTGGAGAATCCCATGCCCGACATCATCCGCGCGCCTTCCGAAATCGCAGAACTCATCGGCGCTCAAGTCGTCATCGATACTGACTCGTCCTACGTTTACATCGGCCACCTCGAATCGGCCGGCAGCGATTATTACGTGCTCACCAATCTCGACGCGCACGACACCGCCGACACCAAAACGTCGAAGGAATACTACGTCCACGAAACCAAGCAGCTCGGCACGCGCTCGAACCGCAAGAAAACGTTCGTGCGGATTGCGCGCGTGGTGTCGATCTGCAAGCTGGAGGATGTGTTGACCTTTTAATTCGTGCAAAACAATCGAGGATGATGCCGGATGGAAAAGACCTCCCACGATGTAAATTTCAAAAACTTAATCCTCGATTATCTTCGCGACGCGCTTGAGTTTTTCGCGCACGAAGAAGTCGGACGCCTGCCGCGCAAAGTCAAATTCACGCCATTGCGCGAAGAACAGCTTAAGGAGTTTCTCGGCGAGCGCGGACTGAAGCTCGATGTCGCCGTAAAAGTGGAATTCCCCAATGGCGAGCGCGAAATGATCGTCTTCTGCATCGAGCACAACACGCGCGAATTTGCGCATATTCTAAAGCGCCACGCGATGTACTGCATCAAAATGTCAATGAACTATAAGACCGACCGCATCGTTCCGGTCGCGATCTTCCCGGAACATGCTGGCGCGGTTAAGGAACACTTCAAGCTCGCCGGCGACCACGGCGTTTATCTCGATTTCCGCTGCATCGCGGTAAAATTGAAGGAACTCGCCGCGCGAGATTACATGCACAGCAAGAATGTTGTCGCAAGAGTGTGCCTGCCGTTTATGAAGCACGCGGCAAAAGATAAGTTTGCGGTCGTGGACAAGTCGCTGGAGGGACTGTTTGATCTGGAGCACGACGTAAACAAGCGCGCAAAATACCTTCCGTTTGTCATTCACTACAGGATGTCCCGAATGTAGTTGAAAAATAAGGGCGGTGGTGCTGAAAACTGTGTTTGCGAAAACATGGGAATCAGCGAAAGGAGCCACCGCCATGAAACAAAAATACGCAGGATCGTCGCGAAAGTCCAATCAAAAGTCGGGTCGAAATCTTCCGGAAGGATGGGCGCATCAAAGCGCGAACGGGACACTGGCCGTGCAGTTGCCGCTGCCGATGGTCGA
>Ga0209579_10001123_pt1 | contig 22858 bp, 19 predicted proteins | sample Coa_R1_2_FD_187152 | JGI IMG/M metagenome (GOLD analysis project Ga0209579, IMG submission 187152) | Surface soil microbial communities from Centralia Pennsylvania, which are recovering from an underground coalmine fire - Coalmine... | ecosystem: Environmental > Terrestrial > Soil >... | reverse complement strand
TCGCGGCATTTTGCGGAAGTGGTCGCAGGCGAAACGCTGAGCACAAAACTGGGTCCGCGGACCACGGTGTCGGAGCAAGTGTCGTTTTTCCCGAACCTCAGCTCAATCGGCGATTACCGCATCACTGTGGATGCCAATGCCGTGACCAAGATTAAGACCTGGCTTGGCTGGCAAGTAACATTCAGCGATCGTTACATCAGCGACCCGCCGCTCGGGCTGAAGGGGAACGATGTGTTGCTGTCCACAGGATTGCGCTTGACGTTTGGCAAGGGAATCTTCTAAAAGCATGCGCAGCCGCACAGACCTGAGATAAGAGAAGAGGAGGATCACATGGGTGGATTGCTTTGGTGGCTCATCGTCGGACTGATCGCCGGATTCCTGGCGGGCAAGGTGATGAAAGGCGGAGGATACGGGATAGTAGTGGACATCATCCTGGGAATCCTGGGAGGGATTCTTGGCGGATGGCTGTTTGGAATGGTGGGGGTTCACGCCGGCGGGACGATCGGTAGCATCGTGGTGGCATTTGTAGGAGCGGTGATTCTGGTTTGGCTGACCAGGCTGGTCAAAAAGGCCTGAGAGATTCGCAGGCCAATTCCGAACTGTTTGGTTGTTGAGACAAGGGGCAAACCGCGCCAGACTGCCGGGGGTAGGCAGGCCCGGCGCGGTTTGCATTTGGGGGCAAAACAAAACCCGTGGGCGGGGGGAGCCCGAGGGCAAGCTGAAAATAACGTGCGGCGGAGTGTGCGGGGAACTGTTCCAAGGTACAGGTGTGCCGCCCGGTGGAGTGTTTGTTTAGCTACACAACGCGTTTGTTCGTAACGCTTACTTGCTGGCGGCAACACCGGCGAAAGATACTGCCAGTTACAGAAAATCTGTTGGAAGGATCGGGAAAGGGAAGATGCACGGGAATTTTCAGCGAACTTCACTGCGCTGCATAGCCGCGTTGACGACACTCGCAATTTTCTGCGCGGTTGGATCGCCGGCAATCAAGAACATGGCGGTGGTGGCGTCCGCGGACAGCAAACTGGCGGACGTGGCTTTAGCGGACCTGGCCAAATTGTGCAAAGGAACCTCAAAGGCGTGGCCGGATGGGAAGAGTTTCGTCCTGGTGCTGAAAAATCCAGATTCGCCGGAGATGCACGGTGTTTTGCAAAAACTGTTTGGCAATGGCACGGACGTGCGCGTGGCGATCGCCAAGCTGAATGAGATGCGGCAGACGGTGCGGATTGTGGACAGCGACGAAGACCTGTTGCGCCTGGTAAATTCGACGCCGGGCGCGGTTGGAATTGTGGACGTGTATGCGATCAACAGTTCGGTCAAAGTGTTGCGGATAGACGGCAAGCTGCCGTTTGATGTGGGTTATTCGCTTAAGATGAACTGAGATTTGGCCCGCCGGTATTTGCCCAACGATCCAAGCATGAACCGACCTAACCCTGCTGGAACGTATGGGCGGCGGACCTGTCAGAGGCCGGTTTCCGCGCAGGACCTGACAGTTTAGACCCGAGCCTCTCCTAACTAGCCACTTCGTCGCCGGGACGGGCGTGCTCGAGACGGGCACATGCCACGAGCGAAGGCAAATAGATGCAACAAATGACCTGTCCCTTTTCCCAAAATGGGCATTTCGACCTGTACGAACAGACAGGTTTTCCACAGCAGGTACAGCGAAAGCGTAGCAAACGGGGCATGTGCGCCTGGCCGTGGAGTACGGCTAATGTTTTCAGCCACTTACGACGATTCAAAATGAAACAGTTGGGTACTAGGAGACTCGTTTAACCCCGAAAATGTGCCCTCTGTACCATAGCCTCGGCTGCCAAACTGCTGTCTAATCGTACAGGTCAAGCCATTCTGGTCCAAAAGGACAGGGCAGCGCATCAAACAGGGTGATACGGCAAGAGCTGTAGGAAGTCAGGCCACAAAGAACAGGGGCAAATATGAAGACCACGGACAAGAGCCGCAAATGGATGTGGTGGTTCCTGGGAGCAATCGGGGCGATGCAGTTGTACTTCGTCCGGGAGCTGCTGGCGGCCTTCGCGCTGTTTGTTTTGGGGTTCGGGGCTATCGCCTTGGTCATCGCAACGCTGTACATGTTGCACTCCGGCTGGGCCGTGGCGGTCGAGCGGGTGGCCGAGAGCAAGCACCCCGTGGTGGCCTATGCCAAGCGGGGCGTCAATTCAGTTGAGGATTTTGCCCGCCGTGGCGTGGTTGCGACGGCGTCCGGAGCGGAAGAGCTGGCGAAACGGGCCATCCGGGGATCGGCCGCGGTTCGGTAGCTGGCAGTTCGCCGAGTTAGGATTGTGGGCCTGGATTTAGCGGTCTAGCAGTATGGAGAAACCTCCAATCGCGCTGAACTCCTGCAGCGCTGGTTGGTGGCAGGTTGAACAGAAAAAAAGCCAGTCGCCCTGAGCAAGCGATTGGCTCTTTTTCTTTGGTGTGCCCGATTCTTATAGAGTTCTTACAGTGACCGCAGAGCCGACGCCACCGGCTGGGCGGCGGCCCGAATCGCCGGCAGCAAGCCGCCAATGATGCCCATGACCAGGGCGAAGAAGACGCCCTTGGCCAGCAGGCCCGGGGTGATCTTGAACGCGAATGCCAGGTTCGAGAAGGTCTGAAAGTTCATGGTGCTGGTGGTCAAACCGTTCAGCGGCAGAACGGCGATGCAGCCCAATAGCCCGCCGACCAGCGCAATGAGCAGAGCTTCCACCAGAAATGAGAAAACCACGGAGCTGCCGGTGAAGCCGACAGCCCGCATGGTGGCTATCTCGCGGCCGCGCTCGGAAACGGCGGAGTACATGGTGTTCAATGCGCCAAAGACCGCGCCGATGGCCATGATTGCTGCGACCAATCCCCCCAAGACCGTGATGAGGGTGGTCATCGTTGTGGACTGCTTCGCGTAGTAATCGACTTCGCGGGTTACGTCCACATTCAACGTCGGGTCGGAGGTAATCGCGTCCTTAAGCGTCTGGAACGAATCTGGCGACTGCAGGTGCACGGTTGCCGACTGGAAGATATTGTTTGGCCGCTTGAGGATTTCCGCCAGCACGTGCGAGTCGCACCAAACCTCCGAGTCAAAAGCGGACCCGCCAGCATCGAAGATACCGACCACGGTCCACTTGCCACCGGAAAAGTTTACGCTGTTGCCCAACGTCAGGCCCTGGTAGGTGCGCGAAGCATTCTTGCCGACAATTAATTCGGAAACCCCGGAATTGAACATTCTGCCCTGCACGATTTTGGCGAACTTGCGGATCTCCAGCACGTTAGGAGAGACACCACGTACCTGCACATTAGCGTCGGTTCCCGTGCTGATCAGCGGAAATGGGAAGACTCCGACCACGTCCTGGGTCACCAATGGGCCGTTGGCGTCGCGGGCGATGCCAGGTTTGTCGGCGATCACTTTGATGGAATCAAGGGTGATGCCTCCCATCATTTCTGAAGGCGAACCCGCACGCATGATGAGCGCATTATCGCGAGAACCTGAGGCCACCAAGGTGGCCTTGAATCCCCGCGCGAGCGAAAGCATTGCTACAAAGACCCCGACGGTTCCGGCGATGCCGAGCACGGCAACGATGGTGGAAGTCCAGCGAGCCCGCACGCTCCGTACGTTGTAAATGAGAGGAATAGCCACGTCAAACCCTCCGCAGCGCATTAACCACGCGCATACGCATTGCGCCGATACCCGGCAACAAGCCGCTGATCACGCCCACGATAATCGCGGTGAGCAATCCCTGAGCCAGAATCGAGGGCGCCAGAACCAGGTTGGGGAGCATGCCGCTCAGCGCTTTGTCCACGCCCGGCACCAGAAGCTCGGCTAATCCCAGGCCGAACAACCCCCCAATCAGCGCGATCACCAGCGATTCGGCCAGCACGAAAAACAAAACCTTGCGGTCCGAATAACCGATGGCCTTGAGCACGGCCAGTTCGCTGGTGCGTTCGCGCACGGAGATAGCCATAGTGTTTCCGGTAACCAGCAGTAGAGTGAAAAATACCACAGCGCCGATGGTTAAAATGAGGAACTGGATGTTGCCGAATTGTTTTACCCAGCCGGCGGCAAAGGCCGATTCGGTTTCGGTCTTGGTTTCATAGGGCGAATTGGCAAACTCATTGTCGATGGCCTTTGCGACGCCCGGGGAATCATCGGGATTCTGCACCCGCAAGACGTACCAGCCAACGTTTCCTTTGAAACGCTCCGGAACCATTTCCTCGTAATAGTCCCACTGAAACCAGAATTGCGTTTCGTCGTCTTTCGGATTCTTGCCGTGATAAATGCCGTCGATATTGAATTCCCACGAGCCATTGCCGGCGATCGTGGCTTTAATGGGAATGCGGTCACCGATCTTCCAGTGAAAGCGCTGCGCGGTCCGAGCGCCGACGATGGCGCCCTGGCGGTCCTTCAGGAACGCGTTCCACTGATCGTCCGCTACGATCAGCTCCGGGAAGACCTGGCGCTGATTTTCCGGGTCAATCACGAACTGCGGGAAGAAATTCTTTTCGTCCTGATAGACACCGCCGAACCAGTTATTGTGCGTGACCACCTTGACGCCGGGGATGCGCAGAATTTTGTCCCGGTACGCCAGAGGGATGGGATTGATGATGGAGGTGCGATTGATAATGACCAGGCGATCGGCGCCGGCGACGTCGGCACCGCGCCCAAACGCATCCTTCACCACCGCCAGAAACGCAAAGAGAAAGAGCGCTACCGCAAACGAACCGATGGTCAGGAGCAAACGCACTTTCTTGCGAAAAAGGTTAGCTAAAATCAGTCGGCTGAATTTCATGCGACGCCTCCGGCCATGACGTTTTGCTGGTTCAGCTTGCCACCTTCCACCAGCACACCCTTTTCCAGGTGCAGCGTGGTGTGCGCGCGGTCCGCAACCACGGGGTCGTGCGTCACCATCAGCACGGTTTTGCCGTGCTTGGCAACCAGTTCTTCAATGAGCGCCATGATTTCTGTGGCGCTCTTGCGGTCCAGGTCGCCGGTGGGCTCATCGCACAGCAGAAACGTCGGATCGGACACAATCGCGCGCGCGATCGTCACGCGCTGTTCCTGTCCGCCGGATAACTGGCGCGGAAAGTGGTGCATGCGGTCGGCCAGGCCGACGATGGAAAGCGCGGTCTCCACATGCTGTTTGCGCTGGGCCTTTGACAGCTTGGTCAGCAGCAGCGGCAGTTCAACGTTTTGGAACGCGGTCAGTACGGGGATCAGGTTGTACATCTGAAAGATGAAACCGACGTGCCGGGCACGCCATTGCGTCAACTTGCTGGACGACATGTTGGTGATCTCGTCGCCGTCCACCGAAATGTGCCCGGACGTCGGCACATCCAGGCCGCCCAGCAAATTCAGCAGCGTGGTCTTGCCGGAGCCGCTGGGCCCCATGAACGCCACGAAGTCGCCCTTGTCCACGTCCAGGTTCAGTCCCTGCAGCACCTGGATGTTCTCGCCGCCGCGCCGATACGTTTTGTTCAAGCCGCGAACCTGAATCAGCGCCGAAGAACTGCCCGAATTGTCCACTCGAATCATTGCGCCGCTCTCCTGTAACTGGAATATTTCCTACGGATTGACTCTCACCGCATCGCCGTCCTGCAAATTTGCCGGTCCGTGGGCCACCAGCGAATCGCCGGAACGCACTCCGGCCATCACTTCGACATCGGATCCGCGCTCTTTGCCCAGCGTCACGCTGCGCCGCTCCACTTTCGCGTCCTTCACCAAAAACACGTACGCTTTGCTACCGTCCGCGTCATGCACCGCCGACTTTGGAATCACCGCGACGGGCTTCGGCCCTTCCTCTTTCTTGGTGACCGCTTTCTTTTCGTCTTCGTTGTAAAACGCCACCTTCACGCCCATGTCCGGCAAAATCCGCGGGTCCAGCTTGTCGAACGACACGCGCACCTTGACCGTCGCCTTCTGCCGGTCCGCCGTGGGAATCACCGTCCGCACATGCGAGGGGATCTGCCAATCGGGATAGGCATCGAGAGTCGCAGTTGTCCGCTGCCCTGGCTGCACGCGCGCAATGTACGCCTCGTTCACATCAAGCTCGATTTCGTTGGAGTTCATGTCCACGATGGTGGCAATGCCGGTGCGGGTAAATCCTCCGCCCGCCGAAATCGGCGACACCATTTCGCCCACCTGCGCGTCTTTGGAAACGATAATTCCGCTGAACGGCGCGCGAATCGTGCAGTTATCCACCACCTGCTGCGCTTCCCGAATGCGCGCATCGGACGCGATCACCTGCTGTTTAGCCAGCGCGATCTTGGCGCGCAGGCTGTCCGCCGCGGTCATCGCGTTGTCCAACTGGTCCTGGCTCTGCACGTTTGCCGCTTTCAATTCCTGTGTGCGATGCAGCTGAATCTCCGCATAGCGCAGCTGCACTTCATAATCTTGAATCGCCGCCTTCGCCGAATCGCGATCCGCCACCGCCGAATCCAGCGCCCGCTTGGCATCCGAATCGTCCAGCGTCGCGAGCAGTTGGCCCTCTTTCACGCGATTGCCTTCGTCGAAAAACACTCCGGTCACGCGGCCGGTAATCTTGGCCGCCACCGTCGCCCGGGTACGAGGCGTTACGTATCCGCTGGCATTCAATAAAGTCTGCTGCGCCGGATCTCCCGCGGCCTGCGCCACCGTCACCTCCACTACTGGCGCACGGTTGCGCAAGGCAAACACGCCTCCGCCCACCAGCAGCAACACCCCGACCGCTGCCGCGAAGTACCCGAGGAATTTGCCGGTACCGCTGCGCGCACGGGCAGAGTCATGGATTTTCAGCGAGGCGAGGTCTGCGGCCGGCATAGATAGACTGATGCTCCTCTTCAAGAAAAGTGACGTCGAGCAGGTTCCGTCGGTTTTCAGTTCGGGTAGAGTACGGGGGGAAACCCGTGGCTCGTGCTTGTCCCTCTAACTATACGCCAAACCTGGCCCGTTTATATCAGCCGAAATAACGATTCTCTCGCTGCAAATCGGCCAATCGCCGCCGGGCACCGGCGAGGCCTTTTCCTACTACGGCGATTACCGCCACGCGTCCCATTCTTTCCGGCGGGGATGCCGCGCTGCTGCGGGTTCTTACGGCGCTCCCAGGCGACCCACGCTCGCTCGCTTTGCTACCGTCAAATTGGTATTCTTCGCGGCGCCCAGGAGGCTCCGCGATGTTCCGCAGAAAACTTTCCCTTGCTCTCCCGCTAGCGGCTGCCGTAACCGTCGCAGCTTTAGTACCCACGCAAGCTCAGCAATCCAAGTCCGCCTCCCCGCCGCCCAAACGCATCGCCATCCGCGCCGGCCATTTGATTGACGGCAGGAGCGAAAAAGCTCTCGACAACGTTCTCATTGTCATCGAAGACGACAAGATCGTCTCCGTCACGCCGGGTGGCTCCGCCCCCGCGAGCGTTGAAACTCTCGACCTCTCCAAATCCACTGTTCTTCCCGGCCTCATCGACGTCCACACTCATGTGCTTCTCAACGGCGATATCACCGCCGAGGACTACGACAAGCAACTCCTCAAGGACTCCATCCCGTACCGCGCCATCCTCGCGGCGCGCAACGCCCGTATCGCACTCGACCACGGCTTTACCGCCATCCGCGACCTCGAAACCGAAGGAGCGATGTACGCCGACGTGGACGTCAAGAAAGCCATCAACAATGGCGAAGTTCCGGGCCCGCGCATGCAGGTCGCCACCCGCGCGCTCACGCCCACGGGCATGTACGGCCCGCTGGGCTACTCTTGGGAAATCACGATTCCACAAGGCGTGCAATACGCCGACGGTGTCGATGGCGTTCGCAAGGCCGTCCGCGAACAAATCATGTACGGCGCCGATTGGATCAAGTACTACTCTGACCGCCGATACCATTTCGAATCCGACGGCGTGCTCCATAGCATGGTCAACTTCACCGACGAAGAAGCCAAAGCCATCGTGGACGAAGCTCATCGCCTCGGCCACAGAGTCGCCGCGCACGCCATCGGCAGCGACGGCATCGCCGCCGCTCTCCGCGCTGGAGTGGACACCATCGAACACGGCGACGGCCTCACGGAACCGCTCATGGACGAAATGATCAAGAAGGGAACGGCCTGGGTTCCGACAGTGCTGGTTGGCGCGTACGTCGCGCCCGGCCGCGGCGGCAACTGGGTCAAAATGGTGGACCTGGAAAAAGTCGCCTTTCAAAAAGCCCACAAGAAAGGCGTCAAAATCGCTCTCGGCACTGACGTTGGCGGTTCCGACTGGCGGGACGTCAATCAGGCCCGCGAATTTCAGTATTACGTGGACTACGGCATGTCTTCGATGGAAGCCATCCAGACCGGTACCATTAGTGCTGCCGAAGTTTTAGGCTGGTCCGACAAACTGGGCACTGTCGAGCCCGGCAAATGGGCCGACCTCATCGCCGTCTCCGGAGACCCGCTAAAAGACATCAAGGAATTGCAAAACGTGAAGTTTGTAATGAAGGCGGGAGTGGTTTACAAAAACGAGAAGTAACCGGTGACGCGTTGCGTGTGGCATGCGGTCGTTATTCTGGCCAAGCCAAGAAGAGAGAGCAGTTGATTTGTCATTCCGAGCGCAGCGAGAAATCCGCTTTCTCCGGGTGTCAAGATGGCTCTCAGCCAGCACTCACGACTCCGGCGGCAAGAACCTCGTGGGATCAAAATTCAGCCCGTCGCGCGTCACCTGCGAATGCTGTTCCACCGCGCCCACCGCCGCCACCAAACATGAGTAGAAAAACGCCCGCAAGCCTTGCCGGAACTGCTCGGTCACCTGCTGCGTCGAACGGTTGATATCTTCCTGAATCGAATTGCGCCGTTCATCGCAAGCCGCGCGATGTTCGGCATCCAGGGCCGCCAGCGCTGACGTCACCCGCTGGTTGGTATCCGCCGCCGTGACTGTCGCGTGAATCTCCGCCTGCCGTCGGAATTCTCCCAGCGCTTCCGCTGCCGCGGTCTGCACTGTCGCGCGCGCTTCCGCTACGTTCGATTCCAAGTGCGCTGTCGCTTCCTTGCTCAGCGACTGTACTTCCTCCAGCACTTTAGTCAGTTGCCGGTGCGACGCCATCTTGATGCCCTGATCGAATTCGCGCAGCGCTTCCGCCAGCGCTTGGGTGGCCACGGTATTGATCCGCGTCTGCGCGTCGCGCACCGCGCGGTCGGAAACTTCCCTCGCATCGCCTAGATTTTTCTGCGCCGCTCCTGCCTGCCGGTCGATGCGCTGCACAATCTCTTCCGCGCGCACTCGGTAGCCATCCAGCTGCCCATCCCAACGCGAGCGCACTTCGTCCAGCCGGTCTTCCAGCCGCGCCAGCAACTCCTCGCGCGAAGAATGCACAACCGCGCTGCGCTGCTGCGTGAAGGTCTCCTCTATGTGTTGTACCGAGGCGTCCCGCGCCGCATCAATCGAATTGATCGCGCTGTGTATGGCTGGCGAAAGATACTTCGTCACCGCGGTCAGAATGGCCGTTTCCGCCGCTTTCTCAATTTTCGGCTGCATCGCCGCCAGCAAACGCTCCGGTGTGATCGGCACGCGGCTCGGCCGCGTGTACGCCGCGGCGGCATCTGCGGCCATTTCAGTGCTTTGGGCTGTCTCGCCAGCGGCTGGTGCGTCCAATGTGTCCGACACGCTCAACGGACTCGCTTGGCCCGATGCGCTCGCCGTCGTGGTCGGCACACTCGGCGCTTCCGCCTTGGCTGTCGTCGGCAATGCAGGCGAAGCAGGCACCATGGTTGGCGCCAGCCCTGCCAGCGCCTCCGTCAAAAACTTCCGATCCGCCGCGCTCTCTCCATTGACCGGAGCATGGATTTCTTCTACCGAAGCCGCAGGCATGTCCTGCAATTTTGGCGCGCGCCCCGGACCGGTTGCTGCCGCCGTTTGTTCTTTACTCGGCGGCATCTCCGCCGCCAGGCGTTCTGCCGCGGTCAGCCAATCCGGCGGCGGGGCTGGGATGCGCCACACGTTCGCCGGCTTTTCCAGTTGCACGCCAACGTGATAAAGGTCGCGCGGATTGCGCGGAACCTGCACCGACCGCACTTGCGCCCGCACCGTGGTCACCACTTCGCCGACTCCCGAATCCCCGATTTGCAGCGTGATCCAGCTACCCACGTGCGTGTCGTGCCGCGAAGGATACCGGCAGCCATGCAGGTTCAGGCTTACTGCCGAGGTCCGCTCCAGAAACTCCTGGCCGAGCCCGTCTTGTCCGGTAATCAGCAGTGGGACCGGACGCTCAATGCGCGTACTACGGCGTCCTTCCGGGCCCGCATATCCGAATGTAGTTTCAGCGGTAGGAATAGTACTCACGCGCGGTCTCCGCGAGAATGGGGACAAAAATTCAAACAAGGGCATGGTGCACCGGTCGAACAGGAACGCACACGGCCGAGAATAGCGCGACCTCCCGCCTCACAGATTTTCTCAAAAATTCCCGTTGGTATATACGACGCAAGAATTCTAACTGAAATACTGAAATGAATTCCAGCAATCTACGTGCCGCAACATTTTCCAGCGCCGCGGAGTCCTAGAACTGCTGGACACAGCAATTCATCGGCGCTTCCACTTGTCCTCTCTGGAAACGGCGATGCTGCTTGATGGCCGCGTGTGCTCCCTGGTTTTCGATCCAACAAACTAGCCGCCGGACCCGACTTTAATGGTGCCCCCGCCGCCCCCTTGACGAGGTTGCGTTGTGCCCGTGAAGGAATATGACGCATCGACGTCGCCTCTGCCCTGCAACTCGTTGTTGCTTCCGGGACTCAAGACCTGGCTGGTCACTCCTTGACCGTTTTCAAAAAACTCGATCTTCCCGTTTGGCGTGGTGAATTCAACGGTGATGGTGGCGGGTGGATTCGGTCCCACCTGGTTGTAGGTGAAATACAACGTTCCGTTATTGGGAATGGCCGCGCTGTCGAAATCACAGTTTCCATAGCTATCCACGGTCATGGGTAGCGCTCCATCGTCGATCGTGATCGAGTATGGACCCGTGGTTTCATTCGGTCCGACTACAGAATAGTCCACCGTGATCGGCGTCTGATTCGAACTCGTTGACTGGGCCGGCGCCGAACCGTTGTCTGGTACTGTCTGGTTCGCGAACACGCCCGCCGGAATGAACGAGACGCTACAGGCCTGATTGGCCTGGCTGGTAAACTCGATTGAGTCTCCCGCACTGATCTTCACGTTTTGTTCGGTGGCTTTGTAATTGGAATTGATGGTGATGCTCTTCGTCTTTGGTGCTAGTGCTTCTTTTGGCTGGGCCATACATTTTTCCTTTCGGCTGGGTTCCGCTATTTGGCTTTAGCCGTGAACTGCGGGTCGTTGATCAACCCCTGGAGGTCGTATCTCCGGGCCAGATCGTCACGGGTGAAACCTTTGGCAAGTCCCTGCTGAATGAAGCTGATCGCCTGCGAGCGCTTGCCCATCGCTTCATATACCTCACCCGCGTTGATTAGTACAGTGGAATCGTTAGGCGCTAGGGCAATTGCTCGTTGAATTAAGGTCAGAGCTTTATCATCGGCGTGCCGGTCCGCGTAAATCGTGGCCATTTCTGATATCAGCTCTCCGTTTTGCGTCTGTACTTTCGCGGTGTCCTCCAGCAGTTGCAACTCTTTTTGCCGGGCCTCGTCCGCCTTAACGGGTTGTTTCAACCAGATGTAATCTTCGGCGAGGTTTCGCCACACTTGATAATTCTTGTCATTCAGTTTCAGCGCTTTCTCCGTCAGTGTCGCCGCCTCTTCATAGCGTTTTTGCAGGAAATACAGATATCCCAGATTGGCATAGGCCGGATAGGTCGGTCCCAGTTCGATCGACTTCTTCAATGCGGTTTCCGCTGCCGGATAATCCTTGGCGTCGCCGGTATCCGCGTAAACGGCTCCCAGATTAAAAAACACCTGCGCATTGTCGGGAGTCAGTTCCGCTGCGTGCTTGAGCTGCACGATGGCGTCGTTGTATCTGTCATGCCGGTCGTAAAACAGTCCCAGCGAATTGTAGCCGTCCCAGTAATCAGGGCGCAGCGCAATGGATTTTTGCAGCGCTTTCTCTGCTTCGTCCAGCCGCCCGCCTTTTTCCTGCGCGAAAGCCAGGCCCGCTATAGCGTCGGCATTTCGCGAATCCAGCTGCAGAGCATGCTGGAATTCCTGCACCGCCAGATCGTAGTTGCCTGCGGAGTCGTGGATCCGTCCCAAAGTCACATAAGTGGATGGCAGCCGGTCATCCAGTACCACTGCCTGTTTGCAATAGTCCGTGGCAGCCTCTACCCACTTTGGATTAGCCTCCACGACATATTTCAGCCGGTACGCTTCCCCCAACGATGCATAACCCAGTGCAAACTGTGGGTCCGTTTTCACTGCCTCATTTAGCGCATCCACCGCTTGGTTCAGATTTTCCGGTTTGTCGTAGCGCTGCATCAGCCCTAACGCTTTCAAATACAGTTCATACGCCGCCGGCGCTGCGCGCCCGCCCGTCGCTTTCAGCATCTCGGACGTGACATTGATATTCATCAGCCGCGCCAGTCTAGCCACTGCTTCGTCCTGCAAAGCCGCTAGGTCTCCGGTGGCATCGTCAAAAGTGGCCGAACCCACCTGCCGCAAATCTTTGGTGTCAATCAGGTTCACTGTCAGGTGCACGTTCTTCCCGTCGCGCTGGATGCTGCCTTGCACCACCAAATTTGCCCCCAGATCTTTGCCTGCTGCTGAAGGGTCGGTGATTTTCCGACTGCGCACCACGCTGGCTGGCACGACCCACAGCGACTGTTGCGCCGAATCCAGGTTTGACAGTCTGCTGGTCAGCGAATTCATCAAACCTTCCGCCACTGCTGCGTTCTGCGGATCGTTGCCAATGTTGTCGAACGGCAGCACGGCAACGTGTTTCGCTCCAGAGGTTCCGTTAAGAACAGCGGCTGTCCGTTCGCGCACGCTCGGAAACAGCAGCGATCCGGCCGCCAGAATCACCAGCGCCAGCGCGGCAAAAAAATAGGGCGCCAGCTTTTTGTTGGGGCTGGCTGCGCCGGCGATCGTTGTCGCGCTATTCAACGCCGTTACCGGCGGCGTTTGCCAGCGGGGTGTCGAGGCATGCGACGCAATCTCCTTCAACACCGCCTTCACCGCTTCCGATGGCTCGCCTTGCGTCAGCGTCGGTTCGTCCAGCGCGATACCTGAGGAAGTGAACTGCGCGCGCGCGTCTTCCAGATCCTTAAAAATGTCTTTCGCCGTTGCGTAGCGGTGTGCCACTTCTTTCGACAGGCCGCGTAGCGCAATCGGCTGCAACAGCGCTGGCAGCGCATCAATCGCCGCCGGTGACTGGTTCAAAATCGCGAAGGTCATGGCCGTCGTGCTTTCGCGCGCGAAGGGATGGCTGCCCGTCACCATCTGCACCAGCAGCACCGACAGCGCCCAAACGTCGCAGCGATGGTCCACCTGCTCGCCCAGAATCTGCTCCGGCGACATATAAGGAAGCGTGCCGGTGGTCTTTCCGCTCATCGTTGCGCTTGGTGAAGCCACTACGCGAGCCAGGCCGAAATCCACGATGCGCGCCGTTCCTTCGTTGGTGATGATGATGTTCGATGGCTTGATGTCGCGATGCACGATGTTGCGTGCGTGTGCCGCCGCCAGTCCCGACGCCACCTGGCACATCCAATCCATCACCTGACGCAGCGCCATGGGCCCCGCATTCAATTTTTGCGAAAGCGTCTGGCCGTCGTAATACGCCATGACGATGAACAGTTGCCCGTCTTCGGTCTTGTCTATGCCGTGGATAACGCCGATGTTCGGATGATCCAGCGCGGAGGCCGAACGCGCCTCGCGCAAAAACCTTTCCCGTTCGTGTTCGCTTAGCGCCAGGTCTTGCGGCAGGAACTTCAGCGCCACCGGACGTTCCAATTGCACGTCCTGCGCTTTATAGACGATGCCCATGCCTCCCGCACCCAATTTTCCGGTGATGCGGTAGTGCGAAATGGTTTCGCCAATCATGGGCAACGGGTTCCGCGATTTTAGGTGCTCACCTCACTCAAGTCAACGAAACCCCGGCGAACGCCATTCTCTCGGCGGCCCTAACGCCTCAATAAAACACCGCCCCGCCGTCCACATTCACGGCCTGTCCAGTGATTGCACTGGCTTTGTCCGAGCACAAGAAGAGCGCCGCTTGCGCAATCTCGTCCGCGGTCTGGCCCCGACCTTGCAAAATTGAATTCAGGAATCCTTCGAGCTGCGTCTCCTGGCTGACGTTCAGCTTGTGCGCCAGTACCGCGCCCAATTCCTTGCTCATCACGGTCTCCGTCACCGGACCGGGACAAATCGCGTTGACTCGCACATTCTTACGGGCGGCTTCCGCCGCGTTGTACCGTGTCAGCCCCAGTAGCCCGGCTTTCGCCGCCGCATACGCCGAGCCCCAGCTAAAGGCAGCCTTCGCCGATATGCTGGAAATGTTCAGAATCACGCCGTGTTTCCGTTCATACATTCCCGCCAATACCAACTGGCTCAGGAAGAACGCTGCTCGCAGATGTACCGCCACTACTCTGTCGAATTCCCCCAGCGGGTATTCCTCCACCGGCGCCACCGGTCCGTAGTGGCCGCCGTTGTTCACCAGGATATCCACGCGCCCGAAGGTCTCGACTGCTTTCGCGGCGATGCGACGGCAGTCGGCCTCGCTGGCCAGGTCGCCGGTGGTGTACCCGGCCTGGCCGCCGGCGTTTGTGATCTCGGAAGCGGCCGAGGCCAGTTCCAACTCGGTGCGTGCAGTGAGGAATACCGAGGCGCCTTCCCGCGCGAACAGGCCCGCAATGGCGCGGCCAATGCCTCGGCCAGACCCGGTGATCAGTGCTACTTCATTCTTGAGCAGCATGTGGAGACGTCCTTGGCGCCTGTGTCTAGATATGTTTGGTCGTTATGGAAAGAGTTCATCGAAGGTGCGAATCGCCGGATGGAAAGGCTTGGATGGAGGGGCGATGCCCGGGCGGAGGGAGTGGGCCGTGTGTAGGTGAGCGGTGTGGGCGGCGTCTAGTTCGGCCTCGACGTCGGAGATGAAGAGCAGCTGCTGGGCATTGATTCCCAGGGCAGAGGCGATTCCCTGGTAACTGGACGGTTCGCGCTTGGGGCCGGTGGAGGTGTCGAAATAGGCTTCCAGAAAACAAGACAGATCGCCTGCCGTGGAGTGGCAGAAAAGGAGTCTTTGCGCGAAGACGCTGCCGGAAGAAAAGATCGCAATGTGACGGCCCTGTTTTCGCCAGCGGTTAAAGGCGGGAACGACATCCGGATAAACGTCGCCTTTCAGTTCGCCGCTGCGAAAGCCTTCCTCCCAGATTTTTCCCTGCAAAGCTTTGAGCGGGGTGATCTTGCTGTCGCGGGCAATGAGCCAACGGACATAAGCAGCCGCCGAAGAGAGCTTTTCGTCAGGGGTGCCTTCGATCCAGACCGGAGCTCCGGAGGAGGCGGCGCCGCTCCAGGTACTGCGCAGTTCGGCGATGAGCTGCTTGATTTCGGCGTCGTTGGAACGGCGTCGAAGAAATCCTTCGGCGCGCACGCTGGCGAAAGGGAAAAGTGTTTTGAGCACGAAATCGATGGGGGTGGTGGTGCCTTCGATGTCGAGGAGCAGGGCGCGGATGTCAGCGGAGCTGGGGAGGGGCAAGGGTGCTATCCGTCGGAAAAGAGTCTTTGGGCGTGAGTATTGTAAAGGAGATTGGACCGTGGCGGATGGCGGTCTGAATGCATCTCAAGCGCTCTTGCCTGCGCTTGGTAAAATCCGCGGCCCGCACTGTTACATGCGGCCGGGGAAGTAAGACGGGCCGAAGCAAACGGGGTCGTATTGGCGGTCGGTGCCGCTGGCGGTGTAGTGGGGGGTCCAGCCGGCGGTGTCCTGGAAGAGTCGAATGGCGCGAATACGCTTTTCCTGGCAGAGGTCGAACCAGTGCCAGGTGCCGCGCGGGACCCGGAGCAGATCGCCGGCTTCGACAGTGATGGAGACGACCTGACCATCGCGCGGATGAATGTGAAACAGGCCGCGCCCTTCAATAATAAAGCGCACCTCGTCTTCGTCGTGCCAGTGTTCAGTGTTGAAGCGGTTGAGCATGGCGTCCAGGCCGGGCGTGGCGGAAGAAACGTCAATTACGTCGGCCGCGACGTAGCCCCCCTCGCTTTTGAGGCGTTCGATTTCCGCAGCATAGGCGTCCAGGACTTCGGCCGCGGATGCTCCATCGGGTAGCGGGTGAGCCGGTTCCCAACGTTCGTAGCTAACGCCGATAGTGGACAGGTACTCGCGGATTTCTAGTTCCTGTTTGAGGGTCTTCTTTTCGTCGGGAATGTGAACGGTAGCCATAGCGTACCTTCTAGCAGTCTCGCAGACGAAAACTATTCGGATCGAGAACCAAATTCGCGGCGGCCCGCGACTTCAAACAGGAATTCAAAAATTTCGACGTGGCGGCGCGCCTGAGCCAGATTGTCTCCCCAAGTATATAACCCGTGACCGGCGATGAGGAATCCATGGGCAGCGGCATCGCGTTCCAGTTCAGCAGCGACTCTTTCGGCAAGCGCGGGAACGTCCTGATCGTTATCGAAGACGGGGATCCACTCGCGGTGTTTATGGCTTTTGACCCCTTCAAGACCTTTGAGCATTTCGTAGCCAGAAATGGCGAAGCCGCCTTGCGCAACATACTGCTCGGAGAGGAGCGTGTTCCATACAGAGTGGGTATGTAGGACGCAGCCGATCGCGTCTCGCATGCTGAACAGCATCAGGTGGAGCGCGGTTTCCGCGGACGGTTTGCTGTTGCCATTGAGGATATTTCCGCGCTCGTCAATTTCCAGGAAATCGCGCTCGGTGAGGAAAGCTTTGTCCAAGCCGGAAGAAGTGATGAGTAGCCGCAGCGGTTCGCGACCGAGAATCGCACTGTAGTTTCCGCTGGTGCCGCGGGCCCAGCCGCGGGTATGAAATTCGCGGCCATAGGCCGCGAGGCGAGACGCCAGAGCGCGGCGGTTACGTCCGGAACCGAAGGGGAGTTTGGAGGCGAACTGTAACGAGCGCGGCATGGGAGCGGCTGGAAAATCAGTATGCCACGGTGCGGGCGGCGCGGACAGCGCTGCCCGAACAGTGGATCTACGCCAGTGGATTAGTTCTGGCGAACGCTCTCGATCACGCACACAGCGGACTTCGTAGGCACAACTCGAGTCAGGCGGAATCCGGCTTTGCCGAGCAGATCGCGATATTCCTGTTCGGTGCGCTCCCGGCCGCCGGGCAAAGTGAGCATTTCGATGTCCAGCCACTTGGCAAAGTGCGGTTCGTCGCCGGGCGCCAGGACGCATTCGATGAGCATGAGGCGAGCATCCGGACTGGCGGCGGCATGGATGTTGCGGAGGATGGTTAGCGCGTGCGCGTCGTCCCAGTCATGAACGATGTGCTTCATGAGATAAGCATCGCCGGAGGGGACGGCTTTGAAGAAATCGCCGTGAGCCGTGGAACAGCGCGAAGAAAGCCCTTGGGACTCGATGCGAGGCGGAGCGCCGTTCACGACATGCTCGAGGTCAAAGAGGATGCCCCGCGCGGTGGGAACTTTTTTGAGAATTTCCGTGAGCGCCATGCCGTGGCCGCCGGCAACATCCACCAGAGTTTTTCCCGCGAGCCAGCCGAAATCGTAGGCATCGAGAGCGGCGACAATGAGACTGGCGCTGAAGCCGGTCATGGCGTCGTTGAAGCGGTCGCCCACTTCCTTGTTCTTGGCAAGATAATCGAAGCAAGGGAGGCCGAACATTTTCTCGGGGATGGTTTCCCCAGTGCGGATGGAATGGGAAAGCTCGCTGTGGATTTGGAAGTGAAAGGGATCGTCCCACCAGAGAATCAAGGCCCGCATGGATTGCGGGTGGTCTTTGCAGAGCAGCTCAGAGGCAGGCGTAAGCGCAAAGGTGCGAGCGTTTTGCGCGAAGAGACCGGTGCAGGCCAGCGCGCGCATCACGCGATAGAGGCTGTCTTCGTGCGAACCGGTAGCCGCGGCAAGCTCCGAAATGGATTTGGGGCCGGCCTTGAGTAGATCGGGGATGGAAACGGAAGTGACTCCATAGATGGCGGAAGAAACCATGAATCCGGTGGCCAGCTGCATGAGCTTTTCGGCTGGATTTGGTGCAACACCGGGCGCGGGCACGGATGCGGAAGACATAGTGGAACCTCTCTGGGCGGCGGCCACCCATTATGGAGATTTTGTGCAGAATCGCGATGCTGACTTGTGGGTACGATAGGGCAACGGAAGGAAAAAGGGAACGGGAAAGTGTCCGCAACGCAGATGAGAGGTGGGAACCGCGGAGGTGTGGAAAGAAAGAGATCTCTTGACGGCGAGAGCTGGTTGCGCTGTTGGCAGGGCATCGACAGGCTGGCACTGACACAACTCTGTGCCACTGAAATTGGTGCAGGGCCAGTACGGCTTGGGTTATGATAGAGTTTTGGAAATCAGCGTCAAAAAATGGGAGTGAAATGCCGACGGAATCCAACGGGAAAGTGCTGTTGAGGGTCAGGCCGAGAGGGTTTTGCGCGGGTGTGGTCCGCGCGGTGGACATTGTGGAGTTGGCACTGGAAGCCTACGGCGCGCCAGTCTATGTACACCACGAAATTGTTCATAACACGTATGTTGTCGAGCAACTGCGGCGGCGCGGCGCGATTTTTGTAGAGTCGATTGACGAGGTGCCGCATGGCGCGGTGCTGGTGTTCAGCGCGCACGGCGTGCCTCCCGGCGTCAGGGATGAAGCGAAGGCGCGGTCGTTGCGGGTGATTGACGCTACCTGCCCGCTGGTCACCAAGGTTCACTTTGAGGCGCTCAAGTTTGCCCGCGAAGACCGCACCATTATTTTGATCGGCCACAAGGATCACCAGGAGATTATCGGAACTTCGGGCGAAGCCCCGGACCGCACCATCGTCGTGGATTCGGTGGAAGCGGTGGACAACCTGGAAGTGAATAATCCGGACAAGCTCGCATTCCTGACCCAGACCACGTTGAGCCTTTACGACACCCAGGAAATCGTGGCGCGGCTGCGGCAGAAGTTTCCGAAAATTGTTGGGCCGAAGAGCGACGACATCTGCTATGCCACGCAAAACCGCCAGGAAGCGGTGGAGCAGGTAGCGCAGGATGTGGACCTGATATTGGTCGTGGGTTCGCAGAACAGCTCGAACTCCAACCGGCTGGTGGAAGTGGCCAAGCGCCGCGGCGTCAAAGCCGAACTGATCGATTCCGCTTCGGACATAAAACCGGCCTGGCTGCTGGGCGTGAAGACGGTCGGGCTAACGGCGGGAGCTTCGGCACCGGAGGTGCTGGTCGAGCAGGTGAGCCAGCGACTTGCGGAGCACGGGTACACGGACCAGCGGGACCTGGATTTGATCCGGGAAGATGTGCGATTCACGTTGCCGCCGGAGCTGGCGAGCATTGCGCCGGCACCGCGGCGATAGGCAGCCGCGGCGTTTCGTTCGCGGGCGTGGGCGTTTTTAACAGAAACTTCAGGAGATAGCCTTGGCGGTCAAAATTGTCCGTCAGCCGAAGAAGATTGCCCTGATAGGCGCATGCTCCAGCGCCGCGGCGTTTCTCGCCGGAACGGAAAAGGCGCCCGCCGCACTACGGGCTGCGGGCCTGGTTGATAAACTGAAAAACGCGGGATTTGACGTGAACGATCTAGGCGATTGCCCGCCGCGGTTGTTCGCGGACGATGACGAGCATCGCCGGGCCAGGAACCTGCCCGCGATTGTGGCCGGGCTGAATGATCTTCGCCTGCACGCGGAAGTGGCGATCAAGAGCGGAGCGCTGGTGTTGGTGCTTGGCGGGGACTGCGCGCAGGTAATCGGGTTGCTGGCTGGGGCGCGGCGCTACTACAAGCACATCAATCTGCTGTGGATGGACCGCGACGCGGATCTGAATACCCCGGCTTCGACTCCCTCCGGCCGCATTGATGGCATGGTGGTCGCGCACATCATCGGGCGCGGCGCGCCGGAATTGGTGCGGTTCTATAGCGAATCGCCGCTGGTGCGCGAGCCGGACGTGCTCCTGTACGGACTGGAGCGCGTGGATCCGCCCGAAGCCGAATTTCTGGCCAAATCGCCGATGCGCCATATAGATGCCGCGGATATTCAGCGCAAGGGCGTTGCGGTGAGCGCAAAGAATGCGCTCGCGCACCTGCATGCGGAGTCGCGGGAATTTGTGCTGCACCTCGATATCGACATCATTGCGCAGGAAGAGTTTGCTGCGGTGAATGTGCCGGGACGCGGCGGCCTGAGTTTTGAAGATGTGCGTGCATCGCTACGCGAGACGCTGAGCCAGAAAAGTCTGTTGGGACTCGATGTGGCGCAGTACAATCCGGACCGTGACCCGGATGGGTCATATGCACAGAAGCTGGTGGCGCTGCTGGTGGATGCGTTGAGCGCGCGACTGGATGCGGCTGGCACGGAACCTGCCGCGGCTGTGCCAGTTAGTACACCGGTTGCCACGCCTGCGCAGCCTGAGGCTCCGGAAGCGGCTAGGGAAGAGCCAGCCGAGGCCGCGTCTCCGACTTTCGAATCGTTGGGCGAAAATTCTGCATCTGAGCTGGCGGAACCGGCGGCGGCGCCTGCCGAGCCGGCCGAATCTGAGCCGCCGCCCGCGCCTTCATCTCAGGAAACTCCGTCGCCGGAACCCTCTGAATCGTAGTCGCCTTCGCGCGTCCTAGGCATTTTCCCCGGCGGATTTTTCCCGCAAAGCTCTTTTGCGAACGTACCGCACCAGACCGCGCCAGGAAAGTCCTAACCCACCGTTAAAAATGTAAAGCTCGGCCGCATCCGGCGGTAGAGCGCCGCGCACTTCCGAGGCAACGGATTCGACGAACTTCTGTTCGGCGGCTTCCGGCGTCTCATTTTCCTGCAAGAGGCGCTGGGTCAAGGCAGTCCAGTCGCGCAATCGATCACGGTAAAGCTGGATGTGCCCTGCGGGATTTTCGATGAAGCCGAAATGGGTAAGGAAGAGGCGTTCGGGCTGCCAGGATTCAATCGTGTCGAGCGACTGGTTCCACAGCTCCATATCGACGTCAGGTGGCGGCGTGGCTGGCAGCAGGAACGAGTCGCCCTGAACGCGAATGCCCGCAGTGTCTCCGACGAAAGCGGTGCGCGAGGGGGCGTGCCAGAAGCTGACGTGATGAGAAGCGTGGCCGGGCGTGTAGAAGACGTCGAGCCCGACTTCGCCAATTTGAATCTTCTCGCCGCCGGCGAGAGGCACAAGGGCGGTTTCCGGCACGGGAGCGCATTCGCCGTAGAGCGGGGTCAAGTTGCCGCCATAGAGGCGTCCCGCGCTGGCGAGGAGCCGGGACGGATCGACCATGTGGGTGGCGCCGAATTCGTGGACATACACGCGAAGGCCGGGATTTTCACGAACGAGCGCGCCAGTGGCTCCAGCATGGTCGAGGTGGATGTGGGTGAGAATCAGAAAATCGAGCGACCGGAAATCAAGGCTGCGGGAATGCAAGGCCGCGCGCAACGTGTCCAGCGTGGATTCGGGGCCGGGATCGATGAGCGCGCGCACACCGGCGGAATCGATGAGCAGAGAGGCAATGGCCTGCGCGCGGCCGGTCCAGTGAAGATCAAAAGCAGAGAAGGGAGCGCTGGAAAGGAGTTGAGACATACCTGGAACAGTGTAGCAATTTCGGTGAAACCTGGAAGCGGGAGGTCGTCGCAGGCTGGTGAAAATGAAGGAATTGCTTGCGGAACCCGAGCGGATTGACATACGCTATTGGGCACCGCGCTTGTCTTTTCTATGCAGTCCCTCCCTGTGAACAATCCAGGACGGTGGGGTGAGGGCCACGCACTATTTGCATGGCGTCGAGAAAAGACGGGAATCAAGCTGCGACGCTCCCCTCTTCGCGCAGTGGTGCAAAGCAAGGGCGGACGCGGCAACGAGTGCAAGTACGAAACGATTTGAGTTATGGAGGATGTGACATGCGTAAGTGGTGTGTAGCGGCAACGCTGGGAGCGCTGATGGCGCTGCCAGTCGTCGCGCAGCAAAAGGACGATACTTCATCGAAAGCGACCACGGACGCCGCAACGACTGCGGATGCACCGGCGGCACCGGCAACGGCTACGCCGGTAACCAGAGGCGTGTTTGCGGTGCCAGCAGTGCCACGAAGGACGCCCTTCCCCGGGCCGCAGGCGGCCAGCAAGAAAGATGAGAACAAGGACACCCGGGCGCCAGGACAACTGGTTCCTAAGTACGAGATCAATTTTGGCTATTCTTATGTGAATTTTAATCCCGGCGACGGTTTCAACACTTGGGGCAATCATGGCGGATCGGGTGGATTCACCTTCAACGCCAACCGCTATCTGGGCTTGACGGCCGAGCTCGGCGGATATTCGGGCAATCGCACGGCGAATGGCGTGTATTCGGGCACCGGCCTAACCACCTACCTGTTTGGGCCGCGGCTGAATCTGCGGCGCTTCGACCACTTTGTGCCTTTTGCCGAAGTGCTCTTTGGCGGAGCCAAGGCTGGCGGTGGCGTGACCGGAAGCAACGGTCAGGACGCCTTCGCGCTCGCCGCCGGCGGCGGTGTGGATGTGGTCTTAAACAAGTATCTGGCCTGGCGCTTCGCTCAAATTGATTACCTGATGACCAATTTCAGCGGGCCCAACCTCAACGCCAACGCCCGGCAGAACAATTTGCGTCTGGGGACTGGCCTGGTGCTGCGTTTCGGCATTCCGAATCCGCCGCCCCCGCCGAATCATCCTCCAGTCGCCGCCTGTTCGGCCAGCCCGACCTCGGTATATGAAGGCTCGAACGACGCGGTTACGGTTCATGTCAATGCCAGCGATCCAGACAACGATCCCCTGACCTACAGCTACACGGCGTCAAGCGGCGCGGTTGAAGGTAGCGGGCCGGATGCGCGCTTCAATACTTCCGGACTTGCGAAGGGCACCTACACCGTCAACGCCAAGGTGGACG
>Ga0209579_10001122_pt1 | contig 22882 bp, 19 predicted proteins | sample Coa_R1_2_FD_187152 | JGI IMG/M metagenome (GOLD analysis project Ga0209579, IMG submission 187152) | Surface soil microbial communities from Centralia Pennsylvania, which are recovering from an underground coalmine fire - Coalmine... | ecosystem: Environmental > Terrestrial > Soil >... | reverse complement strand
GAGGCTGCCGGACGCGCCGCCGGCTCCCAGAAGGTCGGTGGCCCCCGTGCTGTTCAGGTCCGCCGTCGACGAGAGCGACCCGGTTCCCGCGCTGATCTGCAGGGTGATGCCGGCCCCGGCGCCTCCGGTGCCGCCGGACGTCGTCGCCCCTCCCTGCGCCTGGATCGTCCCCGACGCGCTCAGGTTTCCCGAGGGGGTCAGGTTCTGGGCGGCCACTCGAAGGACGACCGCACTGCTCGGATCGACGGTCGGGATGGACGGCGTGATCGGGGTGGTCGCCCCGCCGGTCCCCGAAACGCTCGACCCGCCGGAGACAGTGATGGCCGCCCCGCTGGTCAGGTCCCCGCCGGATTGCAAAAGCACGCTGCCTCCGGCCCCTCCGGTGCCCGTCCCGAGCGCCGCCCCGCCGCTGGCGTCGAGCAGCGACGACGACGCGGGAATCGACAGGGGATGGTTGCTCAGGTTCCCGGCCGCCTGGGCGTCGGTCCGGAAAAGCATGGTTCCCGCGGCTCCGCCCGAAGCGTTGCCGCTGCCCGTCGCCGCACCGCCCGCGACCGTCAGCGACGAGGCGACGCTCACCTCGCCGTCGAAGCTTTCGACGGCGACGGTCCCGCCGGCCCCGCCGCCGGTGCCGGCCGTCCGCTGGCCGGTGCCCCCGGCCATCGAGTACGTGCCCTGACCCAGCTCGACGGAATCCAATCGCGCGATCTGGCCCAGGAGGACGGAGCCTCCCTTCCCTCCGGTCACCGTTCCACCCGCCCCCGTCGCGGACGCCCCGCCCCCGGTCAGGGACAGCGACCCGTAAAGGCGGCAGGTCGCCCCGCCGTCGACGCTGAGCGTTCCCCCCGCGCCCCCCACCGCATCCGTGGCGCTGCCGGTGGCGGAGCCCCCGAGGCTCGACACCGCCGCCACGAGGTTGACGTCGGTCAGTCCGCGGATGGCGATGGCGCCGGCGTTTCCTCCCTGCGGCGTCGTCCCGTTTCCGGTGACGGCGCCGCCATCGGTCGTGATCGGCGCGAAGACGAAGATCGAATTGACCGCCCCGCCGGAATTCAGGTGCACGAAGCCCCCGGCTCCCCCCTGGATCGAGACGGTCCCGGCGCCGTCGGTGCAGTTCCCGCCCCGGGTCTGGATGAGGCCCCCGGTGAGGAAGATCGGGCCTTGGGTGGAGCTGATGTCGACGTCGCCGCCTTTGCCGCCGTTGGCTCCGATCACCGTCGTGTTCGACACGCCGTGCGTATCGATGGTGCCGGTGATCACCACGCGCGCCGCGCTGATCGTCAGCATCCCCCCCGCCCGCCCGTTCGACGCCGCATCGGAGCCGGCCGTCAGGATGGACCCATTCACGTAGACCGTCCCGTGGGGAGCCAGCAGCTGGATGTCCACCTGGGCGGTGCCGGTGTCGCCGGACTGGAGGGTGCCGGAGACCACGATGTCGCCGTTGCTCGAGGTGACCACCACCGGGGTCGTCGTCGCCGTCGTGACGCTGCCCGGGATCAGGATGGTTCCGGGCTGGGTAGTCGTGGACAGGGGAGTCGCGACGGTGAACGCCCCGGCGTTCGGTGCCACCGGGGTCGTCGGGACGGCCGGAACGCTCGAGGCGCTTCCCAGCGAGAGGAGCCCCGTGGTGGTCGCCCGGAAGTCCCCGCCCGCCCCGCCCGTGCCATCCGTCCCGGGGACGGAGGACGCCGCGCCGCCCGTCGACAGCAGCACCAGCGCTTGGGCCGCGGGGGCGATGGGCGCGGAGACCACCGTGGGATCATTATTGCAGCCGGCGAAGGCCAGGAGCATCAGCGCCACCGCGGCAAGTCGACGGGAAGTCATCAAGGCAGCTCCCATTGAATCGATCCTATCCATGGACCGGTCCCGGCAAGGAAACGCGGCGCCGGGCCCGATAGACCCGGATTTAAACGCGCAGAGGCTCCGAAGCGTTGGCCGGCAACGGATTCCGCCAGCGGCGGATGGAATCGACGACGATGATCCCGAGACTGCCCACCATGACCGCGGTCAGAACGATGTTCAAGCCCCACTTGAAGCGGTCGGCGGGGAATTTATCGAGGGCCGGAAGGAAGCGGTCGTGGACCAGCTGCCAGGCCGCCGTGAGCGTGGTCGTCATGACGAAGGCCATCGGGAGGATCGTCACGAGGGCGTACCGGCCCCGACCCGCATTGATCATGACGGTCGTGGCCACGCTGAGCGCGATCGCCGCCAGCAGCTGGTTGGCGATTCCGAACATCGGCCAGATGGTGTCGATCGAGCCGGTCCAGATGAAATAGGACCAGCAGACGACGACCAGCAGCGTCGAAACGACCGCGCCCGGCATCCAGTCCTGCCGGCCCAACGCCGGATGGATCCGCCCCCCGAGCTCCTGGACGATGAAGCGCGCGATGCGGGTGCCGGTGTCGATCGTGGTCAGGATGAAGAGCGCCTCGAACATGATCGCGAAGTGGTACCAGAACGAGACCAGCCGCGAGAACCCGGGAATGCCGGAGAAAATCTTCGAGATGCCGACCGCCAGGGACACGGCGCCTCCCGAGCGCCCCTGGAGCTGCTCTCCGACGCCCTTCTCGAAGGACCCGAGCTCGTGAGGCTCGCCGAACTCCGCGGTCCCGGCCCGGACCATTTGATCGTGGAACCCCGGCTGCCGCGCGAGGTCGACGTTGATGGAGAAGTAATCCCCCGGCTCCAGCGAGCAGGCGGCGATCAGGGCGACGACGCCGACCAGGCCTTCGATCAGCATCGCGCCGTAGCCGATGGTCCGCGCCTGGGATTCCTTGTCCAGCATCTTGGGCGTGGTGCCCGACGAGACGAGCGCGTGGAAGCCCGAGATGGCGCCGCACATGATGGTGATGAAGACGAACGGGAACACCTTGCCCGGGACGATCGGCCCGCCCCCCGCACAGAACGCCGTGAAGCCCGGCATGTGCAGCGGCGGATTCACGATCAGGACGCCCAGCACGAGCCCCGCGATCGTGCCGATCTTGAGGAAGCTCGAGAGATAGTCGCGCGGACACAGCAGGAGCCACACCGGCAGCACCGAGGCGATGAACCCGTAAAAGGCGATGGCCACCGTCACCTGGTTCTTGCTCAGGGAGAAGAGCGACTCGAGGGGCGAGCCGGGGATGAGGCTGCCCAGCCCGGTGCAGGCCAGGACGGCGACGGCGCCGATCAACGACGCCTCGACGACCCTCCCCTTGCGGATCTTGTACATCCAGAGCCCGACGAAGAGCGCGATCGGCACGGTGCAGGCGATCGTGAAGACGCCCCAGGAGCTGCCTCGGATCAGGCGGCGGCTGCCGTCGGCCAGCGGATAGACGCCCGCCTCGCGCGCGTCCCCGAAGCGGTCCGCGTCGATCTCGAAGTCTTCCTGCACGGTCAGGCGCTCACCCGACTTGCCGTACCGGATCTGGACGGGTCCGGGGATCTTCCAGATCCGGTCCGACTGTTTCGTCGGCGGGTGACCCGGGGTCATGAGGATCGCCGAGCCCGCCGGAAAGGTCAGCTCTTCGCCGCCGAGCGCCTTCACGACCACGAGGCCCAGGCCGGCGAGGGCGTTGACGATGATGAAGAGAATCGCGACGGCGCAGACGACGCCGGCGACCGGCCCGATCTCCTCCCGGGCGATTTCGGCCAGCGAGCGCCCGTTCCGGCGCACCGAGGCGGCAAGAATCAGGAAATCCTGGGTCGCGCCCGCCAGCACCACGCCGATCACCAGCCAGAGCAGGCCGGGCATGAAGCCGAATTGGGCGGCCAGAACCGGGCCGACCAGCGGGCCGGCACCGGAGATGGCGGCAAAGTGGTGGCCGAAGAGCACCCACTGGTTGGTCGGGTGGTAGTTCTGCCCGTCGTTCAGCCGGTGGGCGGGAGTGATCCGCGCATCCTCCAGGACCGCGACCTTGGCGGCCAGGAAGGCGCTGTAGTAGCGGTAGCCGAGGGCCAGCGCGCAGAGCGCAAGAATCATGATCGGGAGGGCGTGCATGCGGCTATTGTAGTAAGCGTCGGACGTTTATCAATTACTGCCCGTGTACGGATCCTCGATGCCGAACCCCCTGGTCCTCTTCCTCGGCGCCGTGATCGCGCTCTCGGCGCTGCCGGCCTGGCTCTGCGGGTCCATCCTGAAGAAGCACGCCGCCGCGGAAGGCGGCGCCGGCTCGGACTGGATCCCCATGAGCCTCCTGCCCTACGGCCTCGGCCGGTTCCGCCACCGGCACAAGATCGCGATCGTCTGGGGCTACGTCTTCTCCAATCTTCTGCTCGCCGCTGCCGTGGTGGCCCTGGTGATCGTACTAAAGAAGTGAAGCTCTTCTGGACCGCCCTCTTCATGCTCGCGGCCGGCGCGGGGGCCTGGGCCCACGACGAGAAATTCTCCTCGTCCCGCGTCGACGTCAAGCCGGACGGCGTCACCTGGTCCGTCGACGTCTCGATGCAGGGACTCGAAAAGGTCCTCGACCTGCCCGCGAGCCCGTTCGATCTGACCGAGCGCCAATTCCGGGCGCTGGGACCCGAGATCGTGAAGTACCTCCAGACCTGCATGAGGGCGGAGATCAACGGGACCGACGCCAAGGGCGAGTTCGTCGCCCTGGAACCGCTCTACGAGCGATTCGTCGCGTCGGGGGACCAGTACATCGCCCACGCCCGGGCGGAGTTCCGCTATCCTTCCGCCTCCCCGGTCCGGACGCTGACGCTCTCCGGCGCGTTCTTCGCCACGAAAACCAACCAGCACCATGCCATCCTGGTCGTCTCCTGGGACGGCGCCCGCCGCAGTTTCTCCCGATACGGCAAGTTCGACGATCTCGAGCTGACCGCTCGGCGGGTCCAGCCGACGTTCTGGTCCACCGCCGGGGAATTCCTGATCTGGGGAATGGACCACATCTTCACGGGGTACGACCATATCGCCTTTCTCCTCGCGCTCCTCTTCGCGGCCCGACGGTTGGGAGAGATGGTCCGAATCGCGACGTCGTTCACGGTGGCCCACAGCATCACCCTGCTCCTGGCCGCGATGGACGTCATTCGCCTGCCCTCGGCGGTGACCGAATCCCTGATCGCCGCGTCGATCGTGTATGTCGCCGCGGAGAACTACTTCATCAAGGAGGCGAAGTACCGCTGGGTCCTGACGTTCGTCTTCGGGCTGGTGCACGGATTGGGATTCTCCAGCGTGCTGCACGAACGGCTGCAGGATCTCGACACCATCGTGCTTCCCGTCGTCTCGTTCAACCTGGGCGTCGAACTCGGCCAGATCGCCATCCTGCTGGTCGCGTTCCCGATCCTGTCCTGGATCCGCAAGGGAGCGACCGAGGAGAAGTCCCAGAGGCGGCAGGTGCTGCTGGTCCGCATCGGATCCGCACCCGCCCTGGCGCTGGGGTGCGTGCTGCTGATCGACCGGGTCTTCGGAATGAACTGGATGCCTTAGAGCTTCCGGAAGTTCATCCCGTCCTTCGTATCCTCGACGGACCACCCCAGGGCCTTGATCTGGTCGCGAGCCACGTCGGCCGACGTAAAGTCCTTCCGCTTCCGGGCTTCGAGACGGGAATGGGCGAGCCGGACCACCTCGGCCGGGACGACCTCCTCCGCCGCGGGAGCGAGGATTCCGAAGACGTCGCCGAAGCGTTCGAGCAGGTCGAGGGCCTTCCGGGCCGCCTCGCCGCCGAGGCCCTGATCGATCGCCCGATTGCCGTCGTTTCGAAAGGACTGCAGCACGCCGATCGCGCCGGCCACGTCGAGGTCGTCGTCCATGCGCGCCTCGAAGTCCTGCCGGTGCCGCTCCAGGTCGATCGACCCCTGTCCGGCGGGCTTCTTGACCGCATCCTGGAGCCGGCGGCGGAACTCGACGAGATAGCCCAGCGCCTTCCGGGCGTCGTCGAAGGATTGCCAGGAGAAATTCACCCGCTGGCTGTAGCGCGTCGAGACCAGCACGTAGCGGATCTCCTGCGGCGTGTAGCCCTTCTGGATCATGTCCTGGACGAGGATCACGTTGCCCAGGCTCTTGGAGATCTTCTGCCCGTCCCAGAGCATGTGGCGCGCGTGCATCCAGACGCGGACGAAGGGCTTCCCCGTGGCCGCCTCCGCCTGCGCGATCTCCGCCTCGTGGTGCGGAAAGATGTTGTCCTCGCCGCCCGTGTGGATGTCGAAGGTCTCGCCGAGATATTTCATCGACATGGCCGAGCACTCGATGTGCCAGCCCGGGAAGCCCCGGCCCCAGGGCGAGTCCCACTGCATCAGGTGCTTGGCGTCCGTCTTCCACAGGGCGAAGTCCGCCGGATGCCGCTTCTCCTTCACCTCGTCGCCGACGTGGCCCGACTCGCCCACCTTGATGGATTCCAGGGTATTCCCGGACAGCCGGCCATAGGCGGGAAACTTCGAGATGTCGAAGTAGACGTTGCCGCCGACCTGGTAGGCCACGCCCTTGTCGAGCAGGCGCTGGATGAGCGCGATCATCGGACCGATGTGCTCGGTCGCCCGCGTAAACTTCGCCGGCTCGCGCATCAGCAGCGTCTTCCGGTCGGCATAGAACCGGCTCATGAAATGCTCGGCGACCTGGATGGCGCTCCATCCCATCTTGCGGGCCATGACGTCGATCTTGTCCTCGCCCGAATCGATGTCGTCCTGCGTCAGATGGCCGACGTCGGTGATGTTGATGATCTGCGTGACCTTCCAGCCCTTGTATTCGAAGTACCGGCGGAGCGTGTCCGCGAACGCGAACGTCCGGTAGTTGCCGACGTGCTGGTCGCCGTAAACCGTCGGGCCGCAGTTGTACATCGTGACGTGCCGGTCCTCGGCCGGCGCGAAGTCCTCGGTCTTGTGCGTCAGCGTGTTGTGGAGCCTCATGCGGGTCTCAGCTCGACGACGGCATGGCACTCGATCGCCTCGCGGGCTCCGACATAGCCGAGACCCTCGTTCGTCTTCGCCTTGAGGTTCACCTGGCGGCAGCCGGTCAAGGCGGCGACCCTGGCCTGGATCGCGTCGCGGTGCGGGGAGATCTTCGGGGCCTCGGCGATCACGGTCGCGTCGATGTTGACGATCGTCCAGGTCCCCTTCAGGAGATCGAGGACCTTCGCCAGCATGGTCTCGCTGGAAATGCCCCGGATCGACGGGTCGGTGTCGGGGAAGAGCCTGCCGATGTCGCCGAGACCCGCGGCGCCCAGGAGGGCGTCGATGATCGCATGCAGGAGGACGTCGCCGTCGGAGTGTCCGAGGGGGCCGGTGGAATGGGGGATGTCGACGCCGCCGAGGAGGAACTTGCGCCCGGCGACCAGCTTATGGACGTCCCAACCGTGCCCTATCGTCATGGAACGGTGAACTATAGCAATCCCGGATGCGGCGCGCCAGAAAGGGGCGATCAGGACAGGCCGCGCGCGAGCAGGCTGCCGATCAGGACGAGCATCGCCAGAGCCCCGACGCCGGCGAGCGGCACATAGACGAACAGGATCAGGAGGGCCCGCAGGGCGCCCAGGCCCGCCGGCTCCCGCCCCGTCTCGCGTCTCACGGTCCGCGCGGCGTCCAGGAAGTAGAGGTTCAGGATGAGGCCCGGAACCCAGAAGAAGAAGTACGCGAGGAAGGCGACGACCGACGCCATCAGGAAGGACGGGATCTCGGCGGGACGGGCCGCCGCTTCCCTCGCCGCCGCCATGAGCTCCTTCGCCTTCTCGTCCGCCCAGGCCCCGCAGTGGCGGCACTTCTTGGCCTCGATCTTCATCTCGCCGCCGCAGGACGGGCAGAATTTCCTCGACTGCCCGGCGGTCCGGACGTCCAGGATCTCGACGTCCGCCGTCGACGCCTCCTCGCCGGCGCCCAGCAGCGCCGTCGTCGCATAGCGGGACGCATCGTCATAGAAGAGCACTTCCAGGCGGCGGCCGCAGCCGCGGCAATCGTAGCGTTCCCCGGCCCAGCCGCCCGGAATGGACTGGGCGGACCGGCACTCGGGGCACTCGGCCCTATACTCGCCGGGCGCCAGCGCCGGGCGGAAGATGCGACGGTATTCCGCCAGCGCGGACGCCGCATCGGCAAATCGCGCCTCCGGCTTCTCCTCCAGACACTTGAAGACGAAGTCGTCCCAGGTCTGGCCCAGGGCCCGGAATTTCAGGCTCACCGGCTTGATGACGAAGGGCTGCTCGCCGGTCATCATGTGGTACAGCAGTTTTCCGAACGAGAACACGTCCGACGGCTTGCCGCATCCGTCCGCCGCGATCTTGAAGCGCTCGGGGGCGGAGTAGAGCGGCGAGGCCACGCCGGCGGGCTGATCCTCGGTCGTCGTCGACAGCGCCACGTCGACCGACGCATCGAACAAGGCGCCGTAGCCCACATCGATCAGGCGCACCTCGCGAGCGGGCGTGACCAGGACGTTCAGCGGCGACAGGTCCCCGTGGACGAACTCGTGGGCGTGCACCGTCGCGAGGGCCCGAAGCACCTGCTCCCCGATGGAGAGGCGCTCGTCCAGCGAAAGCGCCGGATTGGAGAGGAGGGACTCGAGCGGCACCCCTTCGATGAACTCCATGCGGAGATAGGGCGGCTCCGCGTCGAGGTCGAGATGGTCGACGCGGGGGAACCAGCGTCCTTCCTGGCCCCCCAGGCGGCCGAGCGCGTACTGGGCGAAGACCTCGCGGCGGAGGTGCGCCGGCCTGCGGTCGCCGGTGAAGATCTTGAGCGCGACCTCGTGGCCCAGGTACTCCGCGCGCCACACCTCGCCGTAATGCCCCCGGCCGACCTTTTCCAGGAGCTTGTGACCGTGAAGGATGCCGCCGACATCGACGTCTTGCATGACCGCCTCTCCGCCCCGAAATTATACCACTCCTTGGACGCGCGAACAACCGCGTCCGTTCCGCACTACCGGCGGATCCGGCGCGAGGTTTCAAAGCGTGGCGGGGACCCGACGTCGTGTCCCCCGACCATGGGCGAAGGAGCCGCGTCCGGGCCGACGGACCGATCCTCTTTGGCGGAGCCGGGGCGGAGGCCGGCGGCGTCTCCACTGTCTCCGCGCCCTCCGTCCGGCTCCGGAATCGGGAGGGACGCGCTCCGGGTCCGGGCCGATCCGCACGCCGATCTCCAGCGAATGAGGATCGGCACGGCCGAGCGGAAGATCGTCGAGCCCTCGCGGAACGGCCGATCCGGAGCCGACGGGGGCGACGGCGCGGGCCGGATTCGACGGCGCGAGCTCCGGAGGCGATGGCGGAGCGGGCTCCGGGAAGGCGGACGCCAGATGATTCCTGTTGCATCCCGCGACGGTTGCGAGTATAAAATCCACTCGCATCAGGCCGGAAAACTCGTGTCCGGCCTCCGCGAGGCCCAGGAGTGAGCCCGGACCTAACGGGCGCGGGATGGCCCCGTATCTCCTTGGCGGGCAAGTCTTACGGCCGTTCAGTGTGGGTGACGTACCCGGGGATACTATCGGCGCGTCGCGCGGATGACCCGGTCTCGAGGAGATTTGAACTCTAGGAGTGGACCTGGCGCTCGGCCCGAGCCGTATTTCCGAGCCGCGCCGGTCGGCTCCGGAAAGGATAAGCGATGAAAATCGCCGCCGCACAGATCAACCCCACCATCGGGGATATTCAAGGCAACGTCGACAAGATCCTGCAGTACATCGGCCGCGCGAAGGAGCTCGGCGCCCAGCTGGTCGTCTTTCCGGAACTCTGCCTCACCGGGTATCCGCCCCGCGACCTGCTCGACCGGGCCGCGTTCATCGACCAGAACATCGCCGCGCTCGGCGAGCTGGCCCACAAGGTGAAGGACATCTCCGCGCTTGTCGGCTTCGTCGAGAAGAATCTTTCCGCCGAAGGAAAGCCCCTCTACAACGCCGCGGCCCTGCTCGAGGGCGGTGAGATCGCCTACGTCACCTTCAAATCGCTCCTGCCGACCTACGACGTCTTCGACGAGGCGAGATACTTCGAGCCGGCCGCCGGCACCGCCCCGCTCAAGATCGGCGCCCAGAAAATCGCCCTGACCCTCTGCGAGGACATCTGGACCGACGAGATGTGCGGCCCGCGGAAGTACGCCAAGGACCCCCTCGCCGAGATGGCCAAGAAGAAGTTCCAGCTCATCCTCAACATGTCCGCCTCCCCCTGGTCCGTCGGGAAGGAGGTCCTGCGGGAAGAGCTGATGAAAAAGCAGGCGAAGACCTACAACTGCCCCGTCATCTGCGTCAACCAGGTCGGCGGCAATGACGAGCTGGTCTTCGACGGCAACTCGATCGCGGTCGACGCCTCGGGGAACGTCATCGCGCACGCCAAGCCGTTCGAAGAGGACATCATCCTGATCGACCTGGACTACGGCGCCGGCGATCAGCACGGCGTCAAGCTGTCCGACGCCGATGCGACCTACCGCGCCCTGGTGCTCGGGACGCGCGACTATGCCCACAAGTGCGGCTTCAAGAAGGCGGTCGTCGGCCTCTCCGGCGGGATCGACTCGGCGCTCGTCGCGGTCATCGCGGCCGAGGCGCTGGGGCCGGACAATGTCCTGGGCGTCTCCCTTCCCAGCCAGTTCACGAGCGAGGCGTCCAAGAAGGACGCTCAGTCGCTCGCCCAGCACCTCGGCATCGACTTCAAGACGATCCCGATCCAGCCGATCTTCGACGCGTTCTCGGGGGAAGTCGGCAAGGTCATCTCCGGCCGGCAGGGCGACCTGTCGGAACAGAACCTCCAGTCCCGGATCCGGGGCACGGTCCTGATGTCGATTTCCAACAAGCAGGGGCACCTGCTCCTGTCCACGGGCAACAAGAGCGAGCTCGCCACCGGCTATACCACGCTGTACGGCGACATGGCCGGCGGCATGGACGTCCTGGCCGACGTCCCCAAGACCCTCGTCTACCGCATCGCCAAGGAAGTCGTGAACTCCGGCCGGGAGCTGATCCCGGCCAACACGATCCAGCGGCCCCCCAGCGCCGAGCTGCGGCACAACCAGCGCGACACGGACGACCTTCCCGAGTACGACGTCCTCGATCCGATCCTCAAGCTGTACATCGAGGAGATGAAGTCGCCCGAGGACATCGTGGCGGCGGGCCATGCGAAGGACGTGGTGGACAAGGTGGTGGCGCTGGTGGAGAAGAGCGAGTACAAGCGCCGCCAGACGCCGGTCGGGATCCGCGTGACGACGAAGGCGTTCGGGACCGGCCGCCGCCTTCCGATCGCGCGGAAGATGTAGTCGGCCGGGCGCGAAGGGACGTGAAACCGCCTGCCGTCCGCGTCGCGGTCGATCTGGTGATCTTCACGGTTCGTGACGGGGCCCTCCAGGTTCTCCTCATCGAGCGCGGCGTCCCCCCGTACCAGGGGCAATGGGCCCTGCCCGGGGGGTTCGTGCTGGAACGCGAGACGCTCGAAGAGGCCGCGCGCCGCGAGCTCGCGGAGGAGACCGGGCTCCGCGACGTGTATCTCGAACAGCTCTACACCTTCGGCGACCCCGGCCGCGACCCCCGCGGCCGCACGATCGCCGTGGCCTACTACGCGCTCACCCCTCCGGCCGAGCCGCGAGCCTCCACCGACGCGGCCAAGGCCGCGTGGCACCCCGCCGCCCGGACGCCGAAGCTGGCGTTCGACCACGCGGGAATCCTCAAGACCGGCCTGGAGCGCCTGAGGGCGAAGCTCGGCTATTCGACGGTCGGCTTCGAGCTGCTGCCGAAGCAGTTCACGCTCTCGGAGCTGCAGGGACTTTATGAAGCGATCCTGGAGCGCCCGCTCGACAAGCGGAACTTCCGGAAGAAGATCCTGTCGCTGGACCTGCTCAAGCCCCAGGGGGAGAAGCGCCCGGCGGTGGCCCACCGGCCCGCCCGGCTCTATGCCTTTGCGCTTCCGAAAATGAAGATCCTCGACGGGACGATCGTATGAAGATCCTCATCGTCTACAAGAAATCATTCCTCGAGTCGCACGGCGGCGACTCCAAAGGGCTTGCCCAGCTCGATGCCCGGGACCGCGACCGGCTGGTCCGCGGCGATCAGGAAAACCGGCGTGCGCTCGGAGACCTGACCGCCCATCTTGCCCGCCGGGGCATCCCGTCGGACGCCGTCTCCCGCGGCTCGCTCGCCGCCCGGCGCCGCTACGACCTGGTCGTCTCGCTGGGCGGGGATGGGACGTTCTTCGCCGCCGCCCGGTCGCTCAAGGACACCCCGATTCTCGGGATCAATTCGGACCCGACCAACTCGCTGGGGCTGTGGACCTGCGCCGATCGCACGAATTTCCGGGAGCCCCTCGAACGGGCCTTGGCGGGAAAGCTGCGCGCCTGCCGGATCCACCGGATGATCGTCGAGATCAACGGCAAGGCCGTCCGCGAGCAGGCGTTCAACGACGTCCTGATCGCCCACAAGAATCCCGCGGCCATGACCCGGTACCGCCTTTCGATCGGCTCGTCGGAGGAGCAGCAGCGCAGCTCGGGGCTGTGGATCTCGACCGCGGCGGGATCGACGGCGGGCATCCGCTCGGCGGGCGGCCGCCGCATGCCGATCTCCTCCAAGCGCCTTCAATATCTCGTCCGCGAGCCCTATACCTGGCCCCAGCAAAGCTACCGCCTCGCCCGCGGCCTGGTCTCCGAGCTCGGGCTGCAGACCCTGACCGTGGGGATCGGGCTGTGGATCGACGGATCCCGGGTCCGCTACGACCTGGGGTTGGGCGACCGCGTCACCCTCCGCAGCGGGCCGCCGCTGATGGTGCTGGGCTACGACGACCGGCGCCGGCGCCGCCTGTTCCCCTGAGCCTCAGCGGACCTTCACGCCGAGGCTGAGGCCCTCACCCGTCGGGACGAGGGTCGCCCGGAAGCGCCCGCCCTGGGCGAGTTCCTTGTTGAATTCGCGGATCGCCTCGGCCCCCGCGCTCCGGCCGTCCACCACCTCCCCGAACGCGAACGTATTGTCGGCCAGCACCACGCCGCCGATCTTCAGGTGGTGCGCCGCCCAGGCGAGGTACGCGGGATATCCTTCCTTGTCCGCGTCGATGAAGACCAGGTCGAAGGGGGCTTCATGCTCGACTTCGGGAAGACGCTCGAGGGCCGGCCCCACGTGGAGGATCACCCGGTCCTGCAGGCGGGCGTTCCGGAACGACTCCATCGCGACTTCGGCATGCCGGCGCTCGAGCTCGAACGTGTGGAGCCTTCCCCCCTTCCCCAGGCCGCGCGCGATCGCGGTCCCGGAATAGCCCCCCAGCGCTCCGATCTCGACCGCGCTTTTGGCCCCGAAGGCTCTCGTGAGCACCTCCAGGTGCAGGGCATCCATGCTTCCCACCTGGATCTCCGGAAGCCCCGCCTTCACGCTGCGCTCGCGGATTTCCTTCAGGACCGCATCCTCGGGTTGGAACACGCGGTTCAGGTAACGAACGAGTTTCTCCTCGCGGCCGCCGAAGTAGTCCTTCATGCCGTCCTCTCTTCCGGAACCGGGCGTCCCAGCAGCTCGCAGGCGAGGTTCCCCAGCAGGATCGCCGCGCCGCCCAGGAGCTTGCGGACCGTCATCGACTCTCCCGTGAGCGCCACGGCGCAGGCCGCCGCGACGACGGGCTCGATCATATAAATCACCGACGCCCGTGTCGCGGAGATGTCGCGCTGGAACCGGTTCAGCACCCCCATCGCGATCACCGAACAGGGTCCCGCCGTGTAGAGAACGGTCCAGGCGACGTGCCTCTCCCCCAGGGACCGGAGGAGCCCGCGGGGATCCGCCCCCATCGCGATCAGCGTGATTCCCGAGAAGAGGACCGCGCAGGAGAACTGCACGAGCGAGATGGCTTCCGGAGCGTGGCTCCGGGTGATCACGTTCGTCATCTGGATCTGGAACGCGAAGGCGACGGCGCACGCGATCGCCAGCAGCTCGCCCCGGCCCAGGCCGACCGACGGATCGGTCATCACGTAGACGCCTCCCAGGGAGATCAGGGCTCCCGCGAGCGTGGTGGGAGCGATCCGTTCCCGGAAAAACAGCCGCCCCAGCAGCGGGGTGATCACGACGAAGAGGCTCGTCAGGAAGGCCACCACGGTCGACGTCGCCGAGACGAGCCCCGTCGTCTGCAGGATGAATCCGCTGTAGAAGGGGACGGAGAGGATCACTCCCGCCCGCACGAGGGGCCCGCTCAGGCTCTTGAGGAGAGCGGGAAAGATCGCGATCTGGAGGATCGCCGCGGCGAAGAAGCGGAAGAACAGGAAGGCGGACGGGGCCGCCCCCCATCCCACGTGGCGGGCGATGCCCCGCGTTCCCCACTCCATGGTGAAGAAACTGGATCCCCACAGCACGGTCGTGCCCAGGAGCAGGAGGGTCGCGCGCCGGGAGGGGCTCATGGAGATCCGATCGTCCTAGGGGTCCACCGTCGCGCCGAGCCGTCCCGCCAGCGACCGGATGAACGGACGGTGTTTTTCCGCCGAGGACCGCGACCAGTCCCCCAGGTACCTCGAGAACGGACGCCGGGCGTCCCCATGCAGGGTGTTGAGGCTCTTCAGCGCCTCCCAGTGCTCGGGGGCCTCCTCGAACGCCGGCAGGAGCGCCGCAGCGATCGTCAGGTTCGCCGCGCGCAGGTGAGGGTTTTCCCGGAGCTTCGGCTCCTTCTCCCGGAACCAGGCCTCGAGGGTCACGCCCGGGGGGAGCTTCTCGCCGGAGCCCTCGATCCGCTCGTCGCGGTATTTCTTCAGCTGAGGAGCGTAGTCCCTCCAATTCTCGTACGGAGGACGGGTGCTCCAGGTCTCCGACATCCGGGCGAGCGCGTACAACGAGGCGACTTCGCAGAGGGACTCCTCAAACCACAGGTTGGGATTCGGATACTCCTGGACGCCGCACAGGACGTGGCCCAGCTCATGCGAAAATTGGAAGGCGAAGCGCGCCCAGAGGAGACCTTCGACATCCAGCTTCACCCGGATCTCGCCCGACGGACCCCGCTCGTAGAGCGTGATCGGATTTTCCCGGGAGCGTGACACCTCGATCACCGGCAGGTCCAGACCCGGAAAGAAGGGGAGCAGGGTGTCGGACGCCGACCGGAGCACCGCCTCGATGTTCCGGGGGGGAGCCGACCCCCATCCCTCGGACGCGACCCGGAGCTCCAGCCGCGGAGGCCGGGTCTCCTGTCCCCATCCGGGGCCCGCCAGGAGGACCAGCAAACCGGCGGCGGCGCGGAGTCTCGCGGCGGATGTCATGGCCCCCCCATCCTACACCGGAAGCGATCCGTTTAGTGTTGAAACGTCCCCGCGGCAGGCGGTACAACGGGCCCATGCTGGAACGGCTCGCCTCGGTTCTGCGCCAGAAAAAGGCGGTGCAGACCCTGCTTCCGGACCTGACCACGGAGCTCCTGAAGATCGTTTCCGCCGACTGGCTGCGCTACGACCTGGAGGACCAGGGCAAGATCTGGTGCCGCTCGATCAGGCCGGGAGCCGAGCCCCAGCGACCCGGATTGGGCGAAGTCCCCCGCATCGGATCCCGCGAGACGGAGTATGCAAAGGACATCGACGGCGGACACGAAGCCTGTCTCCTCCTGGGAATCGGCGAGACGACCGGACGTCTCCTCCTTCGGCGGAAGAGCGGCGCCTTCACGGACGACGAGATGAAGAAGCTGCGGTCGGTCGCCGATCTCCTGTCGCTCGGCCTGCGGGCCCGTCCCTTCGAGCCGCCGCCGAGGCCGCGCGGACCCTTCGAAGACGGCCCCATGGTATAATTCCCGCGTTACGGAACCCCGGACCGGGAGTCTCACGACCGTATGACGGATCCCGCCGCCCGACGGAAATTCGAAGCCATGGTCGCCGCCGCGTTCGCGGACGGCTTTCTGGCCGACTCCGAGAAGATCGTGCTCCAGCAGAAGGCCGACCGGCTGGGCATCCCCTCCCGGGAGATGCACGAGATCCTCGGGCTCGGCCAGCAGCGCAAGCTGTCGATCGGCATCCCCGCCACGGTGGCGGAGCGGGAAGCCCTCCTGGAGGACCTGATCGAGGTCGTCGCCGCGGACGGCCGCGTCGAAGCTCCCGAATACAGCCTCCTGGCCCGCTTCGCGGAGACCCTGAAGATCTCGCTTCCCGAGCTTCGCCAGCGGGTGAACCGCCGGATGCAGGGAGCCTCCGACCGGAATACCCGGGTCCAGACGCAAAGGACGGGGCCGCCGGCCCCGCCGCCTCCCCGGCGGGCGGACCCCCCTCCGCGGGCCCCCGAGCCTCCCGGATTCCTCCAGGCGTCGCCGTCGATGATGTCCCCGCCGGCGGCTCCCGCCCATCAGGAGTTTCCGAAGGACACGAAGGTCGCCGATCTTCCGCCGGTCACCCTGCAGCTTCTGAAGCAATCCATCATGTTCGACAATGAGGCGGATTCCCTCACGGCCATCGGTCGGACCCTCGCCATTTCCCCGGAGGCGGCCTCGCAGATCCGCCAGCGGATTCTGGACGCCTTCCCCGATCTCAAGCCGGGCTCCCAGGTCCTCCGCATCGGCCCGCGCCGCTGACGGCCGTTCATTTCCCTCCCTCCCCGTCCCCCCGGAACGTATCATGTCTGCGACTTTTTCAGGAGTTCCCCGTGCTAGAGCTGCTGGTGGCCCTCGTCCTCGCCCAGGATGCTCCGTCGGACGCGGCGAAGAAAGCGCGCCTGGATCTCGACGCCGTCCGCAAGAACGTCGAGAAGATGATGACCTTCGGGGAACGCGACCAGAAGCTGCGCGAGCAGCTCCGGGCGGGATCCGACGACGAGGAGCGCCTCAAGAAACTGTCCAAGCTGCGCGAGGAGCTGGGCAAGGAATTCCAGGATCTCCGCCGGATGACGATCAAAGCCATGGATGAAGTCATCGCGTCGACCAGCGAGGCCCTCCAGGCGGCCCCCGACGACCCCGGCCTGCTCCAAGTCCGCGGCGAGGCCTACCTCATCTACGAGAAGAACGACCTGGCCCTGCCCGACCTGGAAAAGCTCCTGAAGCTCAGGCCGGATGAGGGGGGGGAGCTCACCCTCAAGCTCGCCCGGCTGGAGCACGCCGTCAACCGCTACGAGCCCGCGGCGGTGAACCTCGAAAAAGTGATCAAGAAGGACGAGAAGAACCTGGACGCCCGGTTTCTCCTCGCCGTCTGCTATTTTTCGATCCACCGCTTCGACGACTCCGTGAAACTCCTCCAGGACTTGCTGAAGGCCGAGGTCACCCCCGAGATCCGCTCGAAGGCCGCCCAGTTCCTGGAAATGGCGCAAAAGTATGTCCCGCTGTGGAAGTCCGAGCAGGAGGTCCGGGACAAGGAGGCGAAGGCCGACGATCTGCCTCGCGTTCGGATCACCACCACCAAAGGCGACATCGACATCGAGCTCTTCGAAAACGACGCTCCGAACACCGTCGCGAACTTCATCGAGCTGGTCGACCGGAAGTTCTATGACGGCCTCAAGTTCCACCGGGTGATCCCGGGCTTCATGGCGCAGGGAGGGGATCCGACGGGCAGCGGCGCCGGCGGACCGGGCTACCGCTTCAAGGACGAACTCAAGCCCGAGTCCCGACTCCACTTCCGCGGGACCCTGTCGATGGCCAATGCGGGGCCGGACACGAACGGGTCCCAGTTCTTCCTGACCCATCTTCCGACCGACTGGCTCAACGGCAAGCACACGGTGTTCGGCCGCGTCGTCGCCGGCCAGGACGTCGTGGATGCGCTCCTGATCGGCGACTCGATCGTCAAGGCGGAAGTCGTCCGCAAGCGGAAACACGACTACAAGGTGGTCAAGATCGAGGATCCCAAGCCGGGGGACAAGTAGCCTGCGGGCCGCCGGAGGAACCCGCCTCCTCCGCCCGTCCTCCTAGTTCAATTCCTTGATCTCGATGTTCCGGAACTGAACCAGGGCGGGAGGGCTCGTCCACTTCCCGTCCTTCATGCTGCCGTGATGCTGGAGCCCGATCGGGCCTCGCGGCGTCAGGCCCGGCAGGTCCGCGTTTTCGATGACCGTCTCGCCGTTCAGCACCACCGTGAGGCGGGTTCCCTTGAGCGTGATCACGAACGAGTTCCATTCCCCGACCGGCTTGTCGGCCTTCTTCCTCGGGGTGACCGCGGCCCGCACTTCGGCCGTCTGATTCTTGTCCATCCGGTAGCCGTAGACTTCGCCCGACCCGATCGGCCAGGTGAAGATGTTCGCCTGCGCCTTCCCCTTCCGGTCGCGGAGGTAGATTCCCGAGTCGGCGTCGAACTGCGGCGCCTTCAATTCCTTGCCGTCGGGCCCGAGCTTGTGGGTCCCGTCGGGCAGGATCACGGGGACGTTGTTGTTCATGTACGGCGCTTCCTTCAGCCTCCAGTCGACCTTCAGGACGAAATCGCCGTATTCCTTCTCGGTGAACAGGTGCTTCTCGCCCTTCGCCTCGCTCCGGGCGTCGTAATCGATCACCCCGTCGACGACCTTCCAGTGGCCGTTGTCCCCCTCGGGAATCCTCCAGTTCGTCAAATCCTTCCCGTTGAACAGGGACGTGAATCCGGAATCCGTCGGAGCCGGGGCGCTCGAGGCGCCGGAGCCGCAGGAGACGAGCAACGCCAGAACCATCCCGATCGAGAGCTGCTTCATGAATTCCTCTCCGCCCAGACCCCGCTGCCGCCTTCAATCACAGTACGCCCCGCCCCCCGCGGAATTGGGGAGACATTTTGGGCCCCATCGTCGTTAAAGGTCAAGATTCTGAGGAGGATTCCATGACCCGTTTCGCGCTGGCCGCGACCGCCGCCTTCGCCGCCGCCCTGCTCGTGGGACGTCCCGTCCGGGCCCAGGATCAGCCGGCCCGCGCGGTGAGTTTCTCCAAGGACGTCCTCCCGATCCTCAAAGCGAGCTGCCAGAAGTGCCACGGCGGCAAAGAGAGCAAGGGCGGGATCGATCTGTCGACGTACGCCTCCACCAAGAAGGGCGGCAAGGACGGCCCGGTCGTCGTCGAGGGGAGCCCCGACAAGAGCCCTCTGGTGACCTCGATCTCCGGCGACAAGCCCGACATGCCCAAGAAGGCCACGCCGCTGACCAAGGCGCAGGTCCTGACGATCACGACCTGGGTCAAAGAAGGCGCGAAGAACAACTGATCGGCGTCCGTCGCGCCCCTTCCTTTTCATGACGCAATAGCGCAGGATAGTCGTCAGAGAAGCGGAGGATCTTATGCTGCAGGAAAAACTCCACGCGTCCGCCAACGGCTACGGCGCTCTGGCGGTCCTTCTTGGACTCGCCGGCCTGTGCGTTTTCGGCTTCATCGCCGGCGCGGAAATGGCCTCGGCCGTCCTCGTCCTGACGACGATCGGGGGCGGCGTCGGCGCCCTCCTGCTGCTCAAGGGGCTCTTCATCGTCAATCCCAATGAAGGCCGGGTCTTGCAATTGTTCGGATCCTATGTCGGCACCGTCCGCGAGCAGGGGCTCCGCTGGACGAATCCGTTCTTCTCGAAAGCCACCGTCTCGCTGCGCGTCCGCAACTTCGAAACCACCCAGCTCAAGGTCAACGATCATTCGGGCAGCCCCATCGAAATCGGCGCCGTGGTGGTGTGGAACATCGAGGACAGCGCCAAGGCGGTGTTCGAGGTGCAGGACGTCAACGGCTTCGTGCGCATCCAGAGCGAGGCCGCCCTCCGAACCCTGGCGTCCCGCTTCCCCTATGAACCCCACGCGGTGGGCGAGATTTCCCTCCGCAGCCATCCCGACGAGATCGCCGAGAAACTGCGCGGCGAGATCCAGGATCGCGTCGGGAAGGCCGGCGTTCACGTCAACGAGGCGCGCATCAGCCACCTGGCCTACGCCCAGGAAATCGCGCAGGCGATGCTCCGCCGCCAGCAGGCCATCGCGATCATCGCCGCGCGGCAGAAGATCGTCGAAGGCGCCGTCAGCATGGTCGACATGGCGCTCAAGGGCCTGGCCGCCCAGGGAATCGTCACCCTCGATGAGAAGCAGAAGGCCGAGATGGTCGGGAATCTCCTGGTCGTCCTCTGCGCCGACCGCGATGCCCACCCCATGGTGAATGTCGGGAAGAGCCAGTCTTAGGCGGGGCAGCCCTCATGGGAGCGAAGGAGCTGAAGGAATTCCCGGCGCGTCCGGGGCCCGTAGGTGGCGTAGGTCCGCTGCGGATTCTCGAGATACGCCTGCTTCAGCTTCTCGACCTCATCCTTGGGGAGGTCCTCGCGAAGTTCCTTCGGATCGACCTTGTAGGGGGCCGCGGCGTTCAGGCCGAAGATTTTCGCCTTGAGGTCCTTGGTCAGCGCGGGATAGCCGTGCCGTTCGCGAAGCTCCTCTGAGATTTCGAACGCCCGGAACGCCTCGATCTGCGGCTGCGGCGACCCGTACCAGATGGAATCGGTGCCCCAGACGACGCGGTCCTCCCCCACGTACTTGAGCAGCTTGCCCAGCACGTGCGCCGCCTGCTCGGGCTTGCGCATCAGGACCCACCACGTCGACCCCAGTTCCGCATAGACGTTCGAATTGGGCTTGATCCCGTGGTCCTGGAGCGACTTGATGAGACAGTTCACGCCGCGCTCGGCCCGGGCCGGGTCATAAGGCCCCTCGACGACGTTCGGATCGAATCCGGAGTGATAGATGATGAACGAGACGTCCGGGAAGAGTTTCGCCACCGGCCCGACGTCCGTCGGCAGTTCGTGGCGCTTCGCCGGGAGGAAGGGTAGCGGGAAGCCCTTGTGCGTGCAGACGACCTTGATGCCCAGCTCGCGGGCCTTCTCGATGAACGGGAGCCCCAGTTTTTCGTCGTTCAGCCACCATCCCGTCCCCTTCGGTCCCCAGGGCGTGTAGGTCTTCCAGGCCGAGATCCGGAACTCGTTCGCCAGCCGTTCCATGCCGTCCAGTTGGCCTTCGAGCGGATCCACGTTCGGCGTCACCAGGCCGTGGATGTGCAGCCGTTTCGACTTGCCGAGGCGGTCGACAATCTCCCGCGTCTGGACCGCGTCCTGGCTCGACAGCGGCTGGCCTTCCGGCAGCGCGGGAAGCGCCGACAGCACCGCCACCGTCGTATCGCTGTCGAGGTACATTTCCTTCGCGTAGAAATATCGGGAGATCCCGAGCAGGTTGTCCTTCTGCTTCCGGCGGCCGCCTTCCATCAGGCGCAGCACGGTCGCCATCATCGGGTTCTTTTCGCGCCAGTCCCCCTCGGGCATGACGTGGTGCGATTGGATGTCGAAGATGAATTCCTTGCCCTCGACCGCCGTGGCGGCCGCGGCCGGATCCAGCAGCATCTCCGGGGTGATCGCGTAGCGGCCGCCCCCGGCCCCGTAGAGCTCGTTGATCGTCGACAGCGTCGCCGCGATGCCGCACGATCCGGCCAGGAACGTTCGCCGGGTGACGCCGGTCCGCGCGGCATGCTTGGCCGCGATCCGGTGGATCCGGCGCTCGGCCTCCCGGTCCCGGCCGGTCTTGGCCGGCGGCAGGTACTCCCCGTTCGAGACCGGATCGAACGAGAGCGGCAGGAGGTCGTCGTTCATTTGTCCTCCGCCGGCTTCGGCTTCGTGAGATCCTGCCGGTCGATGGTGAACGCGACGAACGCGATGCACATCTCGTCGGTCGTCTGCTCGCCCCAGCGCACCGCCTTCGGCGGATTCGAAGGGTTGTTGGGATTGTTCAGGGAGTTGTCATAGTGGGCTTCGACCCGGACCCGGGTGCCCCGGGGTAGGTCCATCGGCTCCTTGAACTGGTAGGTCTCCTGCCAGTTGAAGTCCCAGTCCTTGATCACGACCAGGTCCTTCGTCGAACCGTCCGGGAACGTCGCAATGACGGAAATCGTGCGTCCGATCAGATGCATGTGAGGCATCACGTCCAGGGCATGGACGTTCTGGGGCACCGTCCAGAGCGCCGTCATCTTATGATCCGCGGCGCCGGCCGGGATGTTGACGAGCGGATTGATGATCATGTGGACGTGAAGCTGGCGCCGGACCGGGACCTTGGCGAAGTACAGCGCGACCTGGGCCCCCTCGTCGACCTCGACCCGGCCGGTCTTGTGGTAGTGCGTTTCCAGGACCAGCCGCTCCCCCTTCCGCAGCAGCCGGGCCGTGCCTTCCGGAAGCATGCGCGGCTGGTTCCCCGGGGCCCAGCCCGACAGCGACCCCGACGGCAGGATCCCCGGGCCCGACCCGTCCGACCGGTATCCCGGGAGCGGATCCGCGGCGTCCTTCTTCTCGGATTGTCCGCTGATGTCCAGGTAGCCGATGATGTGGTGCACCGCCCGGAGATTGCCCGGCCGGTATTCGACGCCGGTGACCCACTTGTCCTCGTCGAACGGATTCTGGATCACATAGCAGCGGTACTCGTCGCGGCCCTTGGCCTTCAGTTCGAATCCGCCCTCCGCTTTCAGCACCGCGTCGGGCTTCCCCATCATCCACGAATCCGAGAACGTCGGCGCCGGAGGCGCCTCCTTGGGATCCCCTTCCGGCGCCCCGCCCTGGTGCCACTGCTCCAGCAGGGCCACGTCGGCGTCGGAGAGGGTGCGCTCGTTGTAGTAGAACCCGTGATTCGTCACCGGCTTCCAGGGAGGCATCGACTGCTGCTTGGTGGTGTTCAGGATCTCCTGCGACCAGGCCTTGGCCTTCTGATAGGTCTCCAGGGAAAACGGCGCCACCTGGCCCTGCCGGTGGCAGATGACGCAGTTCTGGTTGAGAATCCGGGCCACGTCCTTCGAGTAGGTCACCGCGCCGACCGCGGCTTTGGGTCCCACCTTCTGGATTGCGCAGCCGACGGACCGGGTCTCGGCCGTCGCCGGAGTTCCCCCCGCGACGATCGCCTCGACGGCGTCGCGCAGATAGGCGTGCTTCACGAGCTCCTCGGTCTTGTGGTCATCGATGAGCCCGCGGTAGCGGATCCGCAGGTCCCCGTCCAGCACCACGGCCGTGGGCTGGACCTCGACGTTGAAGAGGTCGGCGACCTTGTTCTGCGGATCCTTCAGGACCGGAAGGGGAAAGCCCACTTTCTTCACCCGCTCGGCGATCGCATCGACCGTTTCGCTCCAGTTCGAGTTGATCACGTAGACGACGACGCCCTGGGACTCCA
>Ga0209579_10001120_pt1 | contig 22899 bp, 22 predicted proteins | sample Coa_R1_2_FD_187152 | JGI IMG/M metagenome (GOLD analysis project Ga0209579, IMG submission 187152) | Surface soil microbial communities from Centralia Pennsylvania, which are recovering from an underground coalmine fire - Coalmine... | ecosystem: Environmental > Terrestrial > Soil >... | reverse complement strand
ACTTTGGGCGCAAGTGATTTCACCAATTCGGCGGTAACAAAATCTTTTCCTTCGATGGCCGCCATGGCCTGGGCGGCACGGAACAATCCGAGTGAACCGCGCGGGCTGGCGCCGAGCAACAAGGCGGGATGCGCGCGCGTTTGGCGGACGATTTTCAAAATATAATCGCTTACCTCCGAAGCCACCTTTACATCGCGCACCGCCTCCTGGCTTTTCAAGATGCGGTCGGGCGTCGTTACCGGCTGGAGCGTGTCCATCGGATGGCGCAACTGGAAACGCTCGATGATCTGCTTTTCGTCGGCGAGCGACGGGTAGCCGAGATTCATGCGCATCAGGAAACGGTCCTTTTGCGCCTCCGGCAGCAAAAACGTGCCTTCCTGCTCGATCGGGTTTTGCGTGGCGACGACCATGAATGGCTTTTGCAAACGGTAGGAGACATTCCCTTCGGTGACCATCGCTTCGCCCATGGCTTCGAGCAACGCCGACTGCGTGCGCGGGCTGGCGCGGTTGATTTCATCCACCAGGACGAACTGCGAAAACAGCGGACCGAAATTAAATTCCGCGCGGCCGGTCTTTGGGTCCAGATGCGGTTCGCCGAGAACGTCCGCCGGCTGCAGGTCGGGCGTGCATTGGATCCGTTTGAAGGTGCAGCCGGCGCTTTGCGCCAACGCGCGCGCGAGCATCGTCTTGGCGACGCCAGGAACGTCTTCAATCAACAGATGTCCTTCCGCCAGCCAGACCGCCGTCGCCAGCACCACCTGCTCGTGCTTGCCGACGATGACCTTTTCCACATTGGCCACGAGTTGCTGCGCGATGGGCGAAACCTCCGCCGGGGCCAGCTTCTTCGCCGCCTCAATCGGCAGCAGGGTCACCTTCGGCTTCTTTTCGATTGGCGGAGAGGGAAGGTCCATGCCTTTAGAATTTCAAAAATTCGCCAAGGGCGCGACCGATTTCTTCCAGGTCATGCGTCTGTTCCGGAGTGTATTCGTACGGGCGCATCGTGCCGACGCCGATGGTGCCGACGATTTTGTCGCGGTCACGCAACGGCACGCAGAGCGCACCGCCGACGCCGGTTTGCCGCGCGCCGGGCCGGGCCACGCCGCCGGTATCGGTTTGCAGATTACAGAGAGTAACCGGCCCGCCGCGCGCAACGACCTGCCCGGCAATGCCTTTGCCGACAGGAATGGTTTTCACGATCTCAAGCATTGGCGGCGGCAAGCCGGCCTGGGTGACGAGCTGCAGCAATTGTTTCCGGGCATCGAGCCGGTGAATCGTGCCGGTTTCGGACCGGAAATGTTTGAGGATTTTGCGCAGGGTTTCCTCCAAAACCGCCTCGCGTTGGCCACCGCTTTTCAAGAGCAGGCCGATTTGTTCGATGAGTGGGTTCACACCATCACTTGTGAATCAGGACCGGATATTTATTCGAATCGGCGGCGGCGTTCAATGGCAGAATCGCGCGTTTCAGTTGGGGGCGCAAATCACCTTGCCGGCGGGACCCGCTTTCGCCCAACTGGGCGAGCCAGGCGCAAAAGCCAATGGTGAACCATTTGCCCAGGTCGAAAGGTCGGAACAGGACACGCTTGACCTGTTCCAGGGCGGGGCTGACAGGCTCGGCCACACTGATTTCCCGCGGGTGAGTGGAGACAGGTCCGATGGGCATAGACTGAATGTCCGATTGTTATTAAATCGGATTTCCGGCCGCAACCAGAAATCTTGATGTAAAAAACCGATGCCAGGACGCCAGCCGGCCGGAAAACAATTCAGGGCCGCTCTGGAATGAGCGGCCCTGAATGCTAAAGTCGGTTTTACCGGTCAGCGGGAAAACTCTCAGGCTCTTACGCGGAGCAGCTTTGCCTGCCGGCGTTTGGCCACCAAGCCTCCGCTCACCAACAACCCCCCTGCCATCAGCAGGGCGAAAGCGCCGGGCTCGGGAACAGCAGTAACGCTCTCTGTCAGGGTGTACTGCGTCAAGCCGGAGAATTGAATGACATAACCAAAATCAAACAAACCATTAACCGCAACAGGCGCCCCGCCCACGTAATCTATGGTCCCGATGTAGTTCCCGTTAATGTCGGGTCCGCTCGGCGCCGTAATGTTGGCCGTCCAACCCGAGGGCGCAATGACACCCGCCGAGTTGATGGAAAAATTCTCGTTCATGGCCACATTAATTATATATTGTGTCCACGCAAAAGAGGAGGTGTTGTTGATGGACTCATTTATCGTGAGAATGGGATCGGTCGTGGTATCCGTTAAAAGCGTCAAGCCCATTGCCCCGGAGCCACCCCATTGATTCCCGTTAACCGTCGCCGTTTGATCGGCTTCGTTCAGGTTTGCCGTGCAATAAATCCCTCCGCTACTGTTCCAGGTCGGTATGCTGGTGACACTCGCATGACTGATGGACCAACCTAGGAAAGCCGCTGAAACAACCAGAAGGAAAGTTTTTATATTCATGCTCGTGCTCCGCAAATTTAAGGGTTCAAAACGTTACAGATTTGAGATGAACCAACGACCGCTTTGTTCCAAAATTTTCGCTCTTTTTTTCAGCTGATTTGGAAACCAAATTTCGTCTGAGTACTGCTTCCTTTCCAAGCGAGAATCATTCTCTCATCGCTTGGGTTACACTTCGTCTCTGCAGGGGATGATGGGCCGAACTCCAGCGAGTGTCAAGCATTTTTTGCCATGGGCATGTGACAAATAGGTGTCAAAATGCATTCCTTGACTCGGCGTTCCCCGGTTCTATTATTCCTCCCTGGTTTGATTTTACAATAAACAAAAAATATACGGGAAATAAAGGAAAAATGAGCAAAATTCATGATATTCAGGCGCGTGAAATCCTCGATTCGCGTGGTAACCCAACCGTGGAAGTGGACGTAACGCTGTGTTGCGGCGCATTTGGCCGCGCTGCGGTTCCCAGTGGTGCCAGCACCGGCGAAAATGAGGCGATTGAACTCCGCGACGGCGACAAGAAACGTTATCTTGGCAAAGGCGTGCAAAAGGCCGTCAAGAATGTCATCGAAGTCATTGCGCCCAAGCTTATTGGCCTCGACGCGTGTGACCAACTGACCGTGGACGGTGCCATGCTCAAACTGGACGGCACGGAAACGAAGTCCAAACTCGGCGCGAACGCCATTCTGGCCGTTTCGCTGGCCAATGCCAAAGCCGCTGCCGCTTCTTTGAATCTGCCTTTGTTCAAATATCTCGGCGGGCCGAACGCGAAGGTCCTGCCCGTGCCGATGGCCAATGTCATCAATGGCGGCGCGCATTCGGACGCGCCGATTGATTTTCAGGAATTTATGATTATGCCGTTGGGCCTGCCGACGTTCAGCGAAGGGCTGCGCGCCATCACCGAGACCTTTCACGCCTTGAAATCCGTTCTAAAAAAGAAGGGTTGCAGCACGGCCGTGGGTGACGAAGGCGGCTTTGCCCCCAAGCTGAAGAGCGTGGAAGACGCCTTGGAGACCATCATCCAGGCCATCAAGGACGCCGGTTACAAGCCCGGCAAGGACATTTATCTCACGCTCGACCCGGCTGCTTCCGAGTTTTACAGCGGCAACGCAAAATACACCTTCAAGAAAAGCACCGGCGAAACCGTGACCGGCGACGACCTCGTGAGTTTCTACGCCAAACTGGTGGCCAAATACCCGATCGTTTCGATTGAAGACGGCTGCGGTGAGAGCGACTGGGCAACGTGGAAAAAGCTTACCGACAAGATCGGTGATAAAACCCAGCTTGTTGGTGACGATATTTTTGTGACTAATCCAAAGTTCCTGCAAAAAGGCATTGATACCGGCACGGCCAATTCCATTCTCGTGAAAGTGAATCAGATTGGTTCGCTCACCGAAACGTTGGATTGTGTCGAGCTGGCCAAGACCCACGCCTACACCGCCGTGCTTTCGCATCGTTCCGGCGAGACCGAGGACGCGACCATCGCCGATATTGCCGTGGCGACCAATTGCGGCCAGATCAAGACCGGTTCGCTTAGTCGTTCGGACCGGCTGGCGAAATACAACCAACTCCTGCGCATCGAACAATTGTTGGGCAAGAATGCCGTTTATGCCGGCACCAGCGCGTTGCCGAAAGGACAATAAACAAGTCGCTAGTGGCTGCGCTGGTTAAGCGCAGCTACGTCCGTCGATTCACATCGGCGGCTGCAACTTTAACCCGAACGCCAGGCAACTGGATTTCGGGTTTTTTCATGCCGATGGAGCCCGCCTTCAGCCAAATCGGCTAATGGTACGCCTGCATGAAATCCTGCTGCTTCAGCCAGGTAATCAACTCATCAGCCATCACACGATCATCGGCCACCCGCGGGTGCGTTGACGTCCAGTGTTTGAAGGCAAAATGACTGATGGCTTGGTCGGTGGCTTCCAGTTGCGTGACCGCGGATTCCCACGCAGTGCGTAACGATTCGTTCTGCGCGCCGTTAAACATGCCGCCGCGCAGCAGCACGATATGCACGTCCGGATAGGCGGCGCGGATGGCGTGGATGAGCGCGATGTAGCCGTCGGTAAAATTGGTGGGGAACGGCTGCCCGTGAGCGGTCGGATAGGAACCGTCATTTTCGCCGAAGTTCACAAAAATAATGTTTGGGATCCAGGCCTGCAAATCGGCCGGCGGCGAGTTTGTTTCCGGATAAAGCCGGTCCCAAATTTCGCCGGCCTTCATTGGCACCCAGCCGGTGGCGATGCCCATGCCGCTGACGGCAATGTTGCGGTAATCGGCGTTAAACGCCCCGGCGGTCAGGGTCGCGTAACTCAAGGCGCAGTTGTGGGTGCGGCGATCATCCCACTGATCGGCGGCGCCGTCCTCGTTGCAGGCGCCGACGGTGATCGAATCACCGATAAATTCCATTGCGAGCTGGTAGTGGGGTGGCATGGGCGCCCAGATTTTTGCCGGGGGCGCGAGTTCAACTCCTTGAAAACGCACGGTACCGGCGCTGGCTTCGCTGCGTTTGAACAGCCTCAAGTGATGTCGTCCCGGGCCCAGATCGGAAAAGGTGGCGGGGCCGGCCGGCGTCCCTTCGTTGGCGGCGACGATGGTGTTCGAGCCGTCAATCAGCGCGTTGAAATAGTTCTGGCCTTTCGCGTGGTCAAACAACAGGCGGAGGGCGTTGCCTTCAAAATCGACGCTGATACAAGTCGCCTGCCAGATGATGACCGGTGCGTTTGTGTCGGAGAAGTCGATCCGGCCGTCATAGTCAAAGCGCGCGTCCCCCGCCGGAATTTGTAATGTCAGCGGATTGGTTTGAGTTGCCGACGGGTTTGTTTTTTTGGGGACGCTCCGGGTTGTGACCGGACCCGGCCCGATCGTACAGGAGTTGAGCGTCAGCAGCGCCAGAACCAGCCAAAGGGAGAAGGCTTTTGTAGTTTTCATTGGCAATGACAAATCAATAACCCTGTTTCGCCAGCCAGTAAATCGCAATCATCGTGACGATGCAGATGAGCGACATTGGCAGGGCGGGCAGGAGCCAGGAAGCCGCCATCATCACGGCGCCGCCGGCCAGGGGCAGGGCGGCTTTTTGCTTCCAACCGTACATCCAATAGCCGAAGGCGACTGAGCTCCAAATCAATGAGGCCCACAGAAAACTTTCGCTAAACCAGTTCGCCATCATTGTATTGTGGCGTAACTTGCCGCGGCTGGCCAGCGTCTCTTGCAATACTTGTTTTTTAGGCACACCTTGTGCTAGATTTTTTGCGTGAATCGCTTTTTTCATCCCAACCTCAGCCATCACGGGCGCATGGCGCGCGGGGTGATTGGCGCGTTGTGCCTCATCGCGGGCATCATTGTGGCGGGTGATTACACCTTGTGGGGGTTGATTTTGGTGGTGGCCGGCTTGTTCGCCATTTTTGAATCCATTCGCGGCTGGTGCCTCCTGCGTGCCTGCGGCATCAAAACCAAATTCTAGGAAGTAAAATTCGTTTTCCTCACGGCGGTTTTGCTTATCCTGTCGGCATGAATTTGTTGCCCTTTGGAAAACTGCCTGCGTATCGCCCGCGAACCTTTGTCCCGCAAACCGCCAACCTCGGTGACTGGCCGCAGATCGCGCCGCTGTTCGACCGATTGGAACATCACGCCGCGCAATGTAAAACCGCCGCCGACCTCGAACGCTGGCTGCTCGACTGGAGCGAACTCAACGCCGCGCTCGACGAGGAGTCCTCCCGCCGTTACATCGCCATGACCTGCCACACGGACAGTCCGGATGCGGAGGAGGCGTATCTGCATTTCGTCGAACACATCGAGCCGCAACTCAAACCGCGCCAGTTTGCGCTCGAAAAAATTTACGTCGCCCACCCGTTGCGCGACCAATTGTCCCCGGAACGCTTTAAAGTTTTTGACCGCGACGTGAAAAACCATGTCGAATTGTTCCGGCCCGAAAATATTCCGCTGGAAACCGGGGACGCCAAACTGTCCCAGCAATACCAGAAGTTGAGCGGTTCGCTCACGGTGAATTTTCGCGGCGAGGAGAGCACCCTGGTCCAGATGGGCCGTTACCTCGAGGAACCGGACCGCGCCCTGCGGCAGGAGGCGTGGGAGCTGGTCACCAGGCGTCGTTTGCAGGAAGTGGAAAAGTTCGACGGCATTTTCGACCAGATGTTGAAGCTCCGAGGGCAAACCGCGAAGAACGCCGGATTTAAGAATTACCGGGATTATGCGTTCCCCCGGAACAGCCGTTTTGATTACACGCCGGAGGATTGCGAAAAGTTTCACGACGCGGTGGAACAACACCTCATGCCGGTGGTGCGCGAATTGCAGGCGCAACGGCGCACCCGGTTGAAACTGGGCCAACTGCGTCCGTGGGACCTGGTCGTTGACCCGTTGAACCGGCCGCCGCTCAAGCCGTTTGCCCGGGTGGATGAAATGGTTTCGCGCACGCAAAATATTTTTGACCGGCTGGACGGCGAACTGGCCGGCGGTTTCCGGCAAATGCAGGAACTGCACCTGCTTGACCTCGACAATCGCAAGGGCAAGGCGCCGGGCGGTTATCAGGACACGCTCAACGAGGCGCGGCTGCCATTCATTTTCATGAACGCCGTCGGCGTGCAACGCGACGTGGAGACGATTTTGCACGAGGCCGGTCACGCTTTTCATGCATTGGCGGCCCGCGCCGAGGATTTGCGCGCGTATCGTCACGCGCCGATTGAATTCTGCGAAGTCGCCTCGATGAGCATGGAATTGCTCGGCAACGAGTTCATCGAGGAATTTTATTCCGCCCCCGACGCGAAGCGCGCGCGACGGGTTCACCTCGAAGGCGTCGTGGGCGTTTTCCCGTGGATTGCCACGGTGGACGCATTCCAGCACTGGATTTATACGCATCCGGATCACACGCGCGCCGAACGCGCGGCGGCGTGGCTGAAACTAATGGGCCGGTTCGGGGGTGACGTGGATTGGAGTGGACACGAGGCGGCCCGGGCCAATCTCTGGCACCGGCAGCTCCACATTTTTCTTCACCCGTTTTATTACATCGAATACGGCATCGCGCAGATTGGGGCGTTGCAGGTCTGGGCCAATTCCAGGCGCGACAAGGCGAAGGCGTTGAACGATTATAAAAAGTCGCTCGCGCTGGGCGGTTCGCGGCCATTGCCGGAACTGTTTTCCGCCGCCGGTTGCCGGTTTGAATTCAGTTCCCGGACGATTGAACCGCTGACGAAATTATTGCGGGAGGAATTGGAGAAACTTTAGGCGGGCAACTTGCCAACCGGGCTCGTCACCCTCTCCTCGCCAAACGAGGAGAGGGGCGGGGTGAGGAGCTTGAATTTTTTCCTAAGACTTGCATCCTTCCGGCGTGAGCCTTAAACAAATTGCCCGCCGGCTGCGCCACAATCAGACTGATGAAGAAAAAGGGCTTTGGCGGGCATTGCGTGGCCGACAGTTCGCCGGCTTCAAATTTCGTCGGCAGCACACAGTTGGCGGGCATATTTTGGATTTCTATTGCGCCGTTGCAAAGCTGGATGTCGAACTCGACGGTTTTCAACGTGGTTTGCCGGGAGGAATCCGACGGGATGAAGCGCGCGAAAAAATTCTGGTGGAGCAGGGCATTGAAACCCTCAGGTTCTGGAACCATCAGTGGCAAAAGAATCGCGATGGATGTCTATTGGACATATGGAAGGCATTGCAACGGCGAACCGGCTGCGTTCGGATTATGAAGGATGCCGAAGTACAGAAATTTGTTCCGCCAGATTTGAAACGAATCCAATTGGAGAAGAAAACGAGCCTCTCGCCCTGACCCTCTCCCCGTTTGGCGGGGAGAGGGAATCAAAGCGCTCGGCAGTTCACGTCCGCTGCCGGAACTGTTTTGCGCCGCCGGTTGTACAGTTGAATTCAGTTCCCGGACGATAGAGCCGCTGACGAAATTGTTGCGCGAAGAATTGGGAAAACTTTAGGCGACTTGGGAGCGATTCAGCCTATCTAAATATTAGGCTGCATCCTTACGCTTCCGGTAACTCTTCACAATAAGGCTGCCAACAATGAAAAACAGCACCGCATTAACGCCAAGAGTGCACTCCGCAAGATACTGCGCGTTCACTCCGCTCCAACGTGCGTGAAATAACTCTCCCTGCACAACTCCCTTCAAGTCTCCGCTCAATGGGCGAACAAGCTCTTGCATCTTCGGCAATGACGGGGCGTAAAATTCTGGAAATACTTCAAGTGCAACGAAACAATTGAATCCAATTAGGAAGATCATCAACCACAAAAGAAAGCGTTCGCCTTTCATATTAGTGTGTGATGCAGCCTATCCTGTTTCATGTTGCAACAGTATTTTCGGTCCAACTTTCTGTCCAACGCTCTTCCCGTGGCTGCGCTCGTGAAAGCGCGGCAACGGCTAAAGACGGCTACGTTTCGATGCCGTAGGCCTTGATTTTGTTGTAGAGGGTCTGGCGGCCGATGCCGAGGCGTTTGGCGGCTTCGAGTTTGTTGCCTTCGGTTTCCTTGAGCATCTGGATGATGGCATTGCGCTCGACGCCTTCCAGCAGGGTGAAATTGGTGTCCGTCCCGTCGGTCGGGCCCGTCTTGACGTTGGTGATGGAAAGGTCGGTGGCATCCACTTCGTTGCCTTCGCTCAACAGGACGGTGCGTTGGACCTCGTTCTGCAACTGGCGGACGTTGCCCGGCCAGTCGAAGGAGGTCAGCCGTTCCGTGGCTTCCAAACCGAAGCCGCGAATATCCCGGTTGGCCTGCGCGGCGAACCGTTTCAAAAAGGCGCTGGCCAGCGGCATGATGTCTTCGCGCCGTTCGCGCAGCGGCGGCAAATGAATGGAAATGGCGCTGATGCGGTAATAAAGGTCCTCGCGCAGTTTGCCGTCCCGGATGGCGTCCTCGGGAACGCGGTTGGTGGCGGCGACGATCCGGCAATTGGTCTTGTAACTCGTCTTGCCGCCGACCGGCCGGACTTCCTGGTCCTGCAACACGCGCAACAACTTGCTCTGCGTGTCAATCGGCATCTCGGAAATTTCGTCGAGGAACAGCGTGCCGCCCTCGGCCTGGCGGAAAAGGCCTTCGCGGTCGGAATGCGCACCGGTGAAGGCGCCCTTGACCGAGCCGAACAGCTCGCTCTCAATCAACTCGCGCGGGAGCGCGGCGCAGTTGATTTTGATGATCCGGTTTTTGTTACGGGTGCTGCGCGCGTGGATGAGGTCGGCGATGACTTCCTTGCCCGAGCCGCTTTCGCCGGTGATGAGCACGGTCACGTCACTCGGGGCGATGCGTTCGGCGGTGCGCACGACTTCGCGCATGAGCGAGCTGCGGTAAATGGGCGAGGCCACCCCGCTCATGGTTTCCAGGGCGCGGCGCAGCGTGCTGTTTTCCAGGTTTTGTTCCTTGCGCTCGATGGCGCATTTCACGTCGGCCAGTAATTTTTCGTTTTCAAACGGCTTCGAGAGAAAGTTATACGCGCCCCGGCGCCCGGCCTCGACGGCCATGGTGATGGTCCCGTGCCCGGTGAGCACGATGACCTCCGTCTCGGGCCAGCGTTTTTTGACCTGCGGCAGAAGGTCCAGACCGTCGGCGTCCGGCAGTTTCACATCCAGCAGCACCACATCCGGGGGGTCCTGCGGAAAACATTTTTGCAGGGCGGCCCCGCTGCCGGCCTGGGCCACGTCGTAGTTTTCCTCCAGCACCGAGCGGAGCAGGTCCCGCACATCGGCCTGGTCATCCACAATGAGAACTTTTGATTTCATGATTTGACTTTTTGCGCGCAGACCCGGACAAACCGCGAAAAAATCGCCCGGTGTCCGGCATGTCGTTCGGTCAGCCGTTCGGGGTGGAATTGCACACTCAACAGGAACGGCATTCGTTGCGACGCATCTGATTTTAATTCCATCGCTTCCACAATTCCATCACGTGCTCGCGCCACGGCGGCCAGCGGTTCCGCCGGTTGCAGGACGGCCTGATGATGCGAGCTATTGACGCCCCAAATCCGCTTGCCGACGATACTGGCAAGCAATGAACCGCTTGTCAACGTCACTTCGTGCACCAATTCATTGGCCTTGTCCATGCGCTGGTGATTGAGCGCACCGGGCACCTGATGGCGAATATCGGCCACCAGCCCGCCGCCCAGCGCGATATTCAGCAACTGATGCCCGCGGCAAATGGCCAACAGGGGTTTGCGCTGGAGAAAGGTTTCCTCAATCAACATCAACTCGCGCAGATCGCGCCCGCCGCCATCCGGGGTGGTGTCCACGGTTTTACGAACCGCGCGCGGCAGCTTCCGGGTGTAAAGGCCGGGATTGATGTCGTCGCCGCCGGTCAACATCACGCCGTCCACGCGTCGCACCATCTCGGCCAGGGTCTGGCGGTCCGTTGTGGTTGGCACGGCGACGGGGATGCCGCCGGCCTGGAGCACGGCCTTTTCATATTTGACCGACAGGCTGACAGACAGGTCATGGAACTCGACCCCGCATTTTTCAATGCTCGGTGAGACAAGAATCAGAGGCGTTCGGGCCATCCGGCGCAATGTAAAGACGCTCCGGTGCCTTGTCAGCGGCAAAATCGGTTCTCCGGGCTCGTCCTGGCCACAACTCCTTCAAAAAGTCATGGTTTACGCCTCCCGGCTTGGCCCGCTTTGTGCTGAAAAAGCGGTGTGAAGTTTGACGTACGAAAGATTCATCGGAGCAACATCTACCACTTGTTGAACACCATCATTCCTTGCAACCACAGGCAGAAAGCCGAATCCGATGCTTTAGGTATTGTGATTATTCTGGGTTTGATCGTGGGGGTGGTCTCCGTGGTTCGCCTGATTTTGGACTGTACCCACTGAAAAGTGGACACCCTCAAATTCCTGCCTCGGGAAACCGTTCCCGAATCCGGCGACACAGGTGTTCCTCATCCGCCGGGTGGTAACGGCGGCGTGGAATAAAGCGTCGCACGGCATCCAACAATTCCAGCCAGTCTTCCAGCGGCGGTTCCGGCACCGGTTCCCACTGGTCATAACGTTTTTCGCGCTGGAAGAAAATCCATTCCCGGCCGACGCGTTGCGCATAAATCTGCAGCTTGACGCCGTCGTCGGTGACCCGCTTCCAACTGATTTCAGCTTTGGGCATGCTTTAAAGTGACAGGTGACAGGTGACGAGTGACAGGAAAAGGCATTTAAGCCAAGGACGGAAGTTTCCTGTCCATAGTGCCGGTCACCAATCGATTCCCGCCACGGCCATGGCGGCGATGCCTTCTTCGCGGCCAATAAAGCCCATTTTTTCGTTGGTGGTGGCCTTGATCCCGATGTGCGTTTCCGGGATATTGAGTGCGAGGGCGATGCGCCGTTTCATTTCCGCAATGTGGGGATAAACTTTGGGCTGCTGGGCAACGATGGTGGCGTCCACATTCACGATTTTACCCGGTCGAAGCGAGATGAGGCGCGCGGCTTCCTCCAGAAAAACCCGGCTGGGCACGTTTTTCCAGCGCGGGTCGGTATTCGGGAAAAAATGGCCGATGTCCGGTTCACCGAGCGCGCCGAGCAACGCGTCGCAGATGGCGTGCATGAGGGCGTCGGCGTCCGAATGGCCGTCGAGGCCCTTGGCGTGCGGAATCTCGACGCCACCGAGAATGAGTTTGCGTCCCGCGACCAGCGCGTGAACATCGTAACCGATGCCAACGTGAACCATGAGTCGAAGATAAGAATTCTAGGAAGGCAAAAAAAGAAATTTCCACTGGCGATGTTATTCGACTGAGCTGCGGGAGTGTTATAACTTCATACCGTGAGTTCGAAATCTAAAATCCCATTTCGTAATCAAAATCAGACTGGGTGGTGGATTTACTCTGAAATTTTGCATTGGGTGTCAGACCGTCAAAAGAAATTAAAGCCTTCGAGCCGCTGCCTTGTGTGGGAGAACCTGCGTCTGGTTCATGCCCGGAACCGGGATCAAGCATATCGAAAAGCTGTTAAATGGAGCAGCCTGGAACATTCAACAACGAACGGTGGTGAATGGCGTTTTGCGGGGATTTCAATGCTTTTACCGGTTTATGATGAAATTGGAGACGGGGCAGAAATTCTGTGGCAAAATGAACGCAAACTTTCTGTTAAACAAATCAAAAAGCTGGTGAAGTCTAAAAGGCAGCTTCCGGTTTTCAATGACAGGGATTAAAACTTTTTGGTTTTTGAATCCGGCAGCGTGAAGAAAAACGTGGCGCCCTTGCCCGGTTCGCTTTTCGCCCAGACTTCGCCGCCGTGGTTTTGGACGAGGTGTTTCACAATCGAAAGCCCCAGGCCGGTGCCGCCCTGTTCGCGCGAACGCGCCTTGTCCACGCGATAAAACCGTTCGAACACGCGGTCGAGCGCCTCGGGCGGAATGCCCGGTCCGTCGTCCCGCACGAAGACCTCGATTTCGCCGCCGTCGGTTTTTTGTCCGCCCACGGTGACGCTGCCCTGGGTGCGGCCGTATTTGATGGCATTGTCCACGAGGTTGGCGAACACCTGTTCCAGGCGATGCGCGTCCGCCGCGGCCACCAAATCGTTCAATTGGTTGACCAGTTTCACGTCCTTCTCCTCGGCGCGGGCTTTTAAATCGGTAAAGACCTTTTCCGCCAGCGGCCGCAATTCCACCGGCTGCACGTTCAGTTTGACCCGGCCGGATTCCAGCGCGGAAATGGTGAGCAGGTCCTGGATGAGCAGATCCAGCCGTTGTGCGTTGCGCTCGATGATCCGGAGAAAACGTTCCGCGACCTCGGGATTGTTGCGGGCGCCTTCAAGCAGCGTTTCGACGTAGCCTTTGATGAGCGACAGCGGCGTGCGCAATTCATGGCTGACGTTGGCGACAAATTCCTCGCGGGTACGTTCGAGCTGCTTGAGCCGGGTCAGGTCGTGAAAAACGAGGATCGTGCCTTCGCGTTCGCCGGCGGAGTTGAAAATGGCGGCGGCGTTGACCTGCAACCAGCGTTCGCTCAGTTCCGGCAGCTTCAGTTCGTAATCGAAAACCTGTCCGTCGCGCTCGACGCGTTCGACGAGGGCGGCGAGTTCCGGCACGCGCAGCGCCTCCACGACGGTTTTGCCGCGCAATTCGGTTTTCAGGCCGAACAGGTTTTTGAAGGAACGGTTGGCGAGATAAATCCGGCGGTTACGGTCGAGCAACAACAACCCTTCCAGCATGCTGTTGAACAGGACCTGTTGCTGCGCCTTCGCATCCACCGCCGTCTGTTGTTCCCGGCGCTGGAAATCCTCCATGTCCGCCTGCAATTGCCGTTGCTGGTGCCGGAATTTTTGCCGCCACCGGAAATGGATTCCGCAAGCGGCGGCCACCGCCAGAATGGTCAGGAGCAGCCACATAATCGAAAGGCGGAAGGCGAAAGGCGGAAGGCGGAAACCGGTTTTGAGCGGGAACGGGGCGTTAAGCCGGTTTCTTCACTCTTCATTCTGCATTCTGACTTCACTCCACAAACCGATAACCGACCCCGCGGACAGTGTCCAGATGCTTTGACGCCGGGCCGAGCTTTTCGCGGAGCCGGCGCATGTGGGTGTCCACGGTGCGCGTGTCAATGAGGCTGTCGTATTCCCAGACGTCGCGCAGCAGATGATCCCGCGATTGGACCCGACCGGCGCGCTGCGCGAGCACGACGAGCAGCTTGAATTCGGTGGCGGTCAACTCGATCGGTTTGCCCTTCCAACTGGCCACGTGCCGCGGCAGGTCGATCAGCAAATCGCCGAAGCGCATCTGATCGTGCGGTTTTTCCCCGTTCTGGCCGCGCGTCAGGATTTTTTTGATGCGGAGCAACAGTTCACGCGGGCTGAACGGTTTGGTCAGGTAATCGTCGGCGCCGAGTTCGAGGCCGAGCACGCGGTCAATCTCGGCCGCCTTGGCCGTGAGCATGATGACGGGAACGCGCGCGGTGACGGGCTCGAGCCGCAACGTTTTGCAAATTTCAAAACCGTCCATTTCCGGGAGCATCACGTCGAGTACGATCAGGTCCGGGGGTTGCGCGCGGGCTTTTTTCAACGCCTCCGCGCCGTCGGCCGCCGTGCTCACGGTATAACCGGCCTGCTTGAGGTTGAATTCCACAAGTTCGACGGCTTCCGGCTCGTCATCCACCACTAATATCTTAGGCTTCACCTTTGCCCGGGCATCTTGCCCCAAATCACCATCGACACACAATTTCAAATCAGTGACAACCATGTGACGATTGGGTGACAATTCGATTTACGATTTACGATTTACGATTTACGATTTGTCCAGCGTGCCCGCATTTTGAAACAATCGTCAATCATCAATCGTAAATTATAAATATCATGCCAGTTCCGGTCGTTACCATTGCCCAGATGCGCGAGTGGGAAAACGCCACCTGGGCTTCCGGCCAGACCCAGGCGGAAGTCATCCGCCAGGTCGGCGAAAAAATCGCCCGGACCGCGCTGTCCATGACCCGGCCGGGCGCCGCCATTTTGATTCTCGCGGGCAAGGGCCATAACGGCGACGACGCCCGGGCGGCACGCGGGCATTTGTCCGGCCGGCAGGTTGAAGTGCTCGATGTGACCGCTCCGGAAACCGCTTTACCCGGACTCGAAGCCGCATTACGGTCGCGGCCCGCGCTGATTATTGACGGCTTGTTCGGCATCGGCTTGAACCGCGCCCTCGACGACGGCTGGCAAAAATTCCTCATCGCGGTCAATGAATCGAAAGTTGCGGTCCTGGCCGTGGACGTGCCGTCCGGTTTGAACGCCGACAGCGGCCAGCCGCAGGGGGCGGCCATCGAAGCGGCGGTCACGCTGACGGTGGGTGCGCCCAAAATTGGATTGCTCGAGCCCGGCGCCGGGCCATTGGCCGGCCGGCTGGAAGTCGCCGCCGACGTCGGCTTGATTTCTTGTCCGCACCAGGGTGATTTGAATTGGGTGTTGCCGGATGACTTTGCCGGTTTTCCGCCGCGGCGTGCCGTTGCCGGCCACAAGGGTTCGTTTGGGCATCTGGCAATCATCGCGGGCAGTTTCGGTTTTCACGGCGCGGCGGTCCTGGCCGCCCGCGGCGCGCAAAGGGCACAACCCGGACTTGTCACGTTATACTCGCAGGAATCGATTTATCACGTGGTCGCGTCACAATTGCAGGCGGTGATGGTGAATGTCTGGAAACCGGAAACCAAACTGCCGGAATCGGTCAGTGCCGTATTAATTGGGCCGGGGCTGGCGGCTCCGGAGTCCGTCGAGGAACTGAAGACGATGACCCGCCGATTGTGGCGGCGACTGGCGCGCGATTCGTTTTTGCCGATGGTGGTGGACGCGAGCGCGCTGGACTGGCTCGTATCCCACGCGCTGGCGAAGAACGAGATTCGGGTCGTGACGCCGCACCCGGGTGAAGCGGCCAGAATGCTGGGCAAGACCGTGCAACAAATTCAGGCAAATCGTCCGCAGGCCGTGCGCGACATTTCACAGCGCTTTGGCGATTGCTGGGTCGTCCTGAAAGGCCACCAGACCCTCGTCGGCCGGAGCACGGGTGAAATTTTCGTGAATTCATCGGGCAATGCGCACCTGGCCCAGGGCGGCAGCGGCGACGTGCTGGCGGGTTTCATTGCGGGATTGCTCGCGCAACCGGCGTTGCAGGCCGATGTCGGCAAAACCCTCCGGTTCGCCGTCTGGTTGCACGGCGCGACGGCCGACGCATTGCAAACCGCGCGGACCAACTGGGTGGTGGAGGATTTGGTGGCCGGACTGGGCCGGGCGGGTTGAAAATTCGAAGGTTGATCAACTCAACCGCCTTGAGGTTTGGCAAATGCTTCGGCCAACTCCTTTACCTTCCGCAAATCCAATTTGCCCGTGCCGAGCAGCGGGAAATTGTCCACGTGGGAGAATTGATCGGCGCGCGGCTTCCAGAGATTCGGCAAATCACACTGCGCCAGCTTTTCCAGGCAGGGCGCCAGTTGTTCATCGGTCAGCTTGTGTAGTACGACCAATCGTTCGCCCTTCTTGTCGTCCGGCACACCGGCCACGACGAAGGTTTGCCCGGTGGCGCCGGCCAGCTCGTGCATTTTTTCCTCGACCTTGATGTGCGGCACCATTTCGCCGCCGATCTTGCTGAAGCGGCTCAGCCGGTCGGTGATTTGCAGGAAACCGTCCTCGTCAATCGCCGCGATGTCGCCGGTGCAATACCAGCCGTCGCGCAACACCTCGGCGGTTTTCTCGGGCTGGCCGAGATAACCTTGCATCACGTTCGGCCCGCGCACGAGCATCAGACCCGGCTGGCCCACCGGCCGGTTCTCCCCCGACCATGGATTTTCGGGGTCGACGATGCGCACACTCACACCGGGCAGGGGATGGCCGATTTTGCCGCGCTTGGCGCCGATTTGCCGGAAACCCGCCGAGCGGAAATCGTGCGTGTTTACCGCCACCGCCGGCGCACATTCGGTGCAACCATAACCTTCCAGCGGGCGGATGCCGAAATGCTCCTCGAACGCCGCCGCCAGCCGGTCGGGCAGCTTCTCCGCGCCGGTCATTACCACGCGCAGGCTGCCAAAATCCTCCGCCGAACAGCCGTGTAAATAGAGCTGTAAAAAGGTCGGCGTCGCGAGCAGGAAGGTGAGCTTGTGCTCGCGGATCAGCGGGCCGATTGCCCTGGCCTCGAGCGGGTTCGGGTGATACACAACGCCCACGCCCAACACCACCGGCAGGCAGAGGGTTCCGGTGAATCCGAAAGAATGGAAAAACGGCAGGATGCCCAGGAGGCCATCGCGGTGATTCAAACCGAATATCTGTTCGAGTTGCTCGACATTCGAACCGAGGTTGTAGTGGCTCAGCAGGACGCCTTTCGGATTGCCGGTGCTGCCGCTGGAGAAAATCACGGTGGCCGGATCGTCCAAACCGGTTTTTCGTTCCGCACCCAGCAACCGCTGCATCCACCGGTCGGGCACCAGCCACGCGATCAGCGCGGCGGCAAGCTTCTCACTGAAACCGGGTTTGGCCACCGCTTCCTCCAGCAAAATCGTTTCGCCGGGCACCTTGAGCTTGAGCCGGTCGAGCAATGCCTTCGAGGTGACGACGGTTTTGATGTCGCATTGCCGGATGCACGAGGCGAGGGTTTCCTCCGACACGGTGTAGTTCAAATTCACCGGGACCTTGCCGAGCAGCAGGGCCGCGTGATTGACCAGGGCGCCGGGCACCGACGGCGGCAGCAGCAGGCCGACCATCTTCTGGCCCGACCAGATTTTCCGCAGCCGCCGGGCGAGCAGGACGGACCGCACCAGCGCCGCGCCGAAGTTGACCCGGGCATTTTGCGCGTCCGCCATGGCAAAACGGAAGGGATGATTGCGTGCCGTCTTGACAAAGCTGATGGGCAGCGGACGCATGCGTGCCTTGCGGGCCTGCCAGGCTTCCACGAGAAGTTCCTGCACCGTGGAGCGCACCTGGAAAGGGGTCGCCGTGGGCGGCAGCGGTTTGCCGTAGTTGATGGTGACGGGATAAGGAAAGCGCCGTGGCAGTTTCCAGAGAAAACGGCCTTTTTGAAAACTGAAGATGCTGCCCCACACGCCGTCGATGGCCACCGGAATAATCGGTGCGTCCACGTCCTTCATGATGCGCTCGAAGCCTCGCCGGAACGGCAGCAACTGGCCGATGCGGGTGATTTGCCCCTCGGCAAAGATGCAGACGACCTCGCCGCTCCGGATCGCCTCGCTGGCGGTTTGCAATGATTTAATCATCTCGCGCGGGCGTTGATCGGAGGAGATCGGGATTACCCCCAGGATTTTGGCGAATGGTTTGAGGTGCGGCAGTTCGTACTGTCCCCGGAACATCATGATCCGCACCTGCCGGTCGGTGGAGGCCAGCAGCAACAGGGCGTCCACAAACGAGGCGTGATTGCAGACAAAAAGTGCGCCGCCTTTTTCGGGAATGTGGTCACGTCCCAAAACGCGGATGCGATAAAGCGAATGGGTGGCGCACCAGAGCAGAAACCGCAACAGCGAATCCGGCATCAGCCGGATGCAATAAATGGCTCCCGCCAGCGACAACACCGCGCCGAAAAGAAAAATTTGCGGCGGTTTCAGGTGTAGCGGAACCGTGAGCAGATAATAAACGCCCGACGCGAGCAAAATGCCGACCCAACTCAACAGCGCGGCGGTGGCGATGACCTTGCCTTTTTTGTCGGCGTCGGGGCGGTGTTGAATGATGGCGTTGACGGGCACGTTGTAAAAGCCGCCGAAGAAGCCGAGGAGGCCAAGGCTCCAGGTGAAGGCAGCGACGCCGAATCCGGCGTGGGAAAGCAGCGCGGCAAAAACCGTCAGGCCGGCCATGCCCAGCGGTATCAAACCATATTCGATTTTTCCGCCGGATAAAAATCCGGCCGCCAGACTGCCCACGCCGACGCCGACGAGCATTCCCCCCTGCAAATAACCGCTGTGCCGGTCGTCAAAATGAAAGATATCCTTGCCGTAAAAAACCACGGTCAACTGCAGCAGCATCGCCAGAAAGGAGAGGAACGTGTTGCCGACCACACCGAGAAACAGGACGCGATCCCGGCGGATCGCCTTGAATTGCGAAAGGAAATCGCCGAGAAAATTCGCGCGGAATGGTTTGGCCGGATCAGCGGCCGGCAGACGTGTCACGCCGAGGCAGAGCGACAGCCCGACGAGCGCCAGCGCGATGAGGATGGCGCCGGAGAGAAGCTGCCGTCGGCCGAAAGCGTCGGAAAGCATTCCGGCGAAAATCGTTCCCGTGATGGCGGCGGAAAACGTGCCGAGCCCGAAAATCCCGTTGCCCCACGACAATTTCTTTTCCGGCAACAGCTCCGGTAACATCCCGTATTTCGTCGGACCAAAAACCGCGCTGTGCGTGCTCATTAAAAAAATACCCGCCAACATCAGGGGAATGTTGTTAAGCCACAAGCCGAACGTCGCCACGGACATGATGACGAGTTCGGCGCATTTGACAGCAATGGCGACGCTGCGTTTGCTGTAGCGGTCGGCAAAGAATCCTCCAGCCATTGAAAACAGGACGAACGGCAGCGCAAACACGGCGCCGACCAGCGGCACCAGCGAATCGCGTTTTTCCAGAGACAAACCCATGCCGACGATCAGGAAGGTGACCAGCCACCGGAGGACGTTGTCGCTGAAGGCATTTTGGAATTCCACGACGAACATCAGCCAGAAGCTGCGAAGGGCGTCTGGCGTCCGGTCCCGCGGTGCGGGAGCATTTGGGATCTGGCTTTCGGTCACGCGGTCAGACTATCCCTTTGCGGACCCAACTGTGAATTGAAAAACTTTTGCCGGACATCGTTTCAAACAATGGCGCGTTCCGCCGTCCGGAATCAGGACGCCCTCCGAAATTCCTTGAACCGCTCCCAACGGGTGGGCAGGATTATCCCGGCCGCAAATCCACTGCCAGGAATCCCGGCGGTTTATGGCATTTCATTTCAAAAAAAAGGAATCACCGACCAGGGCGGCGCGACGCTTGAGCCGCGAGCGGATTGGCAAGGCGCTGGATCATTTGCGAAAACACGACCGGCTGGAGGCCGTTCACCGTGTGCGCAAGGAAATCAAAAAAATCCGCGCGACGCTCGAACTGGTCCGCGAGGGGATGGAGGGAAACGTTTATCGCCGATACACCAAAATGTTGCGCGCGGTGGCCAAGCGTCTCCGGAACCCGCGTGACGCGCACGTGCGGCCCCGGACGCTCGAACGACTCGTGGCGCACTTCCAAGGCCGGCTGCCGGTGCATCCGTTTTCTGGAATTAAAAAGGTGTTACGCCGGAACAGTCGGGAGGAAACCTGCGAATTCCTGAAGGGCAAATCCCTGGCGGCGGTGGACCGCCTGTTGCGGAAGATGAATCGGCGCACCGGGGATTTGAAGGTCAAAACGGAGGGTTGGTCGGCGACTCGACCGGGATTGTTCGAAAGTTATCGCCGCGGCCAAAAATCATTGGCGGTGGCGCTTAAGGAACCATCGCCGGAAAATCTCCATGAGTGGCGGAAGCACGTGCAGGATCTTTGTCATCAACTGCGTTTGCTTTGTCCCATCCAGCCCCAAAACCTCCGCGCGTCCGCCGGTGAATTGAAAACGCTGAGCCAATATCTTGGCGACGACCACGATCTGGTCATGTTGCAGCGATTTGTCACCCGCCGCTGCGCCCGCAAAAGCGCGGAAGAGGTGAAGCGGTTGAATGAGCTGATTGAATTGCGTCAAAATTCTTTGCGTTCCGCCGCCCTGGCACTGGGCGCACGTTTTTATGGGGAGAAACCGTTCCGATTTTGTGAGCGGCTCGAAAATTACTGGCGTGTCTGGCGCGCCGGGAAAGGATTCCGATTCGGGAAATGATCCTTAACTTCCGCAAGGGACTGGTGGTTGGAGCCTCCGGATTTTTTGGCAAAGCGTGATTCATTAAATTAACCGCTTTGACACCCTTTCAGCGCTAAAGCCGTCAGATGGTCATTTCGAATAACTCTTTTTGTCTGAGTTGGTTAGGTTGGCAACAGAAAGGCTCAACGATGTTGGCGGTTTCCTTATATTGGCATACGCACTGCTGTTTTTTGGGCCGGCAAGAGCCGCAAAGAGGTTAATTGCCGGTAAATTATATTGGGAAAAATGAACACCGAAACCGCAAAAACCAAAAGCATCGTTTTTGTCGAAGACAATCCCGTGGTGCTGATGGCGTATAAAAACCGTTTACAACGGGAGGGATTTCATGTCGAGCCGGCCCTGGACGGGGTGGAAGCGATGAAGATTCTCACCCAGTTTGTGCCCGATCTGGTGGTGCTGGATTTGATGTTGCCGCGCTTGAACGGCGTGGAGTTGCTTAAATTCATTTGTGCGGATCCCCGCTACCAAACGGTTCCGGTCATCGTCCTTTCGACCAATTCGATCATGGATACGTCGGACGACCATGTGCTGGAACGCGCGAACAAACGCCTGCTCAAAGGCTCCTGCACACCGGCCATCATGCTGCAGGCCATCCAGGAATTGTTCTCCGGCGGCGCCTCCCCCGCCGAACCGAGGACGGGAACGGCGGCACCCGACCAGCCCGTGACGGTTTGAGGGGATCCCCGGTTGTTGGGCGGGTTCGATGACCGTCGCCGGGCCAGATTCCCGGTCAGGGTATACGCGGCAAATCCGCCAACGTTCCAGTCACGGTGCCCGCAAGGACTTGCGCATCACGGGGGTCCTGATGCTTAAAATCCTCCCGTCGTGGAGATTTTGTGTGTCGCCGTATTTCATAGCTTCTCCGGGTTTTGTTGTTTTTGGACCACCCATTTCCGGGATGACCTTTAGTTCAGGCGTTTGAGCCGCGACGGTTCTCCCCAGGCGTTCGTGTTATTGACGTATTTGAGTATGAACCGCTGCAATTCCTTGGTGTCGGCGGTCAAAACGATCCGGCCTTTCTGCTCATCTTCTGGTTTTTCGTGCACTACCAGGTGCCGGATCGCGTTGGGGTGATTCTCCAGTAATTGGGCGAGCCAGTCGTAATTCAGGTTGGCCGTTTCCAACACCACCCCGATTTGCATGACTTTGGAGACCTGATGAACCGGTACAAAGTCCAGCGAACGGTTGGTGGAGAACGAATCCAGAAACAACTGCTGTTTCAGGCGAAACAAGTGCACTTCCAGGCTATTGGTTTCGTGCGCGCTGAATATGGTCGCCCAGTAACCTTTTTCGCCCAACGATTCGATCTGCACATATTCGGGGGGCTGATTGGTCGCGCCGACTTCCACCCACTTGCCGGGCAGCGCTGTATCGGAGACCAGATCCTTCTCCGTATAATACGGGTAGATGGAGGTGACAACACAGCCGGCGAGTAACAACATGGCCGCGACCGCCGTCGCCGTGGCGGTTAACGTGCGGGCTGACGGATGGTTCGTGATTCGGGTCTTCATAATTTGCCTTTCGTTTGTTTGCTTTCGGGACGTGGATGATGCCACCGTCTCCAGAAAAAATTGAGCGTTGCTACGCCGCGAGCAATTGTTCCGGCCGCGCTGCGCGGCGACCGAAATTCGGCGACGTTTTCAACCGGCGTTTGAAATTGGCCCGCCGCGCCCGGGTTTCCCTGGCGGAATAAAGTTGTCTCACCAGTTTTAGAAAACCATTCTGCAGCTCGGTGACGCTCATGTTTTTCGGGCGGAAATTGATGTCGAACAGTGTGCACAGCTCCCACGCGCGGTCGCGAATGATCCGGCCCTCGCGTTTCAGTCTATCGTAGAGCGGCGTACCGGGGAACGCTGTCATGAATGTAAGCTGTACCTCGTAAAGCCCGGACTCGCGCACAAAGCGCAGCACATCTTCGAACACCTCAGGTGAATCGCCATCGAGCCCGAGTATGAAGCAGCCGTTCACCGTGATGCCGTACGACTGGATTTTCTGTATCGCTGCCGCGTAGCGTTCGGCTTGCCGGGCTTTCCAGTTCGATTGCAGCTCGATACCGTCGAGGCTCAGCGTTCGCGGGCTCTCCAGTCCGATCAGCACCTGCCGGCAGCCTGAGTCGCGCATCAGCCCGAGCACCTCATCGTCCTGGG
>Ga0209579_10001118_pt1 | contig 22932 bp, 23 predicted proteins | sample Coa_R1_2_FD_187152 | JGI IMG/M metagenome (GOLD analysis project Ga0209579, IMG submission 187152) | Surface soil microbial communities from Centralia Pennsylvania, which are recovering from an underground coalmine fire - Coalmine... | ecosystem: Environmental > Terrestrial > Soil >... | reverse complement strand
CGCGGACGATTCCCACGTCCTCGTCGCGAAGATACGACGCGTGGATCACCCAGTCGACACCGGCGCGCACCGCCGCGAGCACCGTTTTCGGATAGCGTGCGTGGATCGTCGTCTTGCGACCGAGCGAATGCGCCGTGGACACGATTGCCTGCATCTCGTCGTCCGACAGGCATGGGCCGGCATCGAGCATGCGCTCTTGCGCGTGGCTATCGCCGCTCATCTTGACGAGATCGACGCGATTCTTCACCTGCTGGCGAACCTCGCGCAGCATCTCGTCACGCGAGTGGCACAGCACACCCTCGGCCGACACCGGCATGCCGAGCCACGTTGGAAAATAATCGGCGAAACCACCGTCGGCGACAATGTGCCGGCCCGCGGCGAACATGCGCGGACCCGGAAACATGCCGCTCGCGATCGCATCGCGCGCGGTGACGGCGACGAGCCATGTCGAGCCAGGATCGCAGAAACTCGTCACGCCGGCGCGCAGCACCTTCGCGCAATTCCACACCGCGCGAACCGCCGCCCATTCGGCACCGCCGTAGACGTCGACTTCCTCCGCGCTGCGGCCCTCGCCGTAGCTGATATGGCAATGTGCGTCGATCAGGCCGGGCATCACTGTCTTCCCGTGCGCATCGATCACACGATCGGCGGCTTCGGAAGGCGCGCGCGATCCTTCCCAGATCGCCACGATGCGACCATCCTTGACGCGGAGCGAAGCATTCGCCTTCGGCCGGTCGCCGATCGCGTCGATCAGCCGTCCGCCGACGATGTCGAGTGTGCCCTTCATTCGACCAGTGCGGACGCGTCGATACGGTACAGCCGGCAGACGTTGCCCGATGTCATCGCTTCGCGCTCGTCATCCGGAATGCCGGCGAGGATTTCGCCGATCCGCTTGCGCGTATGTGGATATGGACACGGTGGATGCGGGAAGTCGGATCCCCAGAGAATTCGACCGACGCCGATTTCGTGACGAAGCTTCGCGGCGAGCGGGTCGTTGATGATGCCGGCGTAAACGTTCTGCTCAATGTATTCGCGTGCGCGCTTGCGAAGCGGCGTGAGGCCGGGAAACGTCTCGATTCGATCGACGCGATACTTGAGGATCGGCAGCCACGACGCGTCGTATTCGGAGAGGAAGAGCGAAAGCTTCGGGAAGCGATCGAAAACGCCGCCGAAGATGAACTCGTTCGCGAGCACCGGCGCCGCTTCGCCAAACAGCTCGAGGAATGAGCGCGGCACTTCCCCGCGCTCGTCGGCGCCGTGATAGGTGAACGGATCGCGCACGCGCCCGGTGACGATGTGCAATGTGATCGGCACGCCCGCTTCCTGCGCGACCGCCCAGAACGGATCGTAGACGTCGCCGCGGTAAGGCGGCGCACCTTCGATCGGTTGGGTCGGCAACATGATGCCGCGCGCGCCGCGGTGAACGATCCGCGTCGCTTCCTCGGCGGCCCACCGCGGATCGTCGATCGGCACGATGCCGACGCCGAGCAGGCGCGTGCGGTCGGCTTGCGAATACTCGACGATCCAGTCGTTGAAGAGCTGCGCGCATGCGCGACGCATCGCAGGATCGGGAATGCGCGGCACCCACAGCGCGAACGTCGGGTTCAGCACCTCGGCGGAGACGCCGTCCTTCTTCATCAATTGCAGCCGGAACATGGGATCGGCGCCGGCCCTCACAAGCTCGCGCACGCGCTCGTCGTCGCCGACGGCGTTGACGAGCTCATCGATCCTCGCCGCTTCGCCCGGACGGCCCAGATAGAAAAACGTGCCGTCGTGCCCCTCGAAACCGTTGACGATGCGCGGCAGCGCATCGCCGAAGCGACTGCCGAGCGTACGCGTCCACAGATCGCCCGGCTCGAGCACGTGCGAGTCGGCCGAAATGATCGGCGCGCCGTTGGGATGAACGTTCATCGCGCGAATGACCTCCGAATCGCCCGACGACTATACACCGAGCTTTGCTGCATGGCGCGCGTCGAGCAGGAACTCGAGCGCGTCGGCATTGAATCGCGGCGTGAAGTTCAGCAACCGATGCGGCGCGCCTTCGTAGATCGAAATCCGCGAGCCGGCAATGTGCTCGTGCAGATAGCGCGCGTACGAGGGTGGTGTTACCGGATCCGAGCTACCGACCGCGATCCAGGTCGGACAGCGGATCTCGGCAAGCCGCGAGCGCACTTCATGGCCGAGGATCGCGCGATAGTGCCCGACGAGCCCGACCTTCGACGGTGCATCGGGGCCCTTCCATCGCGAAATGCGCAGCGCGATCTCCTTCCCGATCTCGTCGTCGTGCGCATTGATGTAGGCCTCGCCGAACGCGCTGAATGTCGTGAACATCGCCCAAAGCGCCGGCGTGGTCCCGACCAGAATCTCGAGCAGAATCTCGTAGCGTCGGCGCAGATACGGCTCGACGTGCGAGAACGTCGAGTACAGCGATAACGATCCGACATGATTCGGCGCGTCGATCGCCATCTGCAGCGCGATCGCCCCGCCGAGCGAATAGCCCGCGACGTGCGCCTGCGGCATTCCGAGCGCGTCGAGCAGCGTGAGCGCATCGCATGCCATGTCGGGCACCGTATAACCGGCGTCGGGAACGTCCGAGCGTCCGATACCGCGCAGATCGTACGTGACGCAGCGAAAATGCGGCGAGAAGACGGACACCTGGTCGCGAAACGCCGTGTGATCCATGCCATTGCCAGCGATCAGGAGCAGCGGCGCGCCCTCTCCGACCATCTCGTAGTAGGTGCGAATGCCATTGGCGGCGACGAAGGGCATCGTTTGGTTCCCGATCGAAAATCAGTTTGAGTGTGCCATGCGTTCACCTGGTCACGATGCAGTCGCTCGGGCGAAATGCGAGCCGGATGCGTGTCCCGGCGGCGGGAATCGGCTGGTCGCGATTCTGCTCGATGCAAATGATGGTGCGTCCCGATTCGAGCGTTACCGCGTGATGGATTTCCGGCCCGAGATGAACGGCGGCTGCAAGGGTACCGTCGACGATGTTCACGCCGTCGTCCACCGGCTCGTCGGCGAGAAGCATGCGCAAACGCTCGGGCCTGACGCAGAACTGCGCGACAGTCGCCCCGTCGTTTCGCGGCGCGCACCGGACGACGAATCTTCCGTCGGCCGTTGCGAATTCGCGCAGGTCCGGAGCGAGGAGGCGTCCGGGCGTTCCCTCGAACCAGTTCGCGCGGCCGATGAAATCTGCGACGACGCGCGTCGCCGGCGCATGGTAGATCGCCGACGGCTGCCCGTGCTGCAGCACGCAGCCCTGGTCCATCACCACGATCTGGTCGGCGAGGCTCATCGCCTCTTCCTGATCGTGCGTGACGACAAGCGTCGTGCACTGTGCCGAGCGCAAGATGTGCTTGAGCTCGAGGCGCAACTGCTGACGCAGCTTCGCATCGAGCGCGGAGAGCGGCTCGTCGAGCAGCATCACCGCGGGCGTCACCGCCATCGCGCGGGCAAGCGCGACGCGCTGCTGCTGCCCGCCGCTCAGCGCCATGGGCCGGCGATCGGCGAATCCGTCGAGACGAACGAGCTCGAGCATCTCGCGAACGCGGCGCGCGATGCCGTCTTTCGAATCGCCCCGCTGGCGCAACCCGTACGCGACGTTCTCGCCCACGCTCAAATGCGGAAACAGCGCGTAGTCCTGGAACACTAGGCCGACACTGCGCTCGTGCGGGCGGACTTTTCGCATGTCGCGGCCGGCGATCTCGATTTCGCCCGCGTCGGGCGCGACGAAGCCCGCGATCATCCGCAGCGTCGTTGTCTTGCCACAGCCGCTCGGTCCGAGCAGCGCGACGATCTGGCCGCTTTGCACGGCGAACGACACGTCGCGCACGGCCGCGGCACTGCCGTAGCGCTTCGTGACGTGACGCAGCTCGAGCACCGGTCGCGACATGGTCGCTGTCAACTCCTGTATTGCGTGATCCCTATGACGCGGTCCAGGCCGGTGAGCCAATCGAGCAGCAGCATCAACCCGATCGAGCTCGCGATGATCAAAACCGCGGCGGCGGCGATCGTCAAATCGAAGTTCGCATGCAGCATGCTGACCAGTGCAACGGGCAGCGTATAGCGGTTCGGGTCGGACAGGAAAATGCTGACCGCGACATCGTCGAGCGAGAAAACGAATGCGAAGATCGCGCCGGCCGCGATCCCGGTACGCGCCAGGGGAAAGGTGACCGTCCAGAACGCGCGGGTCGGGCTCGCGCCAAGCGATTGCGCCACTTCGACGACCGAGGGCCGGATGCCGCCGAGCGCCGCGAGGACGGTGCGGATCGCGTACGGGAAAGTGATCAGCACGTGGCCGCCGAGCAGGCGCAAAAACGTGATCTCGATCCCAGCAAACGCGTAGAAGATCAGCAGCGCGAAGCCAACCACGACGCCCGGAACGATGAGCGGCGACAGGAACAGCGACAACAGCGCCTGCGCCGGGCGTTGCGGCAGGCGATCGAGCGCGACGGCTGCCGCAAGCCCGAGCGCCGTGGATGCGAAGGCGGTCAATGCCGCCAGCTCGAGGCTGGTCGCGAGACCGCGAATCAGGTAAGGATCGGAGAAGAACTTGGCATACCAGCGAAGCGAGAGCTTCGGCGGGGGGAAAGCTCCGAGATAGTCGCGTGCATCGAACGACATCGACACGGTCATGACGAGCGGCAGCAGCAGAAGCAGCACCGTCGCGATGATCATTGCCCCCACGGTCGCTGCGAGGATATCGTCGCAGACGCGCTGAAACCTTCGGGTGCCCTGGGCGCGCCGCATTGCGCTCGCCTGCGCTCGCTGCACCACGCGTGTTCCAATCGTCATGGCGACACCATTATGCCGGGGCAGGTTACACGGACACAGTCTTCTGAATAACGAACGTGCGGCATCAAACGCCCCGCATCTGCCATGATCGCGCGCCTTCTCGATCGCGGCATACGCAGCCTCGCCGTGCCGCATGATCGAGGTCGGCGACGAGGCCACGGATTGGCGACGTTTCCAGCGTCGACATCCGAGCTTCCCCCTTCAGAATTTGGCACAATGGGCTTGGGTACCCCGGCGAAAATCAGTGCCAGAGATGAATTCGAAATACGTCTCTGGCACCAATTGCAACCTGGCAACAATTGCCACCATGACCCGCATCGCCGTCCTCGATGATTGGCAAGACGTCGCGAAGTCGAGCGCCGACTGGTCGCCGCTCGAAGCGCGCGCCGACGTTCGCTTCTTCCACGAGCCCTTTACCAGCGAGAACGACGCCCGGCGCGCGCTCGCCGATTTCGACATCGTGCTCGTCACGCGCGAGCGCACGCCGTTCCCGCGATCGCTCGTCGAGCGCTTGCCGAAGCTTCGCATGTTCGGCTTGACCGGCGCGCGCGCGGGACTGATCGACATCGCGGCGCTTCAGGCGCGCGGCGTGACCGTCTGCTACACCGGCGGCGGTCCGTCGAGTCACAGCACCGCCGAGATCGCGCTTGGACTGATGCTCGCCGCCGCGCGTCACGTTCCGCCAAGCGACGCCGCGGTTCGCGCAGGACGTTTTCAGCTCGGCACGCAAGCCGGCTTCGTGCTCGCGGGCAAGACGATCGGGCTCATCGGTCTCGGCCGGATCGGCACGTTGATGGCGACGTATTGCAACGCGCTCGGCATGCGCGTTCTCGCGTGGAGCCCGAATCTGACCGACGAGCGCGCGAAGGCCGTGAAGGCCGCCCGCACCGAGAAGAACGCGCTGCTCGCAGGCTCGGACGTCGTGAGCCTTCATCTCGTGCTCTCCGACCGCACGCGCGACACGCTCGGGGCGGCCGATCTCGCGCGCATGAGGCGCGGTGCGATCCTCGTCAACACGGCGCGCGCCGCGCTCGTCGACGAGAAGGCGCTGGTCGACGCGGTCACGTCCGGACGTATTTTCGCGGCACTCGACGTCTTCCACCGCGAGCCACTCCCGCCCGACGATCCGCTCGTTCGCTGTCCGAATACCGTGCTGACGCCGCATCTCGGCTACAGCGCGCTCGACGTGTATGCCGAGTACTATGCGCATCTCGTCGAGAACGCGCTCGCGTTCATCGACGGCAAGCCGATCCGCGTGCTCGGCCCCGAGACGCCCGCGCACTGAACGAACAGGGAGAACGCATGCTGACGAGATTCAGGTTCACGCGCATCGCGGACTTCTGAGGCGCGACGATGGATCGCGCCAACATCGAGCATGCCGTCGCGTTGCTCGCGCATGCACGCCAAACCGGCGAGTTGCTCGAAGCGCTTCCCGCATCATGCCGTCCGCGAGATGTGCCCGAGGCGCACGCGATCCAGGATGCGCTCGTCGCGGCGCTCGGGGAGACGGTCGCGGGTTGGAAGGTGGGCGCGCCGCAGGACGGCAAGGTCGTCCGCGGCGCGATCGTCGCGTCGCGCGTCATTGCAAGCGGCGGCAGCATCGCATCGTCGCGGGTTCCGCTTCGCGGCGTCGAAGCGGAGATCGCGTTTCGCTTCAAGCGCGATCTGCCGGCGCGCGACCGCGCCTACGACTACGAGGAGGTCGCGTCGGCCGTCGTTGCGCTTCCCGCGATCGAGATCGTCGATTCGCGCTATCGCGATTATCAGCACGCGCCTTTTCTGGAACGCGTCGCCGACTTCGTCTCGAACGGCGCGTTCGTGCACGGCGCGCCGCAATCTTGCTGGCGCGAGTTCGATCTTGCGAATCTCGACGCGCGACTCGAATTCGACGGCGCGCTCGTCGTGCGACGCATGGGCGGACATCCTGCCGGCGATCCGCTTCTTCCCGCGGTCGTCCTCGTCAATGACCTGCGCCTCGAGAACGGCGTGCGCGCAGGAACGTTGATGACGACCGGCACGTTCACGGGCTTCAATATCGCGAAGCCCGGACAACGCGCGAAAGCAGTATTCGAGGGTTTCGGAACCGCCGAGGTGTCGTTCGCCGCGTGACGAAGAGTGCGTCGCGCGCGAGGCGACGATGCTTCGCGACGGAGGTCCCTCCTTCTAGCGCGGGCGTTCTTCCTTGCCGTTGTGGCCGTTCTGGCCGCCGTGCTGCTGCGGCTGCCCCTGCGGATGCTGGCCGCCCTGCACCTGCATTTGCTGGTGCATCTGCCCCTGCTGGTACATCTGCGCCTGCGAATGCATCTGTCCGTGCCCTTGCGGCGCCATCTTCATCTGCGCCTGCGACTGAGTGCGCGCGTGGAAGTCCGCCTGCGACTGTGTCTGGCCTTGCATCCGCAGGTTGGGATTCGCGACCGCCTGCTGCGAAAAGCTTCTTATCGACGCCTGATTGCCCGCGAACGATTGCGGCCGCATGGTCGCTGCCATCGTTGGACGCCCGCCATTGACCGACGCGAACATCGCCCGGTTCGCGCTCGCCGCGCGCTCGTGGTTGGCCTGCGCGGCAACGAGCCCGGTATGGCGATCCCGCTCGGCAATGCGCTCCTCGGCCGTTGCATGCGCGACGACGCCGTTCGGGCCGTTGAAACTTGCGCGCGTCACCGGCCGCTCGACGATCGTCTCGTTGTAGACATGCACGTTCGTGATGTGAACGTTGCTGACGCTGCGGTTGTAATAAAACACGCCGCGATCCCAGCGTCCGCCGTAGTAGCCAACGCCCGTGTACCCGTAGCCGTAGTTGATGCCGCCGTAGAAGCCCACGTGCGGTCCCCAATAACCGGGATGCCACCAATACAAACCGTTGCTCCACCCCCAATAACCCGGCGTCCAGAGCGCACCGACGTATGGCGCCAAAACCCACGTGCCCGGCACCCAGTAGTAACCAACGGGCGCCCAGGCCCAATAGCCTGGCGTCCAGATGTACCCCGGGGCGGGAATCGGCGGTTGCTCGTAGACCGGAAGCTCCGGCGGCGCGAGATTCACCGACAGGTATACCTGCGCGCGCGTCGCGTTCGGAGATACCAGTGCAACGACGGCGATCAACACGACGACGAGACGCGCAAAGGCTGCGCGCATGCGCGTTGCTTTCATGAGGCCTCCCTGCTGGCCGGATCTACCGGCGAAACGCTCGATCGACGCTTGGCGGCCGATTCTACGCCTCAAAAGAAGAGCGAAGCGAACATGGCGACGACCGCGACACCCATCAGCGCCGTCGCGATCCATCCCAGGCGATGCAACCTTCGCTTGATCGCGTACGGACCCATGATGTCGGGCCGCACCGCCATGCGCATCATCACTCCCATGATGGGCACCGCGATGATGCCGTTCAGCACTGCCGACCAGATGAGCGCGCGAATCGGATCGACGGACGAGAAGTCGATGCCGGCGCCAAGCAGCGTCGCGAACGTGATGATGCCGTAGAAGCCCTTCGCCTCGAGCGGCTCGAGGCCCAGACCGATCGGCCATTGCATGGCCTCGGCAACGGCGTAAGCCGCCGAGCCCGCGAGCACGGGAATCGCGAGCAGCCCCGTGCCGATGATGCCCGCCGCGAACAACGTGAACGCGAGATTGCCGGCGAGCGGCTTCAGTGCCTGCGCCGCCTGCGCCGACGTCTGGATGTCGGTGATGCCCGCGTCGTGCAACGTGACGGCGGTCGTCAGCATGATCGCGAACGCGATCGCGTTCGAGAAGATCATGCCGAACCACGTGTCGATCGTGATCCTGCGCAAATGAGCGCGCGCGCCCCTGCCGGAGCGTCGCAGCGGCCTCGCGCCGCGCGTCGCGCGCTGCTCCTCGACTTCCTGCGACGCCTGCCAGAAGAACAGATACGGCGAGATTGTCGTGCCGAGCACCCCGACAAGGAGCATCAGGTATTCGCGCGTCAGCTCGACCGGCGGAATCAGCGTCGCGGCGACGAGCTTCGTCCATGGGATGTCGACGGTGAGCAGCACGCCGACGTACGCGAAAAGCGTCAGCGTCAGCCACTTGAGGATCGGCGCCAGATAGCGATATGGGATGAAGAGCTGCATCAGGAGCGCGAGCACGCCGAAGAGCAGCGCCTGGCCGTGCTGCGGGCCGTTCACCATGACGAGCTGCAGCGCCTCGCCCATCGCGCCGAGATCCGCGGCGATGTTGATCGTGTTCGCGACGAGCAGGATCGATACGATGAACCACAGGACCCAGCGCGGATAGTGATCGCGGATGTTGCGCGCGATGCCGTGGCCGGTGACGCGGCCGATGCGCGCGCTCACGACCTGGATGCCCACCATCAGCGGCGTCGTGAGAAACACGCTCCACAGCATGCCGAGGCCGAACTGCGCCCCGGCCTGCGAATAGGTCGCGATGCCGCTCGGGTCGTCGTCGGCGGCGCCGGTGATCAGACCGGGGCCGAGCCGGTCGAGGAATTGCTGGACGCGCTTGATCATGAAGGCGCCCGCGCAACCGGTGACCGCCGGCGGGCGCCGGAGTATAGCAGCGGCGCATTCGCAATGGTGCGCCAGACACGCGCGCGATTCGGCGCGCGGGCTGCCTGCTCTAAGGGACAGATCAGGCGGGGCGAACGCTCACGCGAACGCTGCGGCACGCGGCACGCAGGTCGCATGCATCGCGTGCGTCTCGCGGTCCGGGGCGGCGGACACTCGTATCAGGGCACGTCGAATGCGCCCGATTCGCTGCTCGTGTGGACGCGCTACGCGGACGACATCGTGCTTCACGACGCATTCGTGCGGCGCGCATGCGAAGGCTTGCAGCGCCGATACCCGCCGTGTCGATGGGCGCGAGTGCGATCTGGACGACGTCTACGATGCAGTGACGACGAAGGCCGGCCGCTATGTGCAAGGAGGTGGATGCGCGACCGTCGGCGTCGCGGGCCTCGTGCAAAGCGGCGGCTTCGGCAGCTTCTCGAAGAACTACGGGGACCGCGGCGGCGGGATTGCTCGAAGCGAAGTCGTCACCGCGGGTGGCGCTCGTCGTATTCGGCCCGGGCTCGTATCTCTCCGAGGGCGATTACTTCGAACGCAACTGGCAACGAGTCCTCTTCGGCCGAACTACGCGCGGCTACGCGCAATAAAGGCCCGCTACGATCCACGCGGCCTCATCACCGCGCATCACGGCGTCGGCAGCGAGCGTATCCCTACGGCGCGAATCGGCGATGCGCCGCGATGTCGTCGGGTCGCACGCCGGCGATGGCCGCGGCCGCGAGCTTGAAGAAGCGGACGAGCTTGCCGTCCTTCATGTCCCAGTAATCGCCGCGGTGGACATCGATGCGAACCAGTCCGAGATTCGCGTCGTCCGGCCCGTTCGGATACCAGACGCCGGCGCTCGCCGACCATATCTCGCGGGCCTTGTCCGGATCGTGCAGCACTTCCGCAACACCGGTCAGCGACGCGTAGAGCTCGTTTTGCTGATTGACGAATAGCGCCTGCACGCGAGGATCGCGTCGAATGTCGCCGGCGATGTCGCCGTCGATTTCGGTGAACAGCCACACCCGTCCTTCGAGCTCGATCCTGACCGGCATGACCGGACGCGCGATCGGCGTTCCGTCGGCATCCTGCGTGCTCAGCATCGCGACGCGCTCGTCGGCAAGGCGCTTCCAAAGCTCGCGCCGTTCGGCGGCGTCGGTGGATCCAACGCTGACGTCGTCGCCGGTCATTGCGAAACGTCGCCTCAATACGCCAGCGTCGCCTGCCGCTCGATCGCACAATCGACGACGGTAAGCGCGGTCATGTTGACAATGCGCCGCACGGTGGCCGACGGCGTCAGGATGCACGCGGGCTTCGCGACGCCAAGCAATATCGGACCGAGCGTCACGCCCGCACCCGACGCCACCTTCAGCAGGTTGAACGAGATGTTCGCGGCGTCGAGCGTCGGCATGATCAGAAGATTTGCGTCTCCCGTCAGACGCGAATTGACCAACGCCGTGGTGCGCACGACCTCCGACAGCGCGGCATCGCCGTGCATCTCGCCATCGATCTCGAGGTCGCCCGCGCGTTCGCGAATGACCGCGAGCGCCTCGCGCATCTTCCGCGCGGACGCATGGTTGCTCGTGCCGAACGACGAGTGCGACAACAGCGCAGCCTTCGGCGTGATGCCGAAGCGGCGGATCTCGTCGGCGCACAGGATCGCGATCTCGGCGATCTGCTCGGGCGTGGGATCGTAGTTGACGTAGGTGTCGGCGATGAAGACCGTACGCGTCGGCAGGATCACCGCGTTCATCGCCGCGTACGTGCACACGCCGATACGCCTGCCGATCACCTGATCGACGTAATGCAGATGCTCGGCGTGCGTGCCGATCGTGCCGCACACCATGCCATCCGCGTCGCCGCGGTGGATCATCATCGCGCCGATCAGCGTCAGGCGCTGGCGCATCTCGATCTGTGCGGATGCCTGCGACACGCCCCTGCGCTCGGTCAGCGCGTAGTAGTTCATCCAGTAATCGCGGTATCGATCATCGTGCTCGGGATTGATCGTCTCGAAATGCTGGCCGGGCTTGATCCGCAGTCCGAAGCGCTCGATCCGCCGCTCGAGCACCGCCGGGCGACCGACGAGAATCGGCTTCGCCAGGCCCTCGTCGACGACAACCTGCACGGCGCGAAGCACCCGCTCGTCCTCGCCTTCTGCGTAGACGATCCGCTTCGGCGCGTTCTTCGCCGCGCTGAAGATCGGCTTCATCAGAAGGCCCGAGTGATAGACGAAGTTTGTAAGGCGTACGCGGTACGCATCGAAATCGTCGATCGGTCGCGTCGCGACGCCCGAATCCATCGCGGCCTTGGCAACGGCGGGCGCGATCATCACGATGAGTCGCGGATCGAACGGCCGCGGGATCAGGTATTCGGGCCCGAAGGGAAGCGTCTCGTGCAGGTTGTAGGCGCTTGCGACGATGTCCGATTGCTCGATCGTTGCGAGGTCCGCGATCGCGCGCACGCACGCAAGCTTCATCGCCTCGTTGATCGTCGTCGCGCCGACGTCCAGCGCCCCGCGAAAGATGAAGGGGAAGCAGAGGACGTTGTTCACCTGGTTCGGAAAATCCGAGCGTCCCGTCGCGATGACCGCATCCGGTCGCGCGGCTTTCGCGACGTCGGGCATGATCTCGGGTTCGGGATTGGCGAGCGCAAGGATCAGCGGCCGGTCGGCCATTGACGCGAGCCACTCGGGCTTCAGCACACCGCCAGCCGACAGTCCTAGAAAAACATCGGCGCCGGGAAGGATCTCCTCGAGCGTTCGTGCGGACGTCGGCTGCGCATAGCGCACCTTGTTCTCGTCCATTTCCTCGGTGCGGCCCGCGTAGACGACACCCTTGATGTCGGAGACGAGGATGTTCTGGCGCCGAACGCCAAGCACGACAAGCAGATCGAGGCACGCGAGCGCCGCCGCGCCGGCCCCCGAACAGACGACCTTCACGTCCTCGAACTTCTTGCCGACAACGCGAAGCCCGTTGAGGATCGCCGCGCCGACGATGATCGCCGTGCCGTGCTGATCGTCGTGGAACACGGGAATCTTCATCCGCTCGCGGCACTTGCGCTCGATGTAGAAGCATTCGGGCGCCTTGATATCTTCGAGGTTGATGCCGCCGAACGTCGGCTCGAGCGCGCAGATCATGTCGACGAGCTTGTCGGGATCGCGCTCGGCAAGCTCGATGTCGAAGCAGTCGAGCGCCGCGAACTTCTTGAACAGCACCGCCTTGCCTTCCATCACCGGCTTGCCGGCGAGCGGCCCGATGTTGCCCAAGCCCAGCACCGCGGTGCCGTTGGTGATGACGCCGACCAGGTTGCCGCGCGCGGTCAGCGTCGACGCTTCGTGCGGATCGCGTACGATCTCGTCGCACGCGGCCGCGACACCCGGCGTATAGGCAAGTGCGAGATCGCGCTGATTGGTGAGCTGCTTCGTCGGTAGAAGCGAGATCTTCCCCGCCGGCTGGCGCCGGTGGTAGGCGAGCGCATCCTCGCGAATGTTCTTGTGCTGGTCCGACATGTCCGGTCACCCTCGTCGCTTACGCGCGTCACCGCCCGCATTCATCATACCGCTGCGCGAGCGCGCCTCGCGCGGGCGCCCGCTCACGACGCGTCGCTATAATGCGCGGGCCCGGCACCTCGAATGCGTAAGCAGCGCGCGATGATCGCGCTGCATTCGTTTCTCGCGTGCATCATGCTCGCCGCGTAATCCAGGCCGGGCGATCACCGCCGATGCCCTCCGCCGCCCTTTTCTGGCTCGTCGCGCTGCTGCTCGCCGCCGGCACGGTGGCCGCGCTCGTGTGGCCGCTGTTGCGTGCGCGTCCGCAGACGTCCGTCCAGGACGAAGCCGTCGCGACTGACGTCTATCGCGATCAGAAACGACAGCTCGACGACGAGCTCGCGGCGGGCGCGATCACGCGCGCCGAGCGCGACGCGCAACTCGACGAGCTCGCGGCGCGGCTTTCCGCGGAGATCGCATCGGCGCCCGAGGCGGTGTCGCGCGGCTCGCCGCGCACGTCGTACATCGCCGCGCTGATTCTCGTCGCCGCGATCCCGGCGACCGCGCTCGTGCTCTACGCGACATTCGGCGATCCCGGCATCTTTCGCGAGCAGGCGCTGGCGAGCGAGCGTCAGAAGATGTCGGCGCAGGAAGTCGTCGCGCTCGTCGACAAGCTCGCCGCGCGCATGAAGGCGCATCCAGAGGACCCGACCGGTTGGCGGCTGCTCGCGCGCTCGTACGCCGCACTCGGCAAGTTTCCTGAAGCGGTCGCTGCCTTCAAGGAAGCGGCCGCGCGCGGTCCCGCCGATGCGTCGCTCCTTGCCGACTGGGCGGATGCGCTCGCGATGCAGAACCGATCGCTCGAAGGCGAGCCGTCGCAGCTCGTCGAGCGCGCGCTCGCGATCGATCCTGCACAGCCGAAGGCGCTGTCGCTCGCGGCGACGGCGGCGCTCGAGCGCAAGGATTACGATCGCGCGATCGATGAATGGCGCAAGCTCGAGGTGCAGATGCCGCCGGGCAGCGACGCGGCGAAGGACATCGACACGATGATCGCGGAAGCCGGTGCGGCGCGCCGGGGCACGCCCATGCCATCCCTCGGCGCACCCGCGGAAGCTTCGTCGGTCTCAGCCCCAGGTGCGCAGCCGAACGACGACGCAAAGGCGCAGGCATCGGCGATCACCGGCCGCGTGTCGCTCGCGCCCGTGTTACGCGATCGTGTCGCCGCGAACGACACGCTGTTCATCTTTGCGCGCGCCGCGAACGGCCCGCGCATGCCGCTCGCGGTCGTGCGCGCGAACGCGAGCGAGCTGCCCCGCGAATTTCGCCTCGACGATTCGATGGCGATGACGCCCGCGGCGCGATTGTCGGCGGCGAAGGGGATCATCGTGCAGGCACGCATTTCGAAGAGCGGCAGCGCGACGCCGTCGCCCGGGGATCTTCGGGGCACGAGCGGCATTGTCGCGCCGGGCACGCATGGCGTGTCGATCGTGATCGACGACGTCGTCAAGTGATGTTGAAAGTGATGAACGGCCCGCTGGAGGCAAAGCGCCTGTCCGCGACGCGCGGCTACGCGACGCTTTTCGCTGGCGTCGACTTCTCGATCGATGCAGGTGAGGCGCTCGTCGTCACGGGACCGAACGGCAGCGGGAAAACGACACTGTTGCGCATCGTCGCTGGCCTGACCGCACCCGTCGAAGGGGAGATCCGCTGGCGCAACGAAACGATGCGAGCGCTCGACGCGCGAATGCGCGCGTGCGTCGCGTTCAACGGCCATCTGCCCGCGCTCGGGGACGAGCTCACCGCGTTCGAGAATCTCGCGTTTTGGATCGAGCTGCATGATCGACGCGCACCGCCCCCGCGTATTGCCGGCGCGCTCGATGCAGTCGCGCTCGGATCGCGTCGTTCGCTACCCGTGCGCGCGCTCTCAGCGGGACAACGACGACGCATCGCGCTCGCGCGGCTTGCCCTCGTCGATCGTCCTCTGTGGGTGCTCGACGAACCGTTGACGGCGCTCGACACCGACGCGATCCGTATCCTCGGCGATCTCGCCGACGCGCATCTCGCGAAGGGCGGAATCGTGATGGCTGCCTCGCATCAAGCGCTACCGATCGCTGCGGAGCGCGTGCGAACGCTTGCGCTTTCGACTTCACGATGACGCCGTTGCGCGACGACGCGGCTTCCACCATCGACGCACTTCGCGGCGGCGCCGATGACGAACGCGGATGGCAGCAAGATGACGATACTCTCGCCGCGATCCGCTGGGCGCTCGTGCGCGACATTCGCATCGCGCTGCGCTCCAAAGGGGAACTCGGCGTCGAGCTCCTGTTCTACGTGATCGTCGTCTCGCTGTTCCCGCTGGCTACATCGCCGTCGCGCGATGTGCTCGCAACGCTCGGGCCGGGCGTCATCTGGACGGCGGCGTTGCTCGCCTCGCTCTTGTCACTCGCGCGACTCTTCGCATCGGACTTTCGCGATGGCACGCTCGAGCAGATTGCGCTGTCGCAGCGGCCGCTCGCAGCGCTCGTGTCCGGTAAAATGGCGGCTCACTGGCTCACCACGGGATTGCCGGTGGCGCTCCTGGCGCCGCTTCTCGGCGCGCAATACGGGCTCGATGCACCGGTGCTCGGCATGCTCGCCGCGTCGCTTCTGATCGGCACGCCTGTCCTGTCGCTGCTCGGTGGCGCAGGCGCTGCGCTGACGCTTGGCGCGCGCGGTGGCGCAAGCCTTCTCGCGCTGCTCGTGCTGCCGCTTTACGTGCCGGTGCTGATTTTTGGTGCGGGCGCCGTCGAGGCGGTACGCGCGGGTGTTTCGGCGGCGCCGCAGCTTTCGTTGCTCGGCGCGGGATTACTGATTGCGCTCGTCGGCGTGCCGTTCGCCGTGGCCGCGGCGGTGCGCATTGCGCTCGATTGATTCACCGATGCTCGTCAACTGGTTCCGCCTCGCCTCGCCGGTCTCGTTCTATCCGATCGCCGGACGATGGTCGTATCTGTTCGCGGCGCTCGCGGCGCTTTTCGGCGGCGCGGGTCTCGTCGTGGGTCTCTTCATCGCGCCGACGGATGCAACGCAGGGCGACGCGTACCGGATCATCTTCATTCACGTGCCAACAGCATGGATGGCGATGTTCATCTACCTTGTCATGGCGGGCTGGAGCGCAGCGGCGCTCGGCTTCAACACGCGATTGTCGGCAATGATGGCGCAGGCACTGGCACCCACCGGCGCGCTGATGGCCGCGCTCGCGCTCTGGACCGGCGCGTTCTGGGGTCGCCCGACGTGGGGAACGTACTGGGCGTGGGACGCGCGGATGACCTCCACGCTGATCCTGCTCTTCCTCTATCTGGGCGTCATCGCGTTGCGCTCGGCGATCGACGATCCACGCCGCGCCGATCGCGCGTGCGCGGTGCTCGCGCTCGTGGGTGCGGTCAACGTGCCGATCATCTACTTCTCGGTGCAGTGGTGGAACACGCTGCATCAAGGCGCCTCGATCAGCATGACTGCAGCGCCGAAGATGGCGATGACGATGTTCGCCGGCATCCTGATCATGACCGCCGCGGCGTGGTGCTATTCGATCGCGGTCGTGCTCGCCCGCATGCAGGCGATCATCGTCGAGCGCGAGCGCGGTGCCGCATGGCTCGAGTCGCTGATCGACTGGCGCGCGGGAGAGCCCGCCGGATGAAACATCCCCCCACGCTCGCTTTGACCATGCTCGTGCTTCGCACTCGGGTGTTCGCCCTCGGGGCGGCCCATCGGGCTAACGCGCTCGCTGCCCCCCGGGGGGTTGGTCAGTCGCTCGGGGCGGCCCTTCTCGACTGACATGGCAGATTTCTTCGCGATGGGCGGCTACGCGTGGTACGTGTGGATGGCGTATGGCGCGGTCGCGCTTGCGATCGTCGTCGAGATCGTCGTCGTGCGCGCGCGACGCAGACGGGCGTTCGAGCAATTGCGGATGTCGGTCAACGAGACGTCGCGCTCGCCATCGATGATGCACGCGAAGATCTCGCGATGAAGGCGCGCCATCGTCGCTTCGCGTGGATCGGCGCGGCGTTTGTTGCATTGTGCGTCGCCGTCGCGCTGGTGCTCAATGCATTCCGCTCGAACCTCGTGTTCTTCTTCACGCCGTCGCAGGTAGTCGCGAAGGAAGCGCCCGTCTCGCGCCCGTTTCGCATTGGGGGCCTCGTCGAGAAAGGCAGTCTCATGCGCGACCCGAACTCGTTGACCGTGCATTTTCGCGTCACCGATACCGCGAAGACGATCAACGTGACGTACACCGGGTTGCTGCCCGACTTGTTCAAGGAAGGCAAGGGCGTCGTCGCGCAGGGAACGCTCGCCGCCGACGGATCGTTCCACGCGACCGAAGTGCTTGCGAAGCACGACGAAAATTACATGCCGCCCGCCGCGAAGGATGCGATCGAGCAGGCGCAACAGAGCAAGCCGATGACGATGTCGAGCATGGCGAAATGATTCCCGAAATCGGCCACTTCGCGCTGATCCTCGCGCTGCTCGTCGCGCTCGCGCAAGGCATCGTACCGATGCTCGGCGCTGCGCGGCGCGACGGCGCGCTGATGAGCATTGCGGTTCCCGCTGCGCGCGCGCAGTTCGCGCTCGTCGCGATTGCGTTCGCTTGCCTCGCCTACGCGTTCGTGACGAGCGACTTCTCGGTGGCGAACGTCGCGCGCAATTCCAACTCGCATCTGCCGCTTCACTACCGTTTCGCCGCCACCTGGGGCTCGCACGAGGGATCGCTGCTGCTGTGGTCTTTGATGCTCGCCGGCTGGGGATTCGCGGTGACGCTTTTCTCGCGCCATCTTCCGCAGACGCTCCGCGCGCGCGTTCTTGCGGTGATGGGCCTCGTCGCGATCGGCTTCCTCTCGTTCCTGCTCGCCACCTCGAATCCTTTCGCGCGGCTTTCGCCGGTGCCCGTCGAAGGCAGCGACCTGAATCCGTTGTTGCAGGACCCCGGCATGGTCGTGCATCCGCCGATGCTCTACATGGGCTACGTCGGCTTCTCCGTCGCGTTCGCGTTCGCGATCGCCGCGTTGATCGGCGGACGGCTCGACGCCGCGTGGGCGCGCTGGTCGCGACCGTGGACGACCGTTGCGTGGGCGTTTCTGACGATCGGCATCATGCTCGGCAGCATGTGGGCGTACTACACGCTCGGCTGGGGCGGATGGTGGTTCTGGGATCCGGTCGAGAACGCGTCGTTCATGCCATGGCTCGTCGGCACGGCGCTCATCCATTCGCTCGCGGTGACCGAGAAGCGCGGCGCGTTCCGAAGCTGGACCGTGCTGCTCGCGATCATGGCGTTCTCGCTGTCGCTCGTCGGCACGTTCCTCGTGCGCTCGGGCGTGCTCACGTCGGTGCACGCGTTCGCGACCGATCCGGCGCGCGGGGTCTTCATCCTCGCATTCCTCACGATCGTGATTGGCGGCTCGCTCGCGCTCTACGCGGCGCGCGCGGGCGCTGTCGGCGGTGGCGGCGAGTTCGCGATCGTCTCACGCGAATCGCTGCTTCTCGGCAACAATGTTTTGCTCATCGTGGCGATGGCGAGCGTGTTGCTCGGCACGCTCTATCCGTTGATGATCGACGCGCTCGGCGTCGGCAAGATCTCGGTCGGCCCGCCCTACTTCGACACGGTGTTCTATCCGCTGATGGCGCCGCTCGTGTTCCTGCTCGGCGTAGGGCCGATGGCCGCGTGGCGCAACGCGCGCGTACCCGATCTGTGGACGCGGCTGCAATGGGCGGCATACGTCGCGCTCGCGACCGCCATGCTCGCGCCGTTTGCGATGGGCCGATGGAAGCCGTTCGTCGCCTTCGGCCTTTTGCTGGCGGCGTGGATCGCGGCCGCGACCGTGACCGCGTTAGTGCAACGGCTTCGCAACGCGCCGCAGCGGAGTTTCGCGGACAAGCTACGCGCGAATGCGCCCGCGTGGTACGGCATGCTGCTCGCGCACTCCGGCGTCGCGGTGTTCATCGCCGGCGTCACGCTCGTCAAGGGCTACGAGGTCGAGCGCGACGTGCGCCTCGACGTTGGGCAGAGCGTCGACGTCGCCGGCGACACGTACACGTTCCGCGGCGTCACGCAGGCGCCGGGACCCAACTACGATGCGACCATCGGCACGATCGACGTCACGCACAGGGGACGAAGCGTCGCGACACTTTCGCCGCAGAAGCGCGCCTATCGCGCGTCCGGACAGGTGATGACCGAAGCATCGATCCAGTCGCGCATCGGCGGCGATCGCTACGTGTCGCTTGGCGAGCCCGTCAGCGACAAGGGCATCGCGGGCGCGTGGGCGGTGCGCATCTACGTGAAGCCGTTCGTCGACTGGATCTGGGCCGGCTGTTTCCTGATGGCGCTCGGCGGCTTCTGCGCGGTCGCGGACCGGCGCTATCGGCTGGCGGTGCGCAAGCGTTTTGGCGCGGCAATCGCTGCGATGTCGGGGACCTGACATGGTCAAGTCCCTCCGCTGGTCGTTGCCGCTCGCCATCTTCGCGATCGTCCTCGCGTTCCTGTTCGTCGGACTCTTCCACGATCCGCGCGAGGTTCCGTCGCCGCTGATCGGCAAGCCGGCGCCGCAGTTCTCGCTCGCGAAGCTTCATCAACCGAACGAGCATCTGACCACGGCCGACATGCGCGGCCAGGTGTGGCTCCTGAACGTGTGGGCTTCGTGGTGCGTCTCGTGTCGCGTCGAGCATCCGCTGCTCGTCGAGCTCGCGAAGGCGAACGTCGTTCCGGTGATCGGCCTGGCCTACAAGGACAATCCGCAGGACGGCCTCGCGTGGCTCGAGACCAACGGCGATCCGTACCGGATGTCGATCGTCGATCGAGACGGGCGCGTCGGCATCGACTTCGGCGTCTACGGCGTGCCGGAGACGTTCGTCATCGACAAGGCGGGCGTCATCCGCTACAAGCAGATCGGACCGCTGACTGCGCAAGCGCTCGACGAGAAGATCCTGCCGCTCGTGCGCAAGCTGCAGACGTCATGAAGTCGCCAAGCCGCGGCGGTTGGGTCGCGCATTTCGCGATCGTCGCCGCCGGCATCGCGTTTTGGTCGCATGCAATGGCGGACGATGCGCTCGATGCGCGCCTCAAGTCGCTCGAATCGCAGCTTCGCTGCCTCGTCTGTCAGAACCAGACGCTCGCCGAGAGCGAAGCGCCGCTCGCGGCCGATTTGCGCAAGGAAGTGCGCGAGCTCGCGGTCTCCGGCAAGAGCGACGACGACATCCGCGCTTATCTCGTGGCGCGCTACGGCGATTTCGTGCTCTACAAGCCTCCGGTCAAACCGATCACATGGCTCCTGTGGTTCGGGCCATTCGTGCTGCTCGGCGCGGCGGCAACCGCCTGGTGGCGCGTGCTTCGGGCGAGAAGTCGTGCCTCGCTCGACGTCGTCCCGCAAAACGATGCGGCGGCGAGCGTTTCGGTCGCCCGCGCCCGCGAGCTTCTCGACGGCTGACCCGCGTTACTGAATCTTCGCTGACACGGCTGTCTAAACGGCGTCCCCGGCAATTCGTAACAACGATGAACGACGCCGCCGCTCCACCCCCGAACCAGGCGATCGAATCGCCCACGAGGAGCCGCGTCTTCCAATGGTTCGGACGGCGCAAGACCGCCACCGGCGAGGCGCGCTCAGCCACGCGTTTGCCCGTCGGCCGCGTGCGCCGCATCCTCGACGAATGCGCGAGCGCCGTCGGCGGCGAAGCCTCCGCGCGTTCGCGGGTCGCGACGCTCGCCACGATGTACGCTGCTCAGGACGATGAGGGCAAGCGTTCGTTTCTCGCGCTTCTCGCGACGGTCGGCGATAGCGACGATCGATCCGCGACGCCACTCGTCGACGATTTTCTGCGCGAGACCGGCCCGGCGCAGCGCCTTGCCGCGGTGCGATTGCGCGCGGCGCTCGCAAGCAGCACGCTGCGCATCCTTCGTCAGTTCAACCTGCTCGACGACGGCGTCAAGTTCCTGGTCGACGTTCGCGCCGATGCGTTGCGCCTAAAATCGAAAAGCGCCGAACTCCGCATCGTCGACGAAGCGCTGCTTTCGCTGTTCCGCGACTGGTTCGCGCTCGGCAACCTCGAGCTTCGCCGCATCTCGTGGCATTCGCCGGCATTGCTGCTCGAGCGGCTGATGGGCTACGAGGCGGTGCACGAAATACGTTCGTGGAGCGACCTTCGCCATCGCCTCGAATCCGATCGGCGCTGCTATGCGTTCTTCCATCCGCGCATGCCGGACGAGCCGCTCGTGTTCGTCGAAGTGGCGCTGATGAACCGCGTCGCATCGGGCATCGAGCCGCTCCTCGACGAGTCGCAACCTGCGATCGATCCGAAGGCTGCGGGCGCGGCGGTGTTCTATTCGATATCGAGCACGCAGCGCGGCCTTCGCGGCGTGTCGTTCGGAGGATTTCTCATCAAGCGCGTCGTCGAGAAGCTGCTCGGCGAATTTCCGAAGCTCTCGACGTTCGCGACGCTGTCCCCCGTGCCCGGCTTTCGACGCTGGCTCGACGAGCGCCTGGCATCGGGCACCTCGGCGCTTTTGACCGAGCGAAACCGCCTGCTCTTCGCAAAACTCGCGCGAGGACGTGACGCCGAGGGTGAGCTCACGCGCGCGCTCGCCGGCGACATGCCCGCAGACCGCGCGGGAAGCGATGCACTCGAGGCGGTCCTTGTGCCGCTTTGCGCGCGCTATCTCGCGGTGGAGAAGCGAGACGGCGTTCCGATCGATCCGGTCGCCCGCTTCCATTTCGGAAACGGCGCGCGCCTCGATCGCATCAATTGGCTGGCCAATACCTCGGCGCGCGGATTGCATGAATCGCTGGGGATCATGGTCAATTACGTGTACGAACCGTCGGAAATCGAGGAGAACCACGAGGCGTACTTTCGCGAGGGCCGGGTGGCGATGTCGCCCGGCATTCGCCGGTTGCTGCGCAAGGGAGCGAACGGCGCCGGTCTCGACGGCAAATCCAACGAGGAGGAGAAGAAATGACGACGAATGCACGGATGGCTGGAGGACGGTGTTGCGTTGACGACGTGGCTGCTCGCGGTCGGCGGCAAGCTGCGACCAACCTCACGCCGATGCCCGCGCTGATCGCGAACTATCAGCAGGCGAACGATTGGGAGAAGCAGCCGATCGGCAAATGGCTCGAGGATTATTTGGACCAGCACGGCGTCAGGATCATCACGGGGATCTGGCAGGGCGGCGGGGGTCGCATCGCGTGACAAACCGATTGTCGTGCGAAGAGTAAGCATCGACTTTTGGCGATCCCTAATCCGATGCCGGCCGGATGTGTTTCTTCAAGAATGCGGCCGGCAGCGGCGATGCGCGCACGCGTTCTGCGATCGCCGGTCGGCGAGGTGAGGGTGATAGTGCGCGTCGCGGAGAAGGCGCCGCGACAGGCGGGAGCGTAGCGGCTTGAGCGCAGGGTGAGACATGAGTGTAGGGTCAGACACACGAGACTCGCGAGCGGTCAGAGTCGGTGGTTACCGCATCGCCGTGAGTCTCGTGTCTGATCCTGCACTCCTTGCACGCCGCAGTCCGGAGTATGGTGTCTGACCCTATATTGGCTTCACGCGATCGCCGCGCCGCAGTTCCAGCAAAGATCGAAACTGCCCGGCGATTGCTCGCCGCACTGGCGACAATGCAGCGGCGGCCGGCGCGCTTCGAGCTCGATCGAGCGAAGCAGCGCACGCGCGCGTGGCGCATCGCGATCGTCGGCCAACCAGACCTGCGGCTGCGCCACGTCGGGCGGCACGTCGCCGGCAATGCTCGACATGTGCTCGTTGAAGACGTGCGCGCGAATGCCGGCCTGGTTCAGTCGGTCGGCCACGAGATACGCGTCGAAGCGCTGCCGCGCGACGTAGATGCAGATCACGGATGCCACTCCGCGAGCGCCACGACGAGCCGCTCGAGAACGCGCGACAGCGCGGCTGCTCGTTCGGGGTCGAAGGCTTCGGGCCGCGCGGCGTCCATGTAGCAATCCTGCACCATCTCGAGCTGAAGTGTATGCACGCCCGTCGCCGGCGTGCCGAATCGCCGGGTGATGTAGCCTCCCTTGAAGCGGCCGTTCACGACGTGGCTGAAAGCGCCACCCGCTATCACGTTCGTCGCGAGCATCTGAAGCGAGGGCGCGCAGCTTCGCCCAT